>Ga0137409_10000537_pt1 | contig 41881 bp, 32 predicted proteins | sample CZODoug1_16funga_FD_122059 | JGI IMG/M metagenome (GOLD analysis project Ga0137409, IMG submission 122059) | Vadose zone soil fungal communities from Angelo Coast Range Reserve, California, USA - CZODoug1_16fungal (Hybrid Assembly) | ecosystem: Environmental > Terrestrial > Soil > Vadose zone...
TGAATGCCGGCTGCATCGAGCACGCGCGCCGCAGCGATGTCGATATTGGGCATCATCGAAGGCTGGACACAGCCTCTGAGCATCAACACCTTGCGGCGATGCTCGAGCGGCGCAGCGCTCGCTGCGCGCTCTCCGGGACGCCGCGGCACCTTATTCCTGAGCACGGCCGGCAAGAGCGGCCGCACCGCGCGGCCCACCCGCAGCGCCGGCGCAAACAGCGGCGACGTGAGTCCCTCCCGGAGCAGCCAGCGCACCGTCCGCTCCGGCGCCGGGCGCTCCACCCGCGCATCCACGATCTTTCGGCCGATATCCACCAGATGCCCGTACTCGACGCCGCTCGGACACGTGGTCTGGCAATTCAGACAGGTCAGGCAGCGATCCAGATGTCGCTGCGTGCTGCGCGTGACTTCCCCGCCCTCGAGCACTTGCTTCATCAAATATATTCGTCCGCGCGGCCCATCGAGCTCATCGCCCAGCAATTGATACGTCGGGCAGGTCGCGTTGCAGAACCCGCAATGCACGCATTTGCGGATGATGGCCTGCGCCTCTTCGCCGTCCGGAGTGTCCGCGAATTCGGGACTCAAATGCGTTTGCATGGCAGCGTTACAGCTCGGCGTACATACGCCCGGGATTGAACACGCACTCGGGATCGAAGGCCTGTTTCAATTCATGGTGAATCCGCATCAGAACATCGCTGAGAGGCGTGAACACTCCGGCGGACCTGTCGGCGCCCCGGATCAGCGTGGCGTGTCCACCCGCGAGCGCGGCGGCCGCGCGCACCTCTCGGGGCTCCACGGTGGTGCGCCACCAGCGCTCTGCTCCATGCCACTCGATGAACTGGCGGCCGGGCAATCTGACGGGCGCGGCGGTGGCCGGCACGGACAGCCGCCAGAGACAGTCGCCGCGAGCCAGGTCCGTGTCGCTCAGCGAAAAGAAATCGCCGCTCTGATCGCGCAGGCTCCGCCACCAGGACAGTGCCGCATCGGGAGCAACCGCGGCGCCGCCCAGCTTGTCGCAGGCCGCGTTCACGGCAGCGGCCGCACCGGCGAGGCGCACATGCAGCCGCCCGTCGTGCCAGGCGCTGGCATTCATGGCCAACGGCTGCGAGGCCCAGAGGTTGAGTTGCTCGAGGGCCTGATTCTCGTCCCAATCGAAGCACAGCGTCGCGGTGGCCCGATGCATCGGCAGCACTTTGAGCGACACCTCGCAGATGACCCCCAGGATTCCCAAGGACCCCACCACGAGCCGCGACACATCGTAGCCGGCGACATTCTTGGCCACCTGACCGCCGAAGGTCAGAACCTCGCCGCGGCCGTTGAGCATGGTCACGCCCAATACATGATCGCGCACCGTTCCGACGCTCGCGCGTGCCGGTCCCGACAGACCCGCCGCCACCATTCCCCCGACCGTGCCGCCGGGAGAAAAACGCGGCGGCTCGAACGGCAGGCATTGGCCCTGCTCGTCGAGTGCGGCCTCCAGCTCGCAGAGCAGACTACCCGCGCGCACCGTCACCACCAATTCGGTGGGCTCGTAGGAACTGATACCCGAAAGGCCGGATACGTCCAGAGGCTCGCCCTTGCGCGGTCCGCCGTAGAACGCTTTGGTGCCGCCGCCGCGGATGTCCAGCGGCGATCGATGCGACCGCGCGTGATTCACCTGGTCGACCAAACGTACGAGCACCGGATCGCCCTGATCCATCAAAATCTCGGCAAGTCGGGAAACGGCAGCATGCCGCGGTGTACGTGCATTTTCCCGTACTCGGCACACCGATGCAGGGTCGGAATCACCTTTCCCGGATTCAGCAGCTCGAGCGGATCGAAGGCGCGCTTCACCGCCATAAATTGCGCGCGCTCCGGCGGCGAGAACTGCACGCACATGGAGTTCAACTTCTCGACACCGACTCCATGCTCGCCGGTGACGGTGCCTCCCAGCCGCACGCTGGTTTCCAGGATATCGGCGCCAAACAGCTCGCAGCGGCGCATCTCCTCCGGGTCTTCCGCGTCAAACAAGATCAACGGATGCAGATTGCCGTCGCCGGCATGAAAGACATTGACGCAACGCAGGCCGTACTTGCCCTGCATTTGCTCGATCGCGCGCAGCATCTCCGCCAGCCGCCTCCGGGGTATGGTGGAATCCATGCACATGTAGTCGGGGCTGATGCCTCCCGACGCCGGAAAAGCGTTCTTGCGGCCGCTCCAAAACTTGAGACGCTGCGCTTCATCGATGCTGACTTCGATTCGCGATGCCCCGGCGGCGACCAGCACCTCCTCCATTCGAACAATCTCCTCCGCCACTTCCTCGGGCGTGCCGTCACTTTCGCACAACAGAATGGCGGCGGCATCGAGGTCGTAGTCGGCGTGCACGAAGGCTTCCACCGCGGCAGTCATGGCCTTGTCCATGAGCTCGAGGCCCGCAGGTATGATGCCGTGCGCGATCACGCTGGCCACGGCGGCGCCGGCCGATTCGATGTCGCCGAAGCTCGCCATGATGCAGCGGGCCAGCTGCGGTTTGGGAGTGAGCTTCACGGTAACCTCGGTGGTAACCGCCAGCATGCCCTCGCTGCCCACGACTACCGACAGCAGATCGAGGCCCGCCGCATCCAAGCCTCCCGAACCGAACTCCACCGGTTCTCCGTCCACCATGAAGCCGCGCACCCGCTGCACATTGTGCAGAGTCAGACCGTATTTGAGGCAGTGCACGCCGCCGGAGTTTTCAGCCACGTTGCCGCCGATGGTGCACGCGATCTGACTGCTGGGGTCGGGGGCGTAGTACAAGCCGTAGGGAGCCGCGGCCTCGCTGATGGCCAGATTGCGCACCCCGCATTGTACGACGGCCGTGCACGTTCCCGCATCGATCTTGAGGATTCTGTTGAACTTGGCGAGCGACAAAACAACGCCCCCATGGTGCGGCGTGGCGCCGCCGGACAAGCCCGTGCCCGCCCCGCGGGCAATGACGGGCACCCGCATCCGATGACAGATCTTGAGGGCCGCCGCGACCTGCGTTTCGGTTTCCGGAAGCACCACGGCCAGGGGCGAGGCGCGGTAGGCCGTCAGCGCATCGCACTCATAGGGCGCGGTGTCTTCATGGCGACACAGGATTGCGGCGCGCGGCAAAACCGCGGTGAGCGCGGCCACCACGTCCGCCTGGCGCTCATCGCGCGAGGTTTCCGTCCGCGCTGCGGCGCGCGGCCCGTCGGCCCCCAGTGAGGTGTTCATCTCCGTATTATGCATCACTCCCGGCCCCACCTCGGCAATGACAGAATCGGCGGCACTGGAGTAGGATTCGCCAAAAGCAAAACGGCGGCGAAAGACCGCAAACAGGAAGTACACATGTTTCACCAGTTGTTGACGCCGGTCGGGGACAGCCTGCTGCTGTCTTTCCTGGTCGCGATACTGCCCATCGCAACCGTTCTCATCCTGCTGGGAATACTCAAGCGGCCGGCATGGCAGGCTGCCTTGGCCGGGCTCGCGGTCGGATTGTTGATCGCCGCCACCGTCTGGCGCATGCCGGTGGGCACGGCATTCGCCTCAGCCATCAATGGCATGGTATTTGCGCTCTGGCCGGTGATGTGGATCGTCATCAATGCGCTGCTGCTCTACAACGTCGCCGTCGCATCGGGCCGTTTCGACGCATTTCGCGAGTGGCTGATCACGCACTTGCCGAATGACCGGCGCGTGGTGTTGATCGCCATCGGTTTTTGCTTCGGCGCGCTGCTCGAAGGTGTTGCCGGATTCGGCGCACCGGTTGCCATCACCGCTTCCCTGCTCATCATGTGCGGTTTTCCGGCGCTCGAGGCGCTGGTGTTCGTGCTGATTTTCAATACCACTCCGGTCGCTTTCGGTGCGCTCGGTACGCCCGTCACCGTCTTGGCGGCGGTGACCGGACTGCCGGCGCCGGCATTGGCGGCAATGATCGGTCGTCAACTGCCGTTCATGGCGGGCTTGCTGCCGTTCTATGTCATGGCGCTCTACGGTGGATGGCGCTCCATCCGCGCCCTCTGGCCCATATTGCTGGTCGCAGGCCTAAGCTTCGGTCTGGCGCAATTCGGCGCGTCAAACTATCTCGATTACACCCTGACCGACGTGTTCGCGGCGCTCGGATCGCTGGTCGCGACCTTGCTATTTCTGCAAGTCTGGCGCCCGGCCGCAGATGCCGAATTTGCCATCTCGCATTCACCGCCGGCGACGCCCACCGCCAACTCCCGCCCGGTTCCTGCCTGGCAGGGATGGATGCCCTGGGTGATAGTGACGGTCACCGTGATTCTGTGGACCTACGAGAAGGTTGCCGCCGTCGGTCAACTCGCGATTCATTGGCCGGGGTTGGACAAGGCGGTATCAATCACTCTGTACCACGATAAGCCGTATGCCGCGGTCTGGACTTTCCAGCCGCTCGGAACCGGAACCGCGATCCTGCTGGCGGCGCTCATCACGGCATTGCTGGTCAGACTGCCGCCCGTCGAGCTTTTTCGATGCGTCGTCCGTACGATCCGCCAGATCTGGCAGGCGGTCATCACCGTCATGTTCATCGTCGGACTCGCCTATGTGATGAACTACTCCGGTCTCGCCTATACCCTTGGGTTGGCGGTCGCGTCGACGGGGCACGCCTTCATCTTGTTTTCGCCCTTCCTGGGATGGATTGCGGTGTTCCTGTCCGGCAGCGATACCTCCGGCAACGCGCTGTTCGGCAATTTACAAGTCGTCGCCGCTCGGCAACTGCAGCTCAATCCACTGCTGTTCGCCGCCACCAACTCTTCCGGGGGTGTGCTCGGCAAGATGATCTCGCCGCAGAACATCGCCACCGGGGTATGCGTCACGGACTTGAAGGGCAAAGAGGGAGCGGTGCTGGCGCGCACCTTCGTTCACAGCATCGTGCTGACCTTGGTGCTGGTCGCCATCGTCATCGTTCAGCAGTATCTCGTGCCCGGCATCATCCCCAGCTTCGTCGCGAGCCAATGAGCACCAGGCATCAAGCGCGCCGTGTTCGTGAAGCGGGAGTGCCGGCATCGATGTAGGCAATGGGTGCGGCGGCATCGCCCGGCGCGGGGCGCGAAACGCCCAGCAAGCGCTCGAATTCCGCCTTCGCTACAGGCCGGCTGTGCAAATAGCCCTGCGACTCGTCGCAGCCTGCACGTGTGAGATAGTCGAGCTGTGCCTGAGTCTCCACGCCCTCGGCGACCGTGGTCATGTCGAATGCGTGCGCCAAGCCGATGATCGTCGAGACCAGCGTACAGCTCTTGCGGTCGGCGGGCAGACGGTCGGTGAACGTGCGATCGATCTTCAGAGTATCGATCGGCAGCTCGGACAGGCGTCCCAGCGAGGAAAAACCCGTTCCGAAATCATCGATCGCAGTGCGTACACCCGCGGCGCGCAGCAATCTGAGCTCATGGACGCACGCTGAGGAATCGCCGGCCAGCGCGCCTTCGGTGACCTCGATATCGATGCCCCAATCGGAATCGCCGGCCAGATCGCCGATGCAGTCGAGGATCTCGCGTGCGGCATTGCGGCGCCTCAACTCCGGGGGAGAGATGTTCACGGCGATTCTGATGGGAGGCAAGCCCATGCGGCGCCATTCGCGGCAATCAGACGCTGCTTGCCGCAGAACCCAGGCGCCGGTCGCCGCCATGAGTCCGGCGGATTCGAGCAGCGGCAGGAATATTCCCGGCGCGATCAGTCCGCCTTCCGGATCCTGCCAGCGCAGCAACGCCTCGACGCTGGCAATTTTGCCCGTGCGCAGCGTAATTTTCGGCTGGTAATGCAGCACGAACTCTTCGTAGTCCAGCGCCGTGCGCAACCGGTGTTCCATCCCCACGCGCCGCGCAAGCCCCGAGTTCATGTCGATCCGGTGATGCAGGTATGGCTCGCTCGACGCCTTCGCCTCTTTGAGGGCGGCTTCCGCGTTTTGCACGAGTTCGTTGGGTTCTCGTCCATCCTCCGGATGGCAGGCGAGCCCGGTTTTTATTTTTGCGACAATCTCGTGTCCGTCGACGCTGAACGGCCGATCGAACAGCCGCGCGAAGTCGCGATGCAGGGCTCGATCTTCATCTTCCACGCGCTCGGGCAAGGCTCGCATGCTGACGAAGGTCCCGCCGCCGAGGTGCGCAAGCTGCTCCGTGTCGGGAAAATGTCCCTTCAGCCGGTCCGCCACACACTGCAGCAGCCGATCGCCCGTGTGGCGGCCAAAGGAGTCATTGATGACGCTCAGATGTTCGATGTCGAATACCGCCACCGCGAGCCTCGGCAAGCTCTCTGTCCCGCGTACCAGCAGGCGGCTCATGCGTTCGCAAAAAAGCGCCCGCTTGGCAAGACCCGTCAACGGCTCGAAATACGACAGAAACCGCACCGCATCCTGCTTGTCCAGGTACTGAAGCGCAAACGACAGATTGGCGGCGACTTCCTCGAGCAGCAGTAATTCCTCCTGACCGATGACGCCGGTAGTCGTCGTGCCGCAAAGGAATGCGCCAACCGGGGTGCCGTCGATCCGCAACGGCAGACAGGCCAATGATCGGACGCCCGCAGCGATGAGCGTATCCCTTCCCTCGATGACAAACGGGGGCCGTTCGATATCCTCGCAGAGGTCGGCCTGGCCCGTGCGGATGACGCGCCCCATGAGACTCGTGTCCGCAGCCTCGTGATCCGCTACGGGGAACTCGCGATCGGGCTGGGCAAGAAACCCGTGGCCCGCCCATCCGATCGGGCGTGCCATGCGAGTCGCCGGATTGATCAGCGCCACCATCGAGATCGCGTATCCGCCTACGCGGTGCGCCAGCCGGCATGTCTCATTCAACAGCTCGTCGCGGTTTTGTATGCGCAGGAGAGCCGCGTTGATTCCCGAGAGCATCTGCAGAACCCCGGTCAGCCGGGCCACCTGCCGCTCGGCGAGTTGGCTGGTGCGGCGCAGTTCAGCGTCCGCGAGCGCGCGCTTCACGGCGGGCACCAGCCTCATCAGATTGCTTTTCAGGACGTAATCGATCGCCCCGCACTTCAACGCTTCGATGGCGACCTCTTCGCCGATGGTCCCGGATAGAAAAATGAAGGGAACATCGGGCGCCTCGACGCGCGCAACGGCAAGAGCGGTCATCCCACCGAATCCGGGCAAACTGAAATCCGACAGGATGAGATCCGGCAGCCGCTCTTTCAGCGCGCTTCGCATTTCCTGCTCGTTGATCACGCGGCGATAGCTGCATTTGAATCCTGCCGCGTCCAATCGCCTGATCGCCAACTCCGAGTCCGGCTCGGAATCTTCGATCAGCAACACACTAAGCTCCATAAGTTCCATTTTCTGGCTCAGCCTTTCCATGCGACACTTCTCCTGCTCGTGCCGGGATGACATGAATGCGCGGCCAGCACGACTCCGCACCGAAGAATCCCCCGGCAAGTGCATTACACGCCCATAAAATGCCGCGCTTCCCAAGCCCACGTCACACTCCGCGTAAGGATCTCGGTAATCACTTAGCCGCGCGCTTCATGCCATGGGATTCGTCGAATGCTGCGTTGCAGCATCACTGAAGTATCGGATCGTTTCCCGCGGCAATGGGGTGAACTCTCCCTCAGACAATCACAGTCACCTGCCGCGAGCGGTCTTTGTGCAGCCGGATAAGTTCGCTTACGCCTCCATCGCTCGACAGCGTAGTCGCTCGCGCCGGCGCGATCGCGTCGGACCAGAATTGATGCCAGGTCAATGGTGCCCCGGGCCGGAATCGAACCGGCGACCTAGCGCTTAGGAGGCACTCGCTCTATCCACTGAGCTACCGAGGCTTAAGGTTCAGGGCCGGAGGTGCCTCCGGCCCCGAAATAGTGGTGGAGGAGAAGGGGATCGAACCCTCGACCTTCGCATTGCGAACGCGACGCTCTCCCAACTGAGCTACTCCCCCGTCAAAGGGCCCGGAATATTAGCAGCAAAGTGCCTTAAGCCAAAGTATCGCGTCTAAGTCGGTCGAACCTACGCTAGGATGTAGTGGAGGAGGGCGTCAATATGATCAAAGCGGGCGAACGTGCGCCGGAATTCACGCTTCCGGACGACACTGGGAAGGACCGGTCCCTGACGGAGCTGTTGAGTGCGGGCGCGATCGTTCTCTATTTCTACCCCGCCGACTTCACCCCCGGGTGCACGCGCCAAGCCTGCGCCCTCCGCGACATACACACGGAGATAGAAAGCGCCGGCTTACGGGTCGTCGGCATCAGCCCGCAGAGCCCCGAATCGCATGCCAAGTTCAAAGCCAAATACCAGCTGCCGTTTGTCTTGCTGTCGGATGAACAAAAGACCGTCGTCAAAATGTACGGAGTCAACGGGCCCTTGGGAGTAGGCGTACGCCGCGCCACGTTCTTGATCGACGCCAGCCGCCGGGTTCGCGACGCGGTATTGGCGGATTTCAAGATCGGCCGGCACTCGGATTTCGTCCGCAAGGCAATCATGTTGCGCGCCACGGCGGCTTCCTAGGCTAAGGAACCCGAGAGACGGCGCAAGCACCCGCACGGAGCGATTCCGTCTAGTAATTCAATCGCAATAAATTGGCGTGACCGATTCGCGGCACGGTGACGATGTACATGGTGCCGTATTCCTGATCACCGATTTCCGGAATATTCGGGTTGCCGCTCAGTGCCGCGACGATCCGAGGCACGGTATCGCTGTGCCCCACGATCAATACCCTGCCCCCGGCGTGCTCTCGCAGCGCCCTGCGCGCGAGGCCTCGTGGGTCGTCGGCCGGCGCAACCGTCTCGACGATTCCCAGGCGCGCCGCCAGGGGCGCGGCGGTGAGCCGATTGCGCAGGGCGGGCGACACATAGATGGCGTCCACGTGACCCAAGGCCTTGGCATCGACGAACATCCGCGCGAGCAGCGCCGCCCGTGCCTCTCCCGCCGGGCTGAGCGGCGGATCGGTTACGCTGACACTCAAATCCTTTTCTGCATGGCGAACGACGATGACGGTGGTCGAGCCGGCCGTCCCCCACACCCACGCGGCAAAAAGTGCAAGACTCAGGCCCACGAAGGCGGCTAGCGCCGTCAACCAGATCGGCGTCAAGAAAGGCCGGCGCTGAAAGCTCACGTGGTCTCTTTTCATTGGTAGCATGATACCAATGAATGTCGTCAGTCAGGCTCCCAGGCTGCAGGTCCTCATCCTCGCCGCTGGATTTTCCTCCCGGTTGGGGCGCCCGAAACCCTTGGTCCGGGTGCGGGCCTTCAGCCTGTTGCGCCGAACTCTCAACGTAGCGGCGCGCTTTGCACCTGCGAAGATCGTGGTCGTGGTCCCGCGCCATGCGGCGCGCTATCGGATCGAAGCGCGAGGAGTCGAAGTCGTCTTCACCGCCAATCCGCGGCGCGCGGAAGGGTTGTCGAGTTCGGTGCGCCGCGGCATCGTTCTGGCGCGCTACTCACCTGCACTTCTCCTGTTGCCGGTCGATCTGCCCGCTCTGCAGCCGCGCGACCTGGCCCGGCTCATCTCGCGCTGGCGCGCCGCCCGGCGTTGCGTGATCGCGAGAGGCATTGGGCAGAAAGATGGCACGCTGCGCGGCGGTGTGCCCCTCATCCTGCCGCGATGGCTGTATTCACGGGCGCTCGAGGTGACAGGCGATGTCGGACTGCGCGACTTGGTCGGCGGGTTGCCGGCGCCGCAGCGAGTGCTGTTGAATCTTCCGTCGGCGGCGCTGGACGTCGATACGCCGCAAGATCTGCGCGCCGCGAGGCGTCGTCTGCGCCCCTCGGGCGTTAGTACTCGGCGCTGACGCGCCTCGCCCCTTTGGGGCATTGCGCTGCGCAGTCCCTGCTTCGCGCAAGCCCTGGGTGGCCATCCATGGCCACCCGTGCGACGCATGCGTCGCACCCCCTTCGGGCGTTCAAGTCGGCCGGACGGCCGACTTAGTCTCTAGCGCTCTGCACCAGCCGATATCCGACCGCGGTTTCGGTCAAGATATGCTTGGGCTGCGCGGGATCGTCTTCCAGTTTCTGCCGCAGGTGCCCCATGTATACGCGCACGTAGTGGCCATCCGCCGTGTGCGAGGGACCCCAGACTTCGCGCAGGATTTGACGATGGGTGAGAACCTTGCCGGAATTGGCGATCAACAGCGTCAACAGACGGTATTCGATCGGAGTCAAGTGGATGGGCGCCCCACCCTTGTGAACCGTACGCAAGCTCAAGTCGATCTTGACGTCGCCGAACTCGAAGATCGAACCAAGACCCGCGCCCGCGTCTCGCCGCCGCCGCGAGGCGGCGCGCACCCTTGCCAACAATTCTCCCACTCCGAAGGGCTTGGTCAGATAATCATCGGCCCCGGCATCCAATGCCCCTATCTTGTCCTGCTCCCCGACGCGCGCCGACAGCACGATCACGGGGACACTCGACCAGCCGCGCAAGTCACGCAGGAATGTCATCCCGTCGCCGTCGGGCATCCCCAGATCCAGAATGATGAGATCGGGCTTGCGGGTACCGGAGTCGATCAAGCCCTGCCGCAAGGTATCGGTCTCGTGCACGCTCCACCCCTCCGCCTCCAGTGCGGTGCGCACGAAGCGCCGGATTTGGCGCTCATCCTCGACGAGAATCGCCACCGGCAGCGGCTCAGCCATGGGCAGCCTCCGCCTCTTCCGCGGCCGCGGGCGGCTGTCCCAGGGGCAGGGTGAAGGTGAATCGCGCGCCGCCGCCCGGACGGTTTGTGGCGACGATCTTGCCCTGGTGCGATTCGACGATTGCGCGGCAAATCGTCAATCCAAGTCCTACTCCGGGCGTCGCCGATTCGCGTTCGCCCCGGGTGAATTTCTGAAATACCGCTTCCTCCCTTCCTAAGGGCAAACCCGGTCCATTGTCCGACACGGATACGCTGAGTTGATCCGCAATGGCTTCGGCCGCCAAGATGATTTTGCTCCCCGGTGGAGTGTACTTCGAAGCGTTCTCCAACAAGTTGACCAAGACTCGTTCGATCAGCAGCGCATCGATGCGCACCAGCGGCAGATCCCGCGGTACGTGCACTTCGACGACGTGTTGTTTCAACATACCCTGAGTCGCATTCAATGCCGAACCGACCACCTCTTCCAAAGGCTGCCATTGGAGGTTGAGCTTGACCTCGCCGCTTTCGATGCGCGCCATGTCGAGCAGGTTACTGACGAGGGTGCTCATGCGGCGCGCCTCGTCCTGTATGGCCCCCGCGCTCTCGAGCTGCGCCGGCGACAGCGCCGGCTTGGTGAGGGTCAGGGACTCCGCCAGACCCACGAGAACGGTCAGCGGCGTGCGCAAATCATGCGACAGCGCGGCGAGCAATGAATTGCGCAAGCGCTCCGATTCCATCCGCACCAAGGCATCTTGCGCCACCTCCACATAGTGTACGCGCTCGAGCGCAATGGCGATCAACGCGGCGAAGGTGTCGAGCAGTTGCCGCTGTTCCGGTATGAGCAGCAGACGCCGGTTACGCGCCTTGACCGCCAGAACGCCGCGCGCTTGAGTCGGCGCGCGCAGCGGCACGTAAAGAACCTCGCTGCCCGGCAAAGTGTCGGTGCCGAATCCCGCCGGCTGGCCCTTGTCGAACGCCCATTGCGCGATGCCGATGTCGACGTTGAGCGCCGTCTCGGTGCGCGGCGCGGTCACCGCCAATTGACCGGCGGCGTTCGGCAACAGCAATGCCGCGCTGGCGCGAAAGGTGCGTTCGATGGAGGCATCGCTGATTCTCACGACTTGATCGATCTGCACCGCGCCGGACAAGTCGCGTGCAATTTCGTACAGCGAACCCGCGCGCTCCTCGCGATGTCCGGCCACGCGCGCCTGAAAACGCAAGCCCGCGGTCAACTGTCCGGTGATCAAGCCCACGGCCAGCATGATGATGAACGTCAAAATATACTGCACGTCGCTCACCGCAAAGGAGAACCGCGGTGGAACGAAGAAGAAATCGAAAGAACACACGCTCAGCACCGCCGCCAGAGCCGCGGCGCCGCGTCCGAAACGAACGGCAACCAGCACGACGGTGAGGATGAATATCGCCACGATATTCGACCGGTCGAAGTGCGCGGCGAGCGGCATCGACAGCAGCGTCACGGCCACGCACGCCAGCGTCGCCCATAGATACCGCAGCTGTTTGAACTTGCGCCTATCGCTGGACTCCACACCCGGACTCGCCGGCCAGGAGGAGGTCCTTGCGTCCCCGTTCTGCATCACGCCGTCGGCTCGCCCGATCTCGACGAGATCGATGTCCGGCGCCAGCATCGCCAGTTTCTGCCCGCTGGACCGTTGCCACGGCCACAGCCGCCGCGCCGGATCGCGGCCGATGACCAGCTTCGACAGATTGTGGTTGCGGGCGTAGGCGATCACGCTGGTCGCCACGTCGGCAGAGGCGATCACCGCGGTCGTGGCGCCCAATTCCTTGGCCAACCTCAGGGTTCCCAGAATCTTCTCGCGCCGGGCGGCGGGCAAACGCTGCAATCCGGGAGTTTCCACATAGACGGCGTGCCACTCGGCATTCCACTGGCCCGCGAGCCGCGCCGCCGCCCGGACCACCCGCTCCGCCCCGGCGTCCGGGCCCACGCAGGTCAAGAGCGCATTCGCGGTTTTCCAAACGGACTCTATCGACTTGTCGACGCGATAGGCTTGGACATCGCCCTCGACGCGATCGGCCGTGCGCCGCAGCGCCAGCTCGCGCAGGGCCATCAGATTGCCCTTGCGGAAGAAATTGCTCGCCGCCCTCTCCGCTTGATGCGGCACGTAAACCTTGCCGGCCTTCAGGCGCTCCAGCAGTTCGTCCGCCGGTATATCGACCAGCACCACTTCGTCCGCATCGTCGAAGGCCGTATCGGGTACCGTTTCCCATACCCGCACGTTGGTGATGCCGCCGACGACGTCGTTGAGGCTTTCCAGGTGCTGCACATTCAACGTGGTGAAGACGTCGATTCCCGCCGCCAACAGCTCCTCCACGTCCTGCCATCGCTTCGGATGGCGCGCGCCTCGAGCATTCGAGTGCGCGAGCTCGTCGACCAGGATGAGAGCAGGACGGCGCAGCAATGCCGCGTCGAGATCGAATTCGTAGAGGTCCTTGCCCCGATACGGCATCGGCTTCGGCGGCAGGATCTCCAAGTCCGCGAGCAGCGCCGCTGTTTCGGCGCGGCCGTGAGTCTCGACGACCCCGATGACGACGTCTCGGCCCTCGGCGCTGAGTTTGCGCGCGGCCACCAACATGGCGTAGGTCTTGCCCACGCCGGCGGAGGAGCCGAAATAGATCCGCAGCTTACCGCGGCGCGCCTCGGCCTCTTGACGCTTGACCTTCGCCAGCAGGAGATCGGGATCGGGGCGTTGTTCGCTCAGTGTCGGCATCTGCCGCTATTGTGCGCGATCCAAGTCCAAATTGAGCAATAAAACGTTGACTCGCGCTTCGCCGAAGATCCCCCATTGCGGCGTTTCCACGTGGTCCATGACGAGTTGACGTACTTTGTCGGCATCCAGATGCCTCGCGCGGGCGACGCGTCCCACCTGGTACAGTGCAGCCGCCGGGCTCACGTGCGGATCGACTCCGCTCGCCGATGCGGTCACGAGATCCACGGGAATGGGCAGCGAATTGTCCGGGTCGGCGGCCTTCAAGGCATCGATGCGCCCCCGCACCGCTTCGATGAGCGCGGGGTTCGTCGGCCCAAGGTTTGAACCGCCCGAGGCCGTGGCATTGTTCGGCATCGGCGAAGTCGCGGAGATGCGGCCCCAGAAATACTTCGGCTCCTGGAACGATTGGCCTATCAGCGAAGAACCCACGGCCTTGCCGTCGCGCATCACCAGACTGCCGGACACTTGGTTCGGGAAGACCGCCTTGCCGATGCCGGTGACGGCCAGGGGGTACACCAGGCCGGTCAACACGGTCAGCAGCGCGAACAGCACGAGCAAAGGACGCAGCATCGAACTCATGATCGTAATCCTTCTCTAAACGAACCGCAGCGCCGTGAGCATCATGTCGATCAGCTTGATGCCGGCGAAGGGCACGATGATGCCTCCCACGCCGTAGATCAGCAGGTTGCGGCGCAACAGCGAGGCGGCGCCGAGCGCGCGATACTTCACGCCCTGGAGAGCGAGCGGAATCAACAGGACGATGATGAGCGCGTTGAATATCACCGCGGACAAAATCGCGGAGTTCGGACTCGTCAGCCGCATCACGTCGAGAGTCGCCAGCTGCGGATACGTGGTGGCGAATGCGGCCGGAATGATCGCGAAATACTTGGCAACATCGTTGGCAATGGAAAACGTGGTGAGCGATCCGCGCGTGATCAAGAGCTGCTTGCCGACTTCGACGATCTCGATCAGCTTGGTCGGATTGGAGTCCAGGTCCACCATGTTGCCGGCTTCTTTGGCAGCCTGAGTGCCGGAGTTCATGGCGACCGCGACGTCTGCCTGGGCCAAAGCGGGTGCGTCATTCGTGCCGTCGCCGGTCATGGCGACGAGCCGCCCTTCGCTCTGATACTGGCGGATCAGTTTGAGCTTGGCCTCGGGGGTCGCTTCGGCCAGGAAATCATCCACTCCCGCCTCGGCCGCGATCGCCGCCGCAGTGAGGCGATTGTCGCCGGTGATCATCACCGTTCGGATGCCCATGCGGCGCAGCTCGCCGAATCGTTCCTTGATGCCGCCTTTGACGATGTCCTTGAGCTCGATCACGCCCAGCACGCGGCCGCCGTCGGCGACCACCAAGGGTGTGCTGCCCTTTCGCGCCACTTCGTCGACGGTCTGGGAGATACGCGGCGGGAAGATGAAACCTGCAGCCTCGATGTACAGACGGATCGACTCGGCAGCGCCCTTCCGCACCTCTCTCTGCCCCAGGTTGACGCCGCTCATGCGGGTATGCGCGGAGAACGGGACGAAGGTGGCTTCGAGTTGAGTCAGGTTTCGCTCGCGCAGATTGAAGCGTTGCTTCGCCAGCACGACGATGCTGCGGCCCTCGGGGGTTTCGTCCGCGAGCGAACTCAACTGCGCGCTATCCGCGAGTTGCTGTTCAGTATAGCCTTCCGCGGGAATGAACGCCGCGGCTTGCCGATTTCCCAGAGTGATGGTGCCGGTCTTGTCGAGCAGCAGTACGTCCACATCGCCCGCGGCCTCCACTGCGCGGCCCGATGTCGCGATGACGTTGGACGCCATCATTCGACTCATGCCGGCGACGCCGATGGCCGACAGCAGGCCGCCGATGGTCGTCGGTATGAGACAGACCAGCAAGGCCACCAGCACGGTAATCGTCACCGGTGCACCGAGTTTGGCCACGGCCACGCTGAACAGCGAGAACGGCAGCAAGGTGGCGGTGGCGAGCAGGAAGACCAGCGTCAGGGCGATGAGCAATATGGTCAGTGCGATTTCGTTCGGCGTTTTTTGCCGCTTGGCGCCCTCCACCATGGCGATCATGCGGTCGATGAACGCCTCGCCGGGATTCACGGCGACGCACACCACCAGCCAGTCGGACAACACTCGCGTGCCGCCGGTCACCGCCGAGAAATCGCCGCCGGATTCGCGAACCACCGGCGCCGATTCGCCGGTGATGGCACTCTCATCCACCGAGGCGACGCCGTCGACCACCACTCCGTCCGCCGGAATCACATCGCCGGTTTCCACCAGAAAAAAATCGCCCTTGCGCAGCTGCGGCGCCGGAGTCGCCATCCACTCCGTTCGATTCTTTGCCGCCCGCAACTTCTTGGCGCTGACGGATTGCTTCAAGCCGCGCAGGGAGGCCGCCTGGGCTTTGCTCCGCCCCTCCGCCAGGGCTTCGGCGAAGTTCGCGAACAGCACGGTGAACCACAGCCACGCCGTTACGGCAAAAATGAAGCCGGCCGGCGCCTCGCCCTGGCCACGCAGCGCCTGCACGAACAAGACGCTGGTCAGAAGGCTCCCGATGTACACGACGAACATCACCGGGTTGCGTATCTGCACCCTCGGCGAGAGCTTGCGGAAGGAATCGGCGACGGCCGGACCCAAGAGCGCCGAATCGAACAATGTCAGAGACTTGCGAACCATGTTAGCCCTTCAGTGAATCGCGTGACGCTAATGAATCGCGTACAGCTGCAGATGCTCGACCACCGGTCCGAGCGCGAGCGCCGGAACATAGGTCAATGCGCCCACCAACACCACGGTGCCGACGAGCATCGCAACGAATAGCGGTCCATGAGTCGGCAGAGTGCCGGCGGTGGGTTCGATGCGTTTCTTCTTCGCCAGGGATCCGGCTATGCCAAGTACCGGCACGATAAACGCGAATCGCCCAAACCACATGGCCGCCGCCAGCAATGTATTGTAGAAAGGCGTGTTGGCCGAGAGGCCCGCGAAGGCGCTGCCGTTGTTGTTCGCCGCGGATGACAGGGCGTAAAGGATCTCAGAGAATCCGTGCGCCGCGGGGTTGAACACGCCGGCCCTTCCCGCCTCCGTCATCACCGCGATCGCAGCGCCGACCAGCACCAGGAAGGGCGTCACCAGAATCACGATCGAGGTCATTTTCATCTCGAACGATTCGATTTTCTTGCCGATGTATTCGGGCGTGCGGCCGATCATCAATCCGGCGACGAATACCGCCATGATGGCGAATACCAGCATGCCGTAGAGGCCCGACCCGACGCCGCCGAACACGACCTCGCCAAGTTCGATCAGCCACATCGGCACCATGCCGCCCAGCGGCGTGAAGGAGTCGTGCATGGCATTCGTGGCGCCGCAGGAAGCCGCCGTGGTGACGGTGGCGAAGAGCGCCGAGGCAACGACGCCTATGCGGGTCTCCTTGCCCTCCATATTCCCGCCGGCCTGCAGCGCACTCTGCGTTTGATCCACGCCCAATGGCGTGAACAGCGGATTGCCCTGCTGTTCGGCCCACAGCGCGACCGTCGCCATCACCGCAAAAATGACCGTCATCCCTACGAAAACGGCCCAACCCTGGCGCGTATCGCCCACCATTCGTCCGAACGTGAAGCACAGCGCGGCGGGAATCAGCAACATCGAGATCATCTGCAGAAAGTTGGTCAGGGGTGTCGGGTTTTCGAAAGGGTGCGCGGAATTGGCGTTGAAAAAGCCGCCGCCATTGGTGCCCAGCATCTTGATCGCCTCTTGCGAGGCCACGGGGCCCATCGCGAGGGATTGCGTGTGAGTCGTCAAAGTCTCGGTGATGGCATTGCCCTTGTCATCCTTGAGCGGTAGTCCGCCGGCATCGAGCTTGGGTTGGCTGTAGGTCAAGCTCTCCAGCGTGTTCACGTCTTTATAGGTGTCAAAATTCTGGATGACGCCCTGCCCCATGAAAATGACGGCGAGAGCCAAGGACAGCGGCAGCAGAATGTACAAAGTGCTGCGCGTCAGATCGACCCAGAAATTACCGATGCCTTGCGCCGAGCGGCGGGCAAAACCGCGGATCAGCGCAAACGCAACCGAGATGCCGGTGGCCGCGGAGAGGAAATTCTGCACGGCCAGCGCAACCATTTGAGTGAAATAACTCATCGTGGATTCGCCGGAATAACCCTGCCAATTGGTGTTGGTCACGAAACTCACGGCCGTGTCGAAGGCCGAATCCGGCGTGACGTTCGCCAAGGCCTGCGGGTTCAACGGCAGCCAGACTTGCAGCCGCTGCGTGAGATAGACGACCGCCACGCCCAAGGCGCTGAACAACAAGAGCGCCATGGCGTAGCGCGTCCAAGGCATGTCTTGCGCGGTGTCGACGCCGGCCGCGCGATAGATGATCCGCTCCAACTTGCCGACAATTCCGCGGATCGGCGCGGGGTCCGCGATGCGCGTCAGGTAAATGGCGAGGGGATAGCTCACCGCGGCGAGCACTCCCAAGAACAGCAGCAGCGTGGACCAGGCCTGGGTGGACATCACAGGTCCTCGGCTCGAAACAGTGCAACCACCAGGTAGACGAGGAGCGCCAAAGCAATGGCTCCGCTCAGCGCATACGCCCAGGTCATTTTTTGCGCTCCAAGGCCGCGCAGCCTGCGACCAACGCCAGCGTCAACAGCAAGAACACGCCGATCAATGCCAAAAACAAGATATCCACTGCATCTCCCGCGACTTAAACTCAGCACGCACTCTGCCAAAGGAACAAGTTAGGCCCGCGGGTGGAAAAACACGGCAGTATTTACTATCGCCGATGTAAAGGCGGTGTAAAGGAGGAGTCCGGGAGTCCCGGCGCGGATCGGCTCAGAAGTCCCAGTGCGGGTAGTCGCGAAACGCCTGCAAAACCGTCTCGATCTTAGGAAGCGGTACATCCAGATGCGTGACCAGACGCGTGCGAGTCCCGACGGTCGCGAGGATGCCGCGCTCGTCGAGATGGCTCTTGAGACCCTCGACGTTTTTGTCCGGAATGCGGACGTACAGAATGTTGGTTTGCGGGGGTTCGACGTGCAGCCCTAAGGCGCGCAATCCGTCGGCGAGAAAGCCTGCATTCGCGTGATCCTGCGCCAGCAGCCGCACATGATGCTCCAGGGCATAGAGTCCTGCCGCCGCCAGCACGCCGGCCTGGCGCATGCCGCCGCCCAGTGCCTTGCGCCAGCGTCGCGCCTGCGCAATCAAATCCCGGGAACCCAGCAACACCGACCCGGCGGGCGCGCCCAGACCCTTGGAGAGGCACACCGACACGGAATCGAAGCCCGCCACGGCGGCTTGCTCGTCGATCTGAAGTTTCACGATGGCGTTGAAGATTCGCGCGCCGTCCAGATGGGTGCGCAGCCCCTGCGCGTGCGCAAACTCCGTGGCCTGCCGCTGATAGGCCAGTGGGAGCACGCGGCCACCAATGGTGTTTTCGAGCGCCAGCAACCGCGTGGGAGCAAAATGGATATCCCGGGGTTTGATGGCCTTGGCGATGCGTTCGATGGAAATCCCACCGTCCGGCTCATTCTCCAGCGGCTGCGGCTGGATGCTGCCGAGAACGGCGGCTCCGCCCTGTTCGTAGCTATAGGTGTGGGCTTCCTGCCCAACCAGGTATTCGTCGCCGCGGCCGCAATGAGCCATCAAGGCGGCCAGATTGCTTTGCGTACCGCTGCAGAAAAACAGCGCACTCTCGAAACCGAAACGTTCAGCCATCAATGCTTGCAGGCGATTGACAGTGGGGTCGTCGCCATAGACGTCGTCGCCCACTTCCGCTGCGGCCATGGCGGCACGCATGCCCGCCGCAGGGCGCGTTACCGTATCACTGCGTAAATCGATGTCGTAGCGGCGCGTGTCCAATCTAGCCTCCGTGTCGAACCCGGCGTCATTGTACCGGGTCCGTGCGAACCCTCGTTGTCTCAATTTTCACGAGACGCAACGCACTGTCATCACCGCCAGTAAGTGGCAGGTTCGGCAGAAAATCACCGGCCCATCCGTTCTGCGCTGGCGCAATTACGAGAGATTCCTGGGACCTCTGCTCCGCCTGACGGATTTGGATCCGTGACTTAAGGCATAATTCTCCAATGGCACATCGCGAAAATGCTGGCCACAGGGCGCGGCTCGCCACACTTCACGCGAAGCTCATCGGATGGTTGGTGAACGAGGCGTATCCCCGCTGGGCGCATTACGGCATCGATCCGAAGAACGGCGGCTTCATCGAGGCGCTCGGGCAAGACGGCCTCGGGCTTCCTCATCCACGGCGGGCGCGGGTTCATCCGCGTCAGATTTATGCGTTTGGGCAGGCGCAGGCGTTGGGCTGGAGTGGCGAGGTGATGGGGATCATCAGCCGCGGGATGCAATATTTCACGGCTCGTTATCGGCGCGGCGACGGATTGTTTCGCACGCTGGCCGCGGCCGATGGAACGGCCCTCGACGAGCGCGCCCTTCTCTATGACCAGGCATTCGCGCTGCTCGGGCTAGCCGCGGCCGCCACGGCGCTCGGCGCACACGACGAGTTCGAGGAACGCGCCGTTGCGCTACGCGAAACGATCGAGAGCCACTTCAGCACGGCCGATGGCTCGCTGCGTTCGGAAGACGGCGCGGATGCCATTCGCGAATCGAATCCCCACATGCATTTGCTCGAGGCCTGCCTGGCGTGGGCCGAAATCGGCGGCGATCCCGGTTGGACGTCCTGGGTTCGACGCCTCGCCGAGCTCGCGGTCTCGCGCTTCATCCGCAAAGGCGGCGGCGCGATCGGCGAGGTCTACACCGCGGCGTGGCAGCCGGCACCCGGGCTCGCCGGCCGCATCATTGAACCCGGGCATCAATTCGAATGGGCGTGGTTGCTGCTGCGATGTGAACCCCTGCATCCGCCGCTGCGGGAAACGGCTTTGCGGCTGCTGGCCGTTGGTGATCAATACGGGGTGCGTCATGGGGTCGCGATCAATCAGCTGCTTGACGACTTCACGGTCACGGACGCCAACGCCCGGTTCTGGCCGCAAACCGAGCGCCTCAAAGCGGCTCTGCTCGCTGCGACCGTGACGGGCGAACCGCGTTTCTGGACCATGGCCCATGCTGCGGCCGCAAGCTTTTTCCCCTACCTGAAAACCTCCGTGCCGGGGTTGTGGTTCGACTTGCAGCGGCCGGACGGTACGTTCATCGACTCCCCGGCGCCGGCCAGCACCTTCTATCACTTGGTCGGAGCCATCGTGGCGCTGGACACGGCGTTGCGCAGTTCTGCCTGACGGGACTATATTTTTCCGATAATCTTGGGCGCGCACATGAATGCGGCGGCGGGGAGATTCCAATGAACGAAGAAGCCATGAACCTCAGCATACGCAAGTTCCTGAAAACGGTCGGCGTCAGTTCGCAGCGGGAGATCGAGCACGCGGTGGCCAAGGCCGCTGCGGCCGGCGCCATTGCCGGCACCGAATCATTTCCCGCAAAAATGACGCTGGAAATTGCGGGGCTCAAGGTAAAGGTCGAATTCAGCGGCGACATCACGCTTCAATGAGCGCCCTGCAGCGCGCACATCAAGGGGGGTTCGGATTGGGCCGGGGTGGTTTCGGGCCGAAAGCCCTTGCGGTATCGCGCTGGGGACGCGTGGTCCGCGAGAGCGCTCGCTGGCGCGCCAGCTCTTTGATCCCGAGCTCCTTGTAGTTCGAGCTCGTCAGCGACGCCAGGAATGCAACCAGGTCGTCGATATCCGGCTCCTTCAAAGCGAGCGGCTGGATGTCTTCGTCGAGATAGGGATTGTGCAAACCGTCGCCCTTGTTGTAGTGGTCCACGACATCCCACAGCGTCTCTTGCGAGCCGTCGTGAAAGTAGGGCCCCGTCACCAGCACATTGCGCAAGTTCGGTGTCTTGAACGCTGCAATGTCCGCTTCCTTCTTCGAAATGAGAAAGCGGCCCAGTGCCGACATCTCCGTCTGAATGGCGGCATTGTCGATGGCCGCCGAATCCCCCGACTTGATGAGCTGCTCGGCCTGGCGCGCCAGCGCAACGACATTGTGCCGGACGATGCCGATGCCGATATTGTGGTAGACATTGTCCGTAAAGTTCGAGGTATCCCGCTTGTCTTCGGTCAACGCGTGGCATTTGTTGCATCGGCCCCGCGTGTTGAAGACAATCCATCCGCGCGTTGCTGAGGCATCGATGGCGTGCTTCTCGCCGGCGATGTAGTGATCGAAGGGCGAATCAAACGCCAGCTGTGTCCGCTCGTAGGATGCGATGGCGCGCAGCAGATCGGGGCCGTTGGGCGGGCGGCCGAAGACGCTGCTGAAGGCGCGCCGGTATCCTCCGATGGCGGCGATCCGGGCCACGGCAGCGTCCATGCTGGGTTGGCCCATCTCAACTGTATTGACGATCGGCAGCGCCGCCTGCTCCTCGAGGGTATTTACCCGGCCGTCCCAGAACTGCGTCTTGTTGAAGAGTGCGTTCAGAATGGTCGGCGCGTTGCGCTGGCCGGCGCGGCCATGGATACCGACCGAAACGGGTCTGCCGTCGGTGAAAGCGCGGGCGGGATCGTGACAGGTGCCGCAGGCCACGGTTCCGTCAGCCGACAGGCGGCCGTCGAAGAATAGTTTCTGGCCGAGGGCGATCTTCTCGGGAGTCTGCGGATTGTCGGGCGGAATCGCCGCGAGAACCGCGCCGTCGGGCAAGCCGATCTGTCGGGGAGACTTAGGCTGGGCCAGCGCACCCGCCTTCGGAATAGGCGGCGCTTTCAGCGTCGTTTGCCGGATCGCTCCGTACCGATCGGCTCTCTCCGTCGGACTCGTGCAGCCCGCGGTCAGGCAAGCGAGCATAAGCGCGGCGCAGCATTGTGTTTGCTTCGCAACCCGCATCGCATCTCTCCTCCGTCGGTGGAAAGATCAATCCGAGATCGCCCAGAGTAGCAAGGAGCCGTGAACTTTTCACGCCTCCCGAGGGGAGCATACCCTAAGGGGAGCACCTCTATCGGCGGGTCGGCCGCGCCGTCGAATTCCGAATGACCAATTCATGATCGAGCAAATGCCGCGGGATGCGATCGGGCCAACCGTTGCGCCGCGGCTCGAACCGAATGATCAAGTCGGCGGCGATCCTGGCCATCGCCGCCACCGGCTGGCGAACGGTCGTCAACTCGGGCCAAATCATGCCGGCGACCGGCGCGTCGTCGAAACCGGCCACCGACAGCTGGCCCGGCAAATCGAGCCCGAATTTGCGCGCCATCGATACCACCGCCGCGGCCATGTCGTCATTGCTGGCGAAGATGGCGGTGGGCGGCATGGCCGCACGCAACATCCGCTCGGCGCAAATCAAGCCGTCGCCGAAAACGAAGTTGCCGGTTTGAACCAAATCGGAGTCGACGGGAATCTGGTGAGCCCGCATCTCGTCGACGAAACCGAGATAGCGCTGCTCGGTGGCACCATGCTCGGGTCTTCCCAAAATAAAACCGATGCGGCGATGTCCGAGGCTCACCAAATGCGCCGTGATCTGCCGCGCCGCCGCGTAGTCGTCGATTCCGATCGACGGGGTGGTGCTCAGGTTGTGTTTCGGCGCGATTCGAACGATGGGGATCGACGCCTCATGAAGCTTGTTCAATACGACGGGGCGGTCGCTCAGGGGAGGCAATAGAATGACTCCTTCCAGGCGCAGCTGTCCGAGCAAAGTGTCGATCTGTTTGTCGATCGCGGGACTTTCCACATCCCAGGGCTCGACCATCAAGTGCAGGCTGGACTCTCGGCAACGTTCGACCGCGCCGGCCTGAAATTCGCTCAAATAGTCGCCGGGCTTTTCGCAGAACAGCCCGATGAGAAAGGACCGGTTGCTGGCGAGGCCGCGCGCGTTGAGATTCGGCCGGTAATTGAGCTGCTCGATGGCGTCGAGAATCCGCGCGCGGGTGTCGGAACGAACCCGAGGTTCATTGTTGATGACCCTCGATACCGTCTTCGGTGACACCTTGGCGAGGTCCGCCACCTCTTGAATCGTAACGGATGCCGGACTCAAATTGATGGCCAATATTCGAACCTCGGGGCTGAAGTGTCTATATTAGCCATTCGCCTGGGGCGGACACCGGCGGAGCCGCGGCAGCGGAACCCAACGACAAAAGCGCGGCGGCGACTGTCAAGGCGGGGCACGTTATAACTATTTGTAATACTTATATTTCTGATGACCTGGCCGCGGCCGGTAGCACCGTAAAAATCGTCCTCGAGATTGAAGCTTACAGGATTAGAAGCAAAAATGTCAGCGCTGTCAAATGATCGTCGGCATCGGCGGCGGGCTCGGTACGAGAGGCCTGAGGCGAGTGTCTGCCGTGCCGATTAACTCCCACCCTTTCGGCTTGCTTGGCCTGCTCGACTGGGTGGTGGTCGCCGCGTATACCGGGGGCCTCATCTTTCTCGGTCTCTTGATGTCGAAGAGGCGCATCGCGCCGGTGGACTATTTTCTGGCCTCGCGGGCATCCCAATGGCCGGTGATCGGTTTGGCGCTGCTCGCCTCCAATATGTCCTCGACGGCCTTGGTCGGCCTCGCCGGCGGAGCCTATGCCATGGGTATTTCGGTCTACGACTACGAATGGTCGGCCGTCGTGATCCTGGTGTTTTTCTGCGTGTTCCTGCTGCCCTCCATCATTCGCAGTCAAACCTACACCATGCCGGAATTTCTCGAGCGGCGTTATGATCGCCGAGTCCGCCTGCACTTCGCGCTGCTCACCTTGTTTTTGAATATATTCGTCGATTCTGCCGGAGTGCTGTACAGCGGCTCCCTGGTCTGCCAGCTGCTCTTTCCCGGGTGGCCATTGTGGTTGATCGTCACGCTCCTGGCCGGCACGGCCGGCCTTTACACCACCCTGGGCGGACTGCGGGCGGTGATTTATATCGAAGCGGTACAAGCCGTCGTGCTGATGCTGGGCGCCCTCATGATATCGATCGGCGCGTTCAGCCGCGCCGGCGGCTGGCATGCCGTCATGCGAGGCGTCGATCCAGCGGCGATATCGCTCATCCGGCCCATCGGCGATCCTGGTGTTCCCTGGCCGGGATTGTTGCTCGGAATTCCGCTGCTGGGGTTTTATTATTGGTGCACGAACCAATCGATCGTGCAGCGGATGTTGTCGGCGAAAAACATCGATCATGCCCGTTGGGGCGCGCTATTCGCCGGCCTGCTGAAACTGCCGGTGCTGTTCTTGATCGTGCTGCCGGGGACGTGCGCGCTCCTGCTGTTCCCGAAGCTGCCGCAGCCCGACCTCGTGTATCCGAACCTGATCCTGCAACTTCTGCCCGCCGGAATCGTCGGCTTGGTGGTCGCGGGATTCGTTGCGGCGACGATGGTGTCGATCGCCTCGATGCTCAATTCGGCCTCGACCCTGATCACCATGGACGTCATCAAGCAATTCAAGCTCAGCCTGTCGGACGCAGAGATCGTGCGCATCGGGCGCGTGAGCACCGCCGCTCTGCTGGTGGTCGCCGTAGCCTGGGCTCCCCAGCTGCAGCTGTTTCCGTCGCTCTGGCAATATCTGCAGGCCGTGCTGGCCTATGCGGTGCCGCCGGTGGTCGCGCTATTTTTGGTGGGGATGTTTTGGCGCGGCGCCAACGCCGACGGCGCCGCGGCGACATTAAGTCTGGGCTCGCTCTTAGGCTTCGCTCTCTTCATGATCAACGTGGTGTTTCGCTGGACGCATTTTCATTTTCTGTACGCGGCGCCGATTCTCACCGTGCTCGACGCGGCAATCCTGGTCAGCGTCAGTTTGCTCAATCCCGCACCGGCCCCCATCCACGTCTCGATGTGGAAACTCGATTTCAGCCGCGCCGAGCAACTCCGGCTGAAGCTCCTGCCCCTGTGGCAGGACTACCGTTTTCAGGCCGCGGCATTGCTGGCACTGATGGCCGCGGTGGTGATCTCTTTCCGTTGAGCCTCGGGAGACCCGCATGAATAGCTGGCCTGATCGGCGCCTACTCGACCTGTTCGGCATTGAAATGCCCATCATCCAAGCGCCGATGGCCGGACCGGGCACCCCCGAATTGGCGATGGCCGTCAGCGACGCGGGAGGGTTGGGCTCTCTGCCTTGTGCGCAGCTCAGCGTGGAACAGATGCGCGCAGCCCTCGAGCTCGTCGGCCCCTGCGCATCGAGACCGCTCAATCTCAATTTTTTCTGTCATACCCCGCCGGCAGTCGACGCCGTCCGCAGCTTGACGTGGCGCGCGCGCCTGGCGCCCTACTATGTCGAGCTGGGTCTCGACCCGGAGGCCGCCCTTCCCGTCGCCGGCCGGCGGCCCTTCGACGATGATTTTTGCGCGGTGGTCGAGGACTATCGGCCGACAGTGGTCAGCTTTCATTTCGGTTTGCCGCGGCGAGAATTGTTGGAGCGCGTCAAGACAGTCGGCGCCAAAGTGGTCTCCTCCGCAACCACCGTCGCGGAAGCCCGTTGGCTGGAGGAGCACGGGTGCGATGCGATCATCGCGATGGGGTATGAGGCCGGCGGCCACCGCGGCAGTTTTCTGGTCGAGGACATGTCGCGACAGGTCGGCACTTTCGCATTGGTGCCCCAAGTGGTCGATGCCGTAACAGTGCCGGTCATCGCGGCCGGCGGCATCGCCGACGCGCGCGGCATCGTCGCCGCCCTTGCCCTGGGCGCGGCGGCGGTGCAAATCGGCACTGCCTACTTATTCTGTCCCGAAGCGAACGTGCCGCCGCTTTATCTCGAGGCCCTGAATGGCGCCGGCGATGACGATACGATGATCACCAATGTATTTACAGGCCGGCCGGCGCGCGGCATCGTCAACCGCATCATGCGCGAACAAGGTCCTCTGTCAGCCCTTGCACCCGCGTTTCCGCTGGCCGCCGCGGCTCTGACTCCGCTCAAAGCGAAATCCGAAGCAGCCGGCCGCGGGGATTTCACCAATCTATGGTCAGGACAGGCGGCCGCCTTGGCTCGCCGGTCCGTGCCGGCCGGACAACTCACACGCCTGCTCGCGCGCGAGGCCCTGGAAAAGCTGTCGCGCAATCCCCCATCGGCGGCGACGAGCGATTTGACATAGTATCGCCGTTGCAGGATTTGCTGACTCACGCCAGGCACCCTCAGCGTTCGCTGCACTGGGTTGGGCGAGAGGCGTCTCAGGGTTTGGGGCCCCCGGTAAGGCCGCGGCAACCCACACCTTCACTGCACACCTGATTGACGGGACACACCACAGGGGTTCCCTTTACGCAGCCGCGCGCATCGGCGCCCGCCGCGCGCGGTGCACACCGTTCCTGTCCGTTGCAGGTTTGCTTATCGTCGCAATCCGAGTCGGTTCTGCACATGAGGGCCGCTTGATCCCGGTCCATGGTTGCAAGCTCGCCTTGCCGGGTAATCACGCCCGATAGCGTGGCGTCGAGCAGCCTCTCCGGCGGCGCCTTGCTCGAAGGCAACTCGACATCGGCGGCGACGATCTCCAACTCGGGCGCCAAGGGACTTGCGCTGCGATAGTACAAGCTGAAACGCACCACATTGCGCGGGTCGAGCGCCTCGCTCAGCGTCACCGGAATGATGTGGGTGGAATCGCGCGGCCATGCCTCGCCGTGCACCAGCGGCAGGCGCCTGACACTTTTACCCGCCTCATAGATCCGCAGTTCCAACGAGCTGCCGGCGCTCAGTTCGTCGGCGCCGGTGACAACGCGAACCTCGAGATGGGACACAGGGATCGCCCCGGCGCTCGCGGCGCAGAGCGCCCAGAGCAACACGATCGGCCAAACTGACATTGCCGGCAGGTGTAATTTCACGGCACCTCCTCCCCGTATGATGAACTCTCCCCCTATCATAGCCCATCCCCAACTGGCGCTGCGTCTCGAGAGACTTATGTCATGCCGAGGGGCGACCGCTCAGCGGCGCCGGCGGCAATGCAGGCGCAAATAAAACACGTGCGATGGGAATGGCGGCCAGGGCGCCGAGAAGCTGGGCCAGGATGAACGCCGGCACGTGCGATGGGGCGATGCCCGCGAAAGTGTTCGACAGGGAGCGTGCAATACTAATGGCGGGATTCGCGAACGAGGTCGACGAAGTAAACCAGTAGGCGGCGCCGATCCACGCAGCCACCATCCAGGGCGCATCCTCCTGTCGCCGATGCCCCAACACGACCAACAAGAGGCCGAGCGTTGCCACGAACTCCGCAAGCCACTGGGCAAACCCCTCACGGGCGTGGAGCGATGATTGGATGAGCGGTAGACTCAACAATAGCGTGATGCGGCTCTCCAGCTCTTTCAATGCTCTGCGGAATGCGAATGCCTTCTCCACATCCGTGCCCTCCACCGCTGCGGGATCGGCGATGCCCCAGTGCGCCGTCATCGGCTTACCAGGCCAGATCGGGCAGACTTCGCCGGCCGCGTTATCGCAGACCGTGACGATGAAATCGAGCGGCGGCGCGCCGGGCACGGCGAACTCATCCCAACTCTTGCTGCGAAGACCCTCGGTCGGCAAATTCATCCGTTCGAGGAGATCTATTGCCATCGGATGCACCTGGCCCTTGGGGAAGCTCCCCGCACTGAAGCCGCGGAACTTCCCGCGGCCTAGAGTGTTGACGAGCGACTCAGCCAGGATGCTGCGTACCGAATTGCCGGTGCACAGAAACAGGACGTTGTAGATTTTGTCGGCCATGCAGTCTCGCTCGCGAATAAGCAGTTCGCAAACAATGAAATGGGTTAGTCGATGCCGGCGCGGGTGCTGCGTCGTTCGAGCGACAAGACGTCGCGCCATTGACCCGCGAGCGGCCCGTAGCTCATCTTGCCGAGCCGGCGCCGCAGGCCGACTCGCTCGAATCCCAGCGCCACATGAAGCGCCACGCTCGGCACATTCTCGGGAAAGATCCCTGCTTGCAGCGTCCAAATATTCTTAGCCTCCGAACGTTCGATCAGTGCAGCGAGCAATTGCCGGCCGACCCCGCGACCCTTCGCGTGGGGCGCCACATACACGCTCACCTCAGCCACTCCGGCGTACACGCAGCGGCCCGACGATGGTGTGAGAGATGCCCACCCGATGACGGTGTTGCCGTCCAAGGCAACCAAGCTCAGCTCATTGATGTGATGTTGCTGCCACGAGCCCCAGCTTTTCGGGGGCGAGGATTCGAACGTTGCATGTCCCGTGTCGATGCCGGCCTGGTAGATGGCCTGCACTTCGGGCCAGTGGGCCTCCGTCATCGCGCCCAGAGTCGCGGGCGACGACCCCAAGGCGCGTTCAGCTTGCACAGCACGCCTGCGCGGTAGAGCCGGCGTCGGGCTCACAGCACGGCTCGTTCACTGTCGCCGCCGCCGGAACGCAGCACGCGCCGGTCTTAGGGGCGATTTCAGTATCCCCACCATAAATCGGTATGGCATCCAGGGTATGGAATGTCTCCCATGCCACGCCGGTGGGGTCGGTGACCCAGTATTTATCCGAGTTCGCATAGCAACAGGCAGCTCCGCTCTGTTCGACCAGTGCATGGTCCGCCCTTGTGAGCTGGGCGCGCATGGCCGCCAATTCGGCCGCCGAGTCGACCTGGAATCCTAAATGATTGACACCGATGGGGTAGCCGCGCTGGGAAATCGCGAAATTGATACGCGGGTCATCGAGCATCCACTTGGCATAGTCGGCCCTTCGAACCGTCGGCTCCGTGGCAAACAGTGCGGAGTAGAAGCGGACACCCTCGGCAATGTCTCCAACGGACACATTCACGTGAAATCTCTTCATGCGCGTTTCCTCTTGGGTAGTGCGGCTTCGGCGACGGGCACTGCGCACGCCGGCCCGCAATCCGTGTCGGCCAAGCTGCAGCAATTATCGGTCAAAAATTCGAGCAAGTGACGCATACGCGGAAAATTCGGGCTGTAGAACAAGAAGCGTCCTTCGCGGCGAGCCTCGATGAGGCCGGCGCGCTGCAGCTCCTTCAAGTGAAAAGACAAGGTCGGTGCCGGCACGCTCAGCTTCTCGGTGAGCTGGGTCGGCGTGTAGCCCTCGGGGCCGCGTTTTACCAGTAGCCGGAAAAGCGCCAGGCGCGATTCTTGGGCCAGTGCGGCAAGGCCGGCAATGACGTCAGTCGATTTCATGATTTCAAATATATAGAAATGACGTCCCCATGGCAACTGCGTTGACCTTTGGGACCCCAGACGCCGACGTTGAGCCGATTCGAGAGCGGTTCCGCACGCCCCTAGGCCGGGAACTCCGACCCGGAGTCATTCCAGGTTGAAGTCGGGAGTTTTTCCCGAAATAGGGAAAAATCCAGGTATTGCCGCGATTTCCCTGGACGCGTTCTGCGGCGCTTCTCTAGACTCGATTCACGGGGAAACTGTTGGCGCACTCGAGACCAATTCTGCAGTTTGGGTTGTTGCTGTACCTCGCGGCCGCGGCGGTCCCGATCCCCGCATCGGCGGCCGACGCGGCGGGAGGACCGCCGAGCAATCCCGCGACGGCCCAAGAGCTTCCGCAGATCACCGTCATCGGCAACACCCCGCTCGGGGGTCTCGGCCTGCCCTTGAACCAAATCCCGTCGAATGTCCAGACTGCCGATAGCAAGGACATGCAGCGCCAGCAGACATTGGATCTCGCGGACTATCTGAACAATAACTTCAGCGGCGTCAATGCCGGCGAAAGCGCTGACAACCCCTTTCAACTCGATATCAACTACCATGGGTTCACGGCGTCGCCGCTCTTGGGCACTCCCGAGGGATTATCCGTCTACGTGGACGGCGTGCGCATCAATGAATCCTTCGGCGACACCGTGAACTGGGATTTGATCCCACAGTCGGCCGTCTCGACCGTGACGCTCATGTCGGGCTCCAATCCTGTGTTCGGCCTCAATACGTTGGGAGGTGCACTCTCGGTCAAGACCAAGAGCGGACATGATGATCCGGGAACCGAGTTCGAAGCGTACGGTGGATCGTTCGGAAGGCGCTCCTTCGAAGGGGCAACCGGCGGAGAGTTCGGCAACTTCGACTACTTTCTTGCCGGAAATTACTTCGATGAGACCGGTTGGCGCGATAACTCCCCGACCCGGGTCTATCAAGGCTTCGGTAAGGTCGGCTGGCAGAACGACAAGACCGATATCGATTTGAGCTACACCTACGCGGACACCAGCCTCTATGGCAACGGAGCCACGCCCGTGAGCATGCTGGATTACCGGCGCGCGGCGAGCTACACGCCCGACTTCACGGCGAATCTTCTCAGGTTCGTGAACCTCACCGGGACGCAGTTTTTGACGGACAAGCTGCTCTTATCCGGCAACGTCTATTATCGGCATCTGATGACCGGCGCCGCCAACGGCAACATCAACGACAACTACCTGGCCAATTACACCGGACCGCCGTTCGACTGCACCGCACCGCCCGCGAGTCGGGCGAATCTGACCTACTGCGCGCCGGGCCAGAACGCCACGTCGCGCTTGCTCCAGCGCACCAAGGGCTTTGGCATGCAGCTCACCGATTCACAGGATGTATTCGGCTGGACCAACCAAGCCATTCTCGGCGCCGACTACAATGACTCGAACGATACGTTTTCCCAGTCGTCCCTCTTCGGACAATTGACCTCGGATCGACACCTCGTTTATGCGGCGAGCCCCTTCAACGATGAAACGGTCATTTCGCTCACCGGCGGCAATAAAATCTATGGGGCTTATCTGACCGACACGCTCTCGCCGGGCAAGCTGTTGCATTTCACGCTCTCGGTCCGCTACAACCGAAACACGGAGACGCTCAACGGCTACAGCATCGATACCGATCTTGGCGATTTCGGCGCGGGTTTCGATCAAGCGAGTCCCCTGAAAGGCGACCACACCTTCAGCCGACTGAATCCCGCATTCGGATTGACGGTGACGCCGACCGACGCCCTGACCTTCTACGCCGACTACAACGAGGCGAGCCGTGCGCCGACGGTCATCGAGCTCGGCTGCGCCAATCCCGCAGCGCCCTGCGGACTGCCCAATGCCTTCGCAAGCGATCCGGATCTGCGGCAAGTGGTCGCTCGAACCGTGGAGGTGGGCGCACGCGGCAATCGCCCGGATCAACGGCTGACGTGGAGCGCGGATGTGTTCCACACGGTCAACAGCAATGACATCCAGTTTGTCACGACCGGCACCAATGCGGGCTATTTCGACAACGTCGGCAACACGCGCCGGCAGGGCCTTGACCTGTCGCTGGGCGGCAAGGAAGGCGGATTGAATTGGCACCTCACGTATAGCTTCGTCGACGCCACGTTCCAGTCGAATTTTGCGGTCGGCGCGCAGTCAAACAGCACCGCCGATGCCGACGGCGCGATTTTCGTTCGCCCCGGAGATCGGATCCCCCTGATCCCGAAACATACCGGTCGGCTCGTGCTCGACTATGCGCTGACCCAACGATGGGATATCGGAGGCAATCTGATCGCGGCCTCCGGTGCTTACCTCCATGGAGATGAGAACAACGCCAATCAGGCCGGGGGCATGAATGGTGCGGGAGCGTACATCTCGGGAACCGGCTGGATTCCCGGATACACCGTGGTCAATCTGCAGAGTACCTACCACGTTACGAAGCGCGCCGAGATCTTCGCTCGCCTCGTCAACCTGTTCGACGAGCAATACGCCACCGCCGGATTTCTAACCACGAGTTCCTTCGAGCCGAATGGCGCCTTCATTCCTGACCCCAATAATCGGTCCCACGAGAACGCAGTGGCTCCCGCGGCGCCGCGGGCGATCTGGGTCGGGATGAGGGTACGCTGGGAGTAACGATACACGGCATCGCCTCGCGACTCACCGTCGCGCTGTGCGACATTATTTCGAGCGTGGTTTCGGCATGTTCAGGGGACACTACGCAATTGACCGACGCCAGATGATCAAGGACGCGGCGGCGGCACCCGTGGCAAACAGGCCGACCGGCCACATCTCACTGACGACAAACGCTGCATCCACGCCGCGCAATAGGAGTCCACGCACGATGCGCAGGTAATGCGTCAGCGGCAGGATCTCGCCGAGCCCCTGAGCCCATCGCGGCATCGCATCGAACGGGAACATGAATCCCGACAAAAGCGATGACGGCAGGAAAAAGAAAAACGTCATTTGCATCGCCTGCATCTGCTGTCGCGCGAGACAGGAGAACATAAAGCCTAAGGCAAGGTTGGCGATAGCAAATACGAACGTTGCAGCGGCCAATAGGAATAAAGAGCCCACGGGATAAATATCAAAGGCGAAGCGCGCAATCAGCAACACGAGTGTGGCTTGAAGGAGACCCAATGCTACGTAGGGCGATAATTTCCCAACCCACAATTCGGCGGCACGTACGGGAGTCGTCAGCAACCCCTCCAACGTGCCTCTTTCACGCTCGCGTGCGAGAGTGAGTGCGCTCATCATGATCAGACTCATCGTCAGGATTACGCCGACGAGCCCCGATACGATAAAGGGTTGCGTCCGTGCCCCCGGATTGTACAGACGCTTGATGACGAAGGGCGGCGGTGCGTCCTCCTCCACGGGTCCCGACACCGAACGCGCAAGGCGTTCGATGAGGAGTTCCGCCTGTGTCGACAGCACCGGATCGGTGGCGTCGAGATACCCGACGGGGGGGCTCGCATCCGCATCGACGACGAGGAGTGTTTGGCCGCGATTGAGTGCTTCCATCGCCGCGGAGTGCGACGCCGCCTGCGGTATGTGGGCGACCAGCCCCTGCGATTGAATCAGCCGTTGCACCCGCTCGAACCGGTGCGAATCCGCCGCCACGACTGTCACGGCGAGGGACTGTGGAGATAACTCGATGGCACATCCGAAGAGCGCGATCTGCAGGATCGGTATCCCGAGCAGCATGCCGAGCGTGGCCCGGTCGCGCACCAACTGACGCGACTCTTTGAGCATGAGGGCTCCGATTCGAGTCAATGCACGGGACTTCAGCGTCACGGAATCAACGAGCGTCATGGCATCATCGTGTTGGGTCCGTCGGAACCACTCGGCCACTCCGCAGATACGTTGCGATATCACAGTGGGCGGCATCCGCATCGAGATGGGTCGTCAGGACCACGGTGGTGGCGGAAGTCCGGCGCCGGTTGAGGATGTGCCAAAACATCGCCCGGGTCTCGCTGTCGAGCGCTGCCGTCGGCTCGTCCAAGAGCAGTATTTGAGGGTCGCCCAACAAGACCCCGGCCAACATCAAGCGCTGCCGGACCCCGCCGGATAAAGTCTCGGCGCGCTGCGCCTGCTCGGCACGAAGATCGAATTCAATCAATGCGCGCTCAACCGCTTGCGTTCGCCGGATGACTCCGCGGATCGATGCGAAAAACTCGAGATTTTCGCGGACCGTCAAATCACCGTAGCTCGAAAAATGCTGCGTCAAATAGCGGATGTCGGGGCGCGAGCGTGGCGTCGACCTTTTGAAACTCGTCCCTTGGCAGCTTGCCTCGCCCGAATCCACGACGACCCGGCCCGCCAGAACCCGCAAGAGAGTCGTCTTGCCGCTGCCGTTCGGCCCCAATAGCGCGTGTCGCTGTCCCGGCGCAAATTGCAACGACACCCGATCGAGCACGGTGACGGCGCCAAATCGTTTACAGACGCGGTGCAGTTCGAAGGTGGGTACCACGGCACTCATTCTCATGCGACGGTAGTGCCGTGCACATAGAGAAACCCGCCATACATATATTTGCTCGCCTCGGCACCCAGCACCATGACCCGATCGCCCGGCGCGAGGCGGCCGGAGCGCCGCAGACGATCGAGGGTCACCCAGATGGCGGCGCTGCCGAGATTGCCGAGCACGCCGGCCTCGCAAACGACTTTATCGGCGGGAAGGCCTAAGGATGTGGCCGTGTATTGGGCCATGTGGCCATTGGCCGGGTGCGGTATCCACCAGTCGACGCTGTCCGGGGCCACGCCTGCCTGAATGGCAGCACGCAGCCCGGCGCGCAGCAATTCGAGCCCGTGAGTGCGGACCGACTCCACGTCATGAGTAAAATGAGGAACACCGGTGGCATTGACGAGCGGCGCGCCCGAGCCACCCTCAATGAGCGAAATGCCGGGCGCACGGTGATCCGCGCAATTTCCGTAAAACGCCATCTCGAGGCGCGCACTGCTGCGGCTTTCGAGCGGCCCCAACACGATAGCCCCGGCACCGTCACCCATCTGCAAGAGGTTCACCAGCTGAGTTCGATCAACTGCGACACGCCGCGGATCGAGGAATACCGAACCCGTTTCGCTGCCCACGATGGCGATGGGCTGAGTGCCACTCGACACTAGTCCTGCGCACAACATTGTCGCTGCGGCAAATCCAGTGCACGCTTGACGCAATTCTACGTGTGGACCGATATAGGCCAACTCATCCGCGACCCAGGCTGCGTTGCCGGGCAACAAGGTGTGCGGGGTGGCGGTGTGACCGACCAACAGCCGCAACGCGTCAACGCCGCCCCGGACATCCGCCAGCGCGGCACACACCGCCCGTGCCGCGAGCTTTGGCGCCGTATCGAGAGCGCGTGGCGCTTCCTGCGGTGCATCGAATGATCGAACCATGTGCCGACGGGTGATTCCTAAGCGCCGAGCGATACGCAGCGCGAGCCCGGGGGTTCCCGTCGGGAGATACTCGGACGTGCGCCTGATCAAATCCACCGTCGTCAGCGGCGCACCCGGCAAGGCCGCGCCGGTCCCCCACACGCCGAGCGGCGTGCGCACGACGATGGGGTCAGTGTTCACGACGAATCGTTGGGTCGGGCAATCCGCCGACAATTCGCTCACAGGTCCCGGCGGGCACATACACGAACGCCTGTGGATCGGCGTCGTGATAAGCCCAGCCTGCGCAGACGTGGGCGTCTGTTTTACAATCGTTTCGACCGCCGCGAGCGACTCCAAAGCAGCGCTCCGGTGCGCCCCGCTCGATGGCGGCCGCGTGTTTCGATGCGGCAACTTGCGTCGCGCAGCCGCTCAAAAGTGACGCCGACAAAAGGCCTACGATGGCTCGAGCAATACCGGATGGGGTTGACATGTGAGCGGCTCCTTGGCAGAAAGGACCGGGAGCCACGTATGTTTATTACCCGCGTACCTCTCTGCGGTCTATTGAGGGTTTATTGCTCGTAGGTAGAGAGGGCGATCGGGCTAAAACCGCTCGCCCTCTCACTGGTGTCGATCCGGCTAAGTCAAAGCTTACTTGGCCTTGGCCTTTGCAGCATCGCACTCTTTCTGGGTGAGTTCCAAGAAGCCCTGGCCCTTGCAAGAGTTCATGCCTTTGCATTCGTTTGTCGCGGATTTGCAAGCCGACTGGCCTTTGCAGGAATTGACGCCCTTACATTCAATCTTGGCTTCCTCCGCGCTCGCCGTGCTGATCGTGAGCGTGCTGAACAGCAACGCAGCGGCGGTTGCAATCGCGGCGCCCGTAGTTTTGGTAGCATTCAACATGAAAACTCTCCTAAGTTGGTTCGATCGAGGATCAAAGGATTTCATTGATGGGTCCAGACGATCACGAATGACCATCCTGACAACAGGACCCGACATGCGATCTAGTTATTTCGGCCCGCCACCCTCTCCGTCAGTTCACCCGGTCACCCTGATCGAAAATGCTGGCAGCGAGGCAGTCGCGCAGCCGTCGCTGACAGTAATGGCGATACCGGAGTAGGTTCCCTTGACCGTCGTACCGGTCAACAGGCCGGTCGTGGTGCTGAAGGTTGCCCACGAGGGCTTGTTTTGAATCGAGTACGTCAGCGTCGCGCTATTGCCCGCAAAATCGGCGGCGGTGGGCTGGAAGGAGTAGAGGAGGCCTCCGTTGATTTTCGTGACCGGTGCGCCGGAAATGGTCGGCAACGGCGGTGGCAGTGGCGGTAGCTGTGGCATCCCCATGGCGTGGGTGCCGAGGATGCGCGTGTTGATGGTGTAATAGAGGTTCTCCAGCCGCTGCCGCAGCGTTCCGGACGGGTTGGGGTAGTGGGCGTTGGGCGTGAAGGGCGGTGAGTTCGCCGCAACGTTCACGATGTTCTGATCTGCCGTCAGCAGCTCCAGCGCCGCCCCTGCGTAATCGGCCGAGCTCTTCGCGAAAGCCCCCTGACTGGTCTGGATGCACTGCTGCAGCCGGAACGTGAAGTTCCCATTCGGCGGGGTGATCGCAGGGGCACTCGGCGGTGTCAAAGCTCCCTCGACGATGCTGTCCTCGTCCGCGAGAGTGTTGAGCAGATTCGCGTAGTCCGTCCCCGCGAAGCCCGTCAGCCCGCCGCTTATCGCGCCCGGGTTCAGGGCGAATCCCGTACCCCACACCGACGCGGTTGGACTTGAAGTGTGCCCGCCTCCGCAGCCGTTGGTGACGTCCCGCAGCATGTTGCCATCATTCTTGCCTTCTCCGGCGAGGGGTGCCCACGCGACCGCCATAAACGGCAGCAGCCCGAAAGGCGGCTCGCAGACCGGATCATTGGTGCCGGCCAGAACGAAGGTCAGATCCGCGTCGCTCTCGATCACCGTCCCATTGAGCGGAAACACTCCCGGGCTCGAGTAGAGTCCCGACAGTGTCTTGACCAGCGCAAAGCCGCTCGAGTTGCTTCCCGCGGCGCCGCACAGGGAGTTCGGAATGACGGCGTTGCCGAAACCCCCGCAAACCTGGGCGACCGGCAATCCGTTCTGATACTGCGTTGAGCTGGCAGCGTTCGGGCAAATGCCATTGGCAGCGTTCGTGCAGCTGCCACACTGCGCGATCCGCGGGTCGGTCGGCACCACGCACACGTCTTCGATGATGTTGCCGGACTGGTTGACGCCGGCCGCCACTTCATGGCTGATCAGGTTGCCGCCCAGGAGGTCGCAGCCGCCGGATTTCTGACAGTTGGCAAACGGTTGAAAACCGACATTGCTGACGGCAAGGCCCTGCGGGTGCTGCACGCCGCTGGTCACGGTGGAGATGAGCTGACCTGAAGCGTTGAACTCGAAGATTTGCCCGCCGTTGTTATTCGCAACGAAAGCGAACACGTTGCTGCCCTGGCGGCCGGCCTTGACCTTGAATTGCCCGTTTCCGAGGCCGCGGACAAATGTCCCTGGTGTCTCATTGGGTGAGAAGTTGGCGCCGAAAGAATACTGCAGAATGTTCCCGGTGCCGGTGGTGACCAGCAGGCTGTTGTCCACAGGCCAGAACGCCATGCCACCGGGGAGCGTGCCCGCGGAAAGGTTAATCAAGGGAATCGGCGTGGTCGCGCCGAGCGGCCCAGTGCCGTTGCCGTTGCCCGGATAGAGGAGCACCGCCGACGGATTGCTGGTGAGCACCAGCAGGTCACCCGGATTGATGTTACAAGGCAGCGACGGCTGCGCGGAGCAGGGCAGCGGAATGGTTGTCACGGCGATGACCGTCTCTGCGAGGGTCTCCTTCGCGCCGTAGTTCGAATCGATCAACCCCGGCGACGGGCCTCCCGAGGGAAGCATAAACTTCCCTCCCGGACCCGGAAGCAGCACCCACAGCTGGGGAGCTGCCGAAGTACCCGAACTGGAGTTGACGACGAAGAGGTTTCCGGCCGAATCCACCGACAGCGCGTCGGGGTTGGCCGGCCCCCCCTGCGTTCCGTTCCAGACAATTATGCCGGCGGTGTTGGCCGCGGGGCTCGCCCCGGGGGTGAAATCGCCGAAGTAACGAACGATCAGGCCTCCGGCGTTATCCGCCGCCAGCAGGTCGAGCTGATCATTGGTCACATTCGGTACGAAGACCAGCGAGCGCACACTGTGCAGCGAACCCCCATCGGTGTTCTGGACCTTGATCGTCTGATTGGCGAAGTTCACGGTGTAGATCGCATCGTTGGACGCGTTGGCTGCCGTCACATTGATGTTTTGGGCATGAACTACCACGGCTGCGAGAAGCGCCATGGCAGCGCAGAGCGAGCGCAGCGCGAGTGATCTGGTGAACATGTAATTTTCCCCTGGAGTGTTTTATTCGCCGGACCGCGGTAGTCGTAGCGCCCGCGCATATGAGCGGCCTTGCGAAACATGACTTATTGTTTGCGCGGAGATTTGCTCGCTATTCTGCCACAAAGCTCACACACCGGTGCGGTTCTCGTTGATTGAGATTGTATCCAGCGGTTCAAGTGCAGGCAGGGCTCGTCAAGGCGCTGAGGTCCTTGCCACCACCGGATGGCTTTGCGCTGCCGCAGAGGAGCTCTTCGCGGCCTCGTAACGGCGGGCATCCTGTGGCCTGCCCCATTTCCGATACAGATCCTCGAGATAACGCCGCGCCAGCGTGCGGTACATCGGCAGTGCGCCGTCATCGTTGCTCAGAATCGTGTAGCCGTGCACGAGCTGCTCTTCCGCTTCGGAGTATCTGCCCAGGCCCGCAAGTGCGGCGCCGCTCACCGCCTGCGCAATTGCCGTCTTCCAGTTGGACGCCGACAACCCGGCGGTAAACATGTCCACGGATGCCCGCGCTGAGACGAGCGCATCGGGATACTTGTGCGTCGCAGCTTGAAGAATAGCGACATACAGGAGGCTGCTGGCGATCTCGGGGTGTGAGTTTCCGAAGAGCCGCCGGCGCATCCCCAGCCCTTCCTGCAGATAGGTGTCGGCACTCGAGTAGTCCCCGGAGTCCGTGAGCAGGTAGCCGAGCAACGTCATCGTGCGGGCAACGTCGGGATTGTCGCCGGGGAACAGCGTGCGGTAGATATGCAGCGATTCGCGTTCGGTGCCCATTGCGCCGCGGACGTCCCCTTGGCCGTACATCACCCAGGCGAGATTGTTGAGGGTGATCGCGACATCCGGGTGGACGTTGCCGAGCAGCTCACGCTGCATCGCGAGCGCCTGCCGGGTGGTCGAATTCGCCCCCTCCAGATCGCCCTTGAGTTGCAGCACCAGCGCGAGATTCTCCAAGGATATGGCGATCTCTTTATGTTTGTCGCCGTACAGGCGGCGGTACATCGCCATGGCTTTGCGCAGCAGCTGCTCTGAGCCATTGTAATCGCCCTTAAAGCGCAAGAGCAGTCCCAGATCATTGAGTGCGTATGCGTAGTCCGGATAAGCCTCAGCACCCCACAGCGTGCGCTGCATCGCCACCGCGCTTTGCATCAGGGGAATCGCCTCGCTGAGGTCGCGCTCCCTGACCGCCCAGGCGAGCACCTGCAACGTGCGCGCCGTGTCCGCATTAGGACCCTCGAACAACCGCTGCTGCAGCGCGAGCGCATCGCGCAGACTCCGCTCGGCGTCCGCAAACTGGCCGGCTTCCTCCTGCTCATTGCCCAGGCCGTAGAGGCTGCTGGCAAGCGGGGCGTCGTCTCGCTGGTCAGGCGGCAGCGAGTTCTGAAGCGCAATAGCCCGGCGGTATGCAGATTCGGCGGCGGGATACTCCGCTCGCAACGTGAGAAGGTCCCCGGTGTGACTCAGGGAGCGCGCGAGCTCCGCCGGTTCCGCGGGCACGAGCACCTGCCGCTTGGTGACCGCCGACTCGAGCAGCGGCTTCGCCTGCCCGTAGAGCCCGAGACCCATGTACACCGTTCCGAGTGTGTCCATGAGCGTCGCCTGGATCTGCGGCTGCTTCGCCAGCTGCGTGTCGATCCGCGCAGCGCCCTTGTCGAGCACCTCACGCGCAGTGAGGCTGTTACCGCGCGCCTCGCTCGGGTCGGAAATCCGGAACAGGTCGACGAGAAATACGGTCGTCTGGCGCGCGGTTTCCGCCTCACGCTTCGCAATGACGGTTTGCCGCTGTGCCGTGGCGCGGGCAATGAGAGCGGCGGCGGCGAGTCCGGTCGTCAGCACCATGCCGGCGACCGCCCCGGAAGCGATCGCGAAGAGTTGCCGTTGCCTGCGGCGCTGCTCGCGCTGGCGCAGGCCGTCGAATCCCACACCCAGTAGGCCCGCGATCAGCTTCAGTTTCGCGTTGTTGCGCCCGTCCTTGCCGGGACGTGCATCGGCGGCAATCGGCTCGGTGCGCACCGAGCTGAGCTCGCCGTCGGCACCCAGCCGGTAGCGCAGCGCCGACGGGAAGCATTCCTCATCGGCGTGCGCGGGATCGTCCGATGCGTTGGGCTCGCCACCGACGATGAGACAGAAAATCCGGTCCTCGCGACCGAGGCGCTTGAAAGCCAGGATCTCCTCATTGACCCACTTCGAGCGAGCCGCGCTGGGCGAGCAGATGACGATCTGGCAGGCCGACTGTCTCAGGGCTTCATTGAGGATGGTGCCGAGATCGGTCGCGCTCGCCAGCTCCTCGCGGTCCCTGAAGATCGGCGCGAGCCGCTTCGGCACCGGTCCCCGCGCGGTGACCGTGCCGATGAGCTGCTTTGGAGGCCGGTAGGACTCGAGTGCCTTGTGCAGCCAGGCCCCCCACTTCGCATCGCGGTGGCTGTAGCTGAGAAAGGCCCAGTACTTGGCAGGTTCCACGTATGTCATGGGTCGCGCCAATTCCTTCTGGGGGCAATTAGTGTAGTTGTAGTGTAGTTGTCCGACCCGAAGGCGCAGATCAGAATTGGAGAAGCATAGCGTAGTTGCCTCTTATTAACACCTTTTGTCAACATGATCATGGAATATTTCGTGCACTTTCGCGCAGATAACTTGATGGGGTGCGGGTGAGCAACCTTGATCAACATGATCGCCTCCGTGACTCAAGATACCGTTTCGGCGAGTGCACGCCGGTGAATGAGTAGATACGCCGCCGGCAGCACGAGCATCGAGAGCATTGGCGCCGTGATCATACCGCCGACCATGGGCGCTGCGATCCGTCGCATGACTTCCGAACCCGTGCCACCGCCGAACATGATGGGCAAGAGCCCGGCGACGATGACCGCAACTGTCATTGCCTTGGGCCGCACCCGCAGCACCGCGCCTTCTTCAATCGCTTCGATCAAATCGTTAAGGGTATGGAATTGGTCTGCCGTGCGCCGTTTGGCGATCGCATGATCGAGATAGATCAGCATGATGACCCCGAATTCCGCCGCGACCCCGGCGAGCGCAATGAAGCCGATGGCGGAGGCAATCGAGAGGTTGTAGCCGAGCAAGAACAGCAGCCAGAAACCACCCACCAGCGCGAAGGGCAATGTGCCCATGATCAGCGCCGCGGATGCGAAGCTTCTGAAGGTCAAATAGAGAAGTATGAAGATGATGACCAGCGTGAACGGCACGACGAGCTGCAGCTTCTTGGCCGCCCGCTCCAAGTACTCAAATTGTCCGGACCAGGTTATCGTGTATCCGGGGGGAAGATCGACGCGCTGACTCACGAGCTTCTGGGCCTCTGCGACATACCGCCCCAGATCGCGGCCACTGATGTCGACGTACACCCAGCCGTTGAGCCGTGCATTCTCGCTGCGCAACTGCGGGGGGCCGTCGGTCACGACAAGATCCGCCACCGCGCCGAGCGTCGTCGTTGCACCCGCCGCGGTGACGATCGGCAGCACCTCAAGCTTGTCGACCGAATCACGCAACTCGCGGGGATAGCGTAGGTTGATCGGAAAGCGCTGCAAGCCCTCGACCGTCTCGCCGACGTTCTCACCGCCGATCGCAAGCGCCACGACCTGTTGCACGTCGGCGAGACTCAAGCCGAAGCGTGCCGCGCGAATGCGGTCGATACGCACTTCCACATATCGTCCGCCGCGGACGCGTTCGGCGTATGCGGAGCGGGTACCGGGCACGGCCTTCACCGTCGCCTCCACTTGCACGCCGATCCTCTCGATCACCTTCAAGTCGGGCCCAGCGATCTTGATGCCGACCGGACTCTTGATGCCGGTGGAGAGCATGTCGATGCGATTGCGGATCGGTTGCACCCACAGATTGG
>Ga0137409_10000538_pt1 | contig 41846 bp, 43 predicted proteins | sample CZODoug1_16funga_FD_122059 | JGI IMG/M metagenome (GOLD analysis project Ga0137409, IMG submission 122059) | Vadose zone soil fungal communities from Angelo Coast Range Reserve, California, USA - CZODoug1_16fungal (Hybrid Assembly) | ecosystem: Environmental > Terrestrial > Soil > Vadose zone...
AACGAGGTGCGCTACTACGGCGATTGGTCGAAGAAGGTGAAGGGCGTCGAGCCGAGCGGCTGGGCGTTCGAGCGCGCCAACCTCCACTACCCCGACATCGACGACACGGCCGTCGCCCTGATCGTGCTCGCGCGTCTGCCGCGCACGCTGCTCGACCAACCGCACGTCCGCGCGACGATCGACCGGGCGCTCGGGTGGACGATCGCAATGCAGTCGTCGAACGGCGGCTGGGCCGCGTTCGACAAGGACAACGACATACCGATCATCACGAAGATCCCGTTCTGCGACTTCGGCGAGGCGCTCGATCCGCCGTCGGCCGACGTGACCGCGCACGTGCTCGAGGCGCTGGGGCTGCTGGGCTTCGACCGGCATCATCCGGCCGTCGCCCGCGGCTACGAGTTCCTGCGCAAGGAGCAGGAGGCGGACGGTTCGTGGTTCGGCCGCTGGGGCGTGAACCATATCTACGGCACCGCGGCGGTCTTGCCGGCGCTCGCCGGAATCGGCGAGGACATGACGCAAGGCTACGTTCGGCGCGCGGCTGACTGGGTCGCGAGACATCAGAACGAGGACGGCGGTTGGGGCGAGACCTGCGCGTCCTACATGGACGACAGCTTGCGCGGCAAGGGCCCGAGCACCGCGTCGCAGACGGCGTGGGCGCTGCTCGCGTTGCTCGCCACCGGGAACCGCGACTACGACCGTCCGATCCGCCGCGGCGTCGGCTTCCTCGTCGGCACGCAGCGCGACGACGGAACCTGGGACGAGCCGTACTACACCGGCACCGGATTCCCGGGCTACGGCTTCGGTGCGCGCATGGACTTCCGCGACGCGAAAACGCGCGCGCGAATCGCGCAGGGCCACGAGCTACAGCGCGGCTTCATGATCAACTACAACCTCTATCGGCACTACTTCCCGCTGATGGCGCTCGGCAGGGCACGTACGTTCTTGTGACCGTAGCCCGCCGGGAAACCCCTTAGCACCCTCAGGAAATTAGGGTCAGACCCCCCAAAGGGGTCAGACCCATGAATTTTCCCGCGTTACGTAGTATCGCTCGCACGCAAACTGCGAGAGTCCTCTCAAACCGTCCCACCGAAAGCGCATACCCGGGCACTGACTCGAGTGCTCGCTGCCGTTCTAATTGACGCCGCACGGACTGCGCACTTACCCAAGGGAGGGTTCATGTCGAAGGTTTCGAAGCTCGCGCGTGTCGCGGGCGAGTTGCTTGCTGCCGTCTTCCTCGTTGGTCTCATCGCGATCAGCACCGGTTGCAGCGGAGGAGGCGACGATTCGTTCGCAGCCGCGCCGCCCGCACCGCCTGCACCGCCGGCGCCGCCGCCCGCGGATCCCATCGAAGGCATCGCAACGCCGAGCTCGGTGGCCGTCGTTACCGCAACGAACGCGGAATAACCGTAAGGAGCAACCAATGAAACCGCACACTCTCGTCCGAGCGACGCTCGGGCTCGCACTCCTCCACGGCGCGTCCGCATACGCGGATCCGCCGTCCAACTCGGCCTACGTCACCGATCCGCAGAACAGCTACGTCGAGGACGCGACGTCGCGCGGCATCGGCCAAGTCAACATGATCACCTGCATCATGGCGGCGATGCGCGCCGATGCGCTCGTCAACGAGGGGCCGTATAACGCGCTCGTCGACCAGCAGAAGTGCGACCCGCAGTCGCGCGCGTCAACCGACAACGCAGGCGGCGGCACGCAAGCGTCGACGTTCGTCACCGCGACGGTCAACTCGACGCGCGACTCGAACGATGTGCCGATGCGCGCGCGCATCTGGCTCGACGACCCCGAGAGCGACGGCGCGCTCATCTACTTGAACGTGAGCGCGAGCGCTCCGCCGTCGAACGCGAATCCCTATGGCCAGTTCCGGCTCGACTATTGCGGCCGCGTCGATAGCGACCCGAGCTGCGTGTTCAACGGCTTCCTCGAAGGCACGACATCGGGCATCTCCTATTTCGAGCGCGAGCAAGGCGGCGGCGGCGACGGCACCAAGGCGCTGCGCATGACCGCGTCGAGCACCACGAGCGGCGCCGGCAACCTGAGCATCAGCTCCGGCAGCGGCAACGACGACGCGGAGTTCTCGTTCGCGTACGACGCGAGCTACTACCGCCGCTCCGACGGCTCGGGCGAGCAGTGCTTCGCGCGCGACGCACAAGACCCCGGCACCGGCATGTCGGTGTGGCGCTACGGCCTCTACGAGAGCACTACCGGCGACCGCGTCGACCGCGAGTCGGGCTTCCCGATCGAGTACACGCACGGCGGCGAGACGTTCCAGGGCTTCTTGGGCTACTGGGGGATGTCGCTGCCGCCGGCGGCTGTCGAGACTCTCGAGACGGGCTCCACCGTCGAGAAAGTGGACTATGGCAACGGCGACGAGCCGACCCGCACCGCCTACACGGTCGTGAAGGCGCCGGGCAAGCTCACGAAGTACACGCGCCATGCGCGCACGCTGCACGGCATCGACCAGATCAAGTTCACGACCTTCGTCGGGTTCGAGGCGAGCTCGTTCTTCAGCGGCGCCCAACCGAACACGCAGTACGAGCTGTACTGGGACGACGCCGCCGGCGCGTTCAAGGTCACTGCGCAGATGAGCTGCGGCAACAACGGCTGCACGACTCAAGAGCTCGCTCAGGTCGAGACCGTGCCCGCGTCGTTCTGGGCGCCGCGCGGCGGCATCCAGGGCTTCTCGCAGGCGCTCGGCGGCGAGGTGTTCGTCGACTTGCACGCGGTGAGCGGACCCGTCGACTCGGACGCGGTCGGCGTGACTTATCGCAGCCAAGACATCGTCTACCCGTCGGACCTGCCGAGCACGCTCTTCTGCCTGCGCGACTGCGCGACGGCCGCGGCGATGGCGGCGTTCTTCGCGCCCGGCTCGCAGGCGACTTCGCCGTTCGCGGCGGGCACCGCCAACAACTTCCAGCCGACGCCCGGCGGCAACGTCGTGAGCTACTTGGGCGACGCGGCCAACGCCGTGCTGCTCGACGGCGCGGCGCAGCCCGTCGCGATCCCGGTCGACGCCGAGACGCTCGGCAACTATCCGATGTTCATGAACGGCATCCGCAGCGGCAAGCTGTTCACGAATCTCGGCGCGGCCGAGTGCACCCTGGGCTCGGGCACCTACTGCGAGTGGAAGGTCAACAACCTCGACGTCTACTATCAGTGGGAGACCGGCGTCGCGAGCTACAACCAGTTCGCGGCCGTGAAGGACGCCGACGACGAGTTCGTCACGTTCGACGCGCCGCTCCAGGTGAACTACCACGTGCCGGCCGGCGCAGCCTACGGTCAGTACGCGAACCAGAACATCGTTCTGCAGTACGGCGGCTTCGGCAATCTCTGGGGCATTCCGGGCATCTGCGTTTCGCACCTCACCAACCTCGAGGTGAGCTGCGACACGGACAACGCACGCTACGTGCCGTCGTTCGTGATCCCGTACGACTCGACGGCCGGCGTCGCGACGGCCGACGGCAAGACGTACCTCGTGAAGTGGCTCGACCGCGAGATTCGCTTCGCGCGCAAGAACCTCGGCGTGTGCGACGCCTCGGGCCTCGCGGTGCCGTCGAGCATGACGCTGCCGACGGCGGCGGACCTGAAGAACCCGTCGGATCCCGCGTCCGATATCTACGTCGGCGTTCGGCCGGCGGTCACCGACGCGCCGCGAGTGATTCACGGCGAGCAGAAGTACTGAGCCGATGCTAAGAGCGCGTGTGCGGCGTGCGCGCCGCACACGCGCCCGTCTCAACCGAGGTTCAGCCGAAGATCTTGTCGAGCGCCTGCGTGAGGTCGGCGATCAAGTCGTCGACGTGCTCGATGCCGACCGCCAACCGCACCGTCGAATCCTCGAGCAACGCGCGCTTTTGCTCCTCGGCGCTCAGGTCGCTGCCGAGATAGAGCTTGGCGGGCGCCACGAGCGACTCGGTGGAGCCCAAGCTCGCGGTGGTGGTGAACAGCTCGAGCGCGTCGATGAACGCCCAGGTCTTCTCGCGGGGCGAATCGCGGAGGTCGAAGCTCAGCACGCCGCCGAAGTCGGTCATCTGCTTGCGCGCGAGCGCGTGGCCCGGGTCGCTCGGCAGGCCCGGATAGAACACCTTCGCGACCTCGGGCCGCTTGACCAGGAACTCGGCGATCGCTTGCGCGTTCGCCGAATGCTGCCGGTAGCGGAGGAAATAGGTCTTCAAGCCCCGGCCGATGAGGAACGCCGCGCCCGGATCGAGCGTGGAACCCATGTTCACCGCGAGCGGGCGCAGCGCCTTGATGCGTTTCTGGTCGGCGATCACCACACCGCCCATCACGTCGCCGTGGCCGCTCGCATACTTCGTCATGCTGTGGACGAAGTAGTCGATGTCGTAGCGGCCGTGCTGATGCAGGCCTGCGAACGTGTTGTCGAGCACCGTGACGACGTCGTGCCTTCTCGCCAGCGCGGTGATTCGCTCGAGGTCCGGCACTTGCACCATCGGGTTGGTCGGCGCCTCGAACAGCACGAGCTTGGTGCTGTCGCGCGCGAACTCGCGCTCGATCGCCGCGTGGTCGTGCAGGCCGATCATCGTGAACTCGATGCCGAGCTTCGACAGGAACCGGCGGATCGCGACGCGGTTCGGCCGGTACGACTCGACGAACAGCACCGCGTGATCGCCGGCTTCGAGGTTGCCGAGCAGCGCGAGCCAAGTCGCGGCCATGCCCGTCGCCGTCGCGAGCGCGTCGTCGCGGTCTTGGAGCGCCGCGGCTGTGAGCTCGACCTCGCGCGTGGTGGGGTTGCTGTCGCGCGTGTAGTCGAAGCCGGATTCCTTCGCCTCGGCCGAGAGCGACGACTCGATCGTCGGGAACGTGAACTTCACGGTCCGGTAAACCGGCGTGACGACCGGCACGTTGCCGCCGAGGAGCTTGATCTCCGGCGGATGCGTGACTCGCGTTTCTTTCTTCATGGGCGGGCCGCGCGCCGCGGCGGTTCGGGCGCGATCAAATCTTGTCGAGCGCCTGGCTCAAGTCCGCGATCAGGTCTTCCACGTCCTCGAGACCCACCGACAGGCGCACGAGCCCGTCGGTGATGCCGACGCGCTTGCGCTCGGCCGGCTCGACGTCGGCGTGCGTCATCGTGACCGGATGCGTGATCAGCGTCTCCACCGACCCCAGGTTCTCGGCGAGAGTGCAGAGCTTCACCGAGTCCATGAGCTTTTTGCCGGCTTTCACGCCGCCTTGCACCTCGAACCAGAGCATCGCGCCGAAGCCGCTCGCTTGGCTCTTCGCGAGCGCGTGCTGCGGAAAGCTCTCGAGGCCGGGGTAACGCACTTGCGTAACCTTGGGATGCGATTCGAGGAACTCCGCGATCACCTGCGCGTTCGCCGATTGCCGCTCGATGCGGATCGACAGCGTCTTCGTGCCTTGCAGCGTCAGCCACGCGACAAACGGCGACATGATCACGCCGGTGGCGTTCTGGATGAAGCGGATCTTCTGATCGAGCTCCTTGCTGTCGACGATCACCGCGCCGCCGACGGTGGCGTTGTGCCCGTCGAAGTACTTGGTGGTGCTGTGCACGGAGATGTTGGCGCCGAGCTCGAGCGGCCGCTGGTAGTACGGCGTCAAGAACGTGTTGTCGACGGCGTGCGGGATCCCGCGCTCCTTCGCGATCTTCGAGATCGCCGCGATGTCGCCGAGCTTGAGCGTGGGATTGGCGGGCGTCTCGGTGAAGATCAGCTTGGTATTGTCGCGAACCGCCTTGCGCACGGCATCCGGATTCGACGAATCCGCGAACGTGAACTGCACGCCGAAGCGCGCCAGGATCTTGGTACAGAGCCGATAGGTGCCGCCGTACGCGACGTCGGATACGACCGCGTGATCGCCCGCGCTCAAGCAGGCCTGGAACACCACCTGCTCGGCCGCCATGCCGGTGGCATAGCAGGTAGCCGCCACGCCGTTCTCGAGCACGGCGAGCTTCTGCTCGAGCGCGCGCACGGTCGGGTTGCCGCTGCGCGAGTAGGAGAAGCCTTTGGACAGATACTGGTCTACGGACTCTTGTACGAACGTCGTAGCCTGGTAGATCGGCGTGAGGATCGAGCCGGTTTCTTTGTCCGGCGTGACGCCGGCATGAACCTGCTTGGTGGTGAAGCCCATGGGCTTGCTCCGCGGGAGGCCGTTGAAAATCGAGGCGGGGATGATACCGGAAAGCCCGCCGGGGGGCATGGCGCGGGTCGAAACCCGCCGATTCGGCGGTTCCCGTCGACGAGACCGCCGGCGGCTGGACGCGGGGAGGCGCGCCAACCGCCGGCGCGTAGCGCGCGACACGGCCGGTACTTGAGAAACTCGGCGGTGACCTCGGCTCCCGGAACGCTCCCGTTGTGCAAGTCAGCGGGTACTGACGACGAAACACTCGACCCCGTTACTCCTTTCGAGGCACGAGATCCCAACTACTACTCCAAGGGTCTCGGTGGTGGCTCGGTCAGTGCTCATATTCACTCGCTTGACCTCGACTTGCCTGGTCGCGCCTTGCGCTTCGACCGGCGACGTCGAATAGGAGAGTCCGGCAACCACGCTCACGGCAACCATGACGACTGCGAATGTCCCGTAGATCTTTCTCACAGTGATTCTCCTTTGGTTGATCTAGCCCGCCGCACGTTGCGCGTAGCGAACACCTCGGTCATTGGTCTTTCGGTTCCACCGCTTCGGACTTGCGCTTCGCGACCGCCTGACGCAGCAGATATTCGATCTGCCCGTTGACGCTGCGGAGCTCGTCGCCCGCCCATCGCTCGAGCTCCTTCCAGAGCTCGGGCGACAGGCGCAACAGGAACGACTTACGCTCTTCCGCCACGATCCCTGCCCGTCATCCTTGCGTCCACCGCCTTCCCCGCAACCACGCGCGGCGCCCTAGCTATAGAGCGTGCCCGTGTTGATTACCGGCTGAGCCTCCGCGGTACCGCAGAGCACCACGAGCAGGTTGCTGACCATCGCGGCCTTGCGCTCCTCGTCGAGCTTCACCACATCCTTCGCCGTGAGCTCGCGCAGCGCCATGTCGACCATGCTCACGGCGCCCTGCACGATCATCGCGCGCGCCGCGATCACCGCCTCGGCCTGCTGCCGCCGCAACATCGCGTGCGCGATCTCGGGCGCATAGGCGAGGTGCGTGAGCCGCGCCTCGTTGACGACGACGCCCGCCTTCGCGAGCCGCACCTCGAGCTCCTTCTTGAGCTCGTGCGAGACCTCGTCGCCGCCGCTGCGCAACGTGGGCTCGTGCTCCTCGCCGTGATCGTAGGCGTACATGCTCGCGATACTGCGGATCGCGGACTCGCTCTGCACCTGCACGTAGCTCTCGTAGTCCTCGACCTCGAACGCGGCTTGCGCCGTATCCTCGACGCGCCAGACGATCACGGCCGCGATCTCGACCGGGTTGCCGCGCTTGTCGTTGACCTTGAGCTTCTCGCTGTTGAAGTTGTGCGCGCGCAGCGAGATCTTCGCCCTGAGCGGCTTGTAGACGATGCCGCCGCTCTGATTGAAGTTGACCTTCGTGGGCGATTTCGGGTCGGACGGCGGCGCGACCTGCCACGGAATCTTGCCGCGAGTGCGCGCATAGAACGGGTTCGCCCAGTGGAAGCCGCTCGTGCGCACGGTGCCCTTGTAGGCGCCGAACAAGATCAGCACGCGCGCCTCGTTCGGCTGCAGCGTGAAGTGGCCGGTCAGCATGATGATCCCGAGAACCAGCAACCCGAGCGAGCTCACGGTCCGGATGAAGAACTCGAAGCCGCCGCCGGTGAGCTCACCGCGAGCGCCGGCGCGAAAGCTCGCGACGAAGAACACGATCGCCCCGATCACGATCAACAGGTTGACGACCAGCATCATCCAACCGTTGAAGGCAGGGACCTCCCGTTCGACGACAGTCGGCGGGTTGGCGCGTGAAGCGGACATGGCTCGTTCTCCCAGGCTTGTTGATATTCGAGTGATATCATATCGACATCGTATCGATAGTCAATCGCCCGAGAGAGAGCGTCGCGTGGTGCTAGGCAACGACCCGCGTTATGTACAACAAGCGACGGTCAGGCCGGCTTGCGCGCTCCGCGCGACTTCACGACCTCGAAGTACGCGGCGAGCGCGAGCAGCGCGAACGAGGCGACCCACACGAAATAGCCCGCCCGCAGATCGGCGGCGTTCTCGCGAAGCGTGGTCTGCCAGTGCAGGTCGAGCAGCGTGGCGCCGGCCGCGAGCCACAGGCAGACGCGCGCGCGCTGCGGCGAGGCGCCGCGCACCAAGGCAATCGCGACAACCCAGAACAACGCGTTCGTGAGCGCGCTCGCGACGCTCAGGATCACGAGGTAGGTCTCGGGGATGTGAAACTTCTCGTAGGGCCAGATCGGGCTCAGCGCGACGCGAAACGCCTGCCAACCGCGGTACTCGTCGATCACGGGCAACACCCAGCCCGAAACGTTCGCGATCGCCGCGGCGATCAACGCGGCCACGCCGCGCGTCATGCCGCGCCCCCTTGCGACGGGCGAGCCCGCGTCAAGCGAGCCCTTCCTTTTGCGCCCACGCGAGCGTGTCGTCGAGCCCGTCGCCGAGCCGGTCGAAGATGTCGTCGACGTCCTTCGGCTTCACGATGAACGGCGGACAGAGCGCGACCACGTCGCCGATCGCGCGCACGATCAAGCCGCGCTCCTGGCAGAGCGCCATGCACTTCGCGCCGACCGCGTGCCGCGAGTCGAAGGCCACCTTCGTCTCCTTGTTCCGCACGAGCTCGACGGCGCCGAGGAGACCGATGCCGCGCGCATCGCCCACGAGCGCATGCGTAGCCAGCGCCTGCAAGCGTTGCTGAAACTTCGGAGCCACGTTACGCACGTGCTCGTAGAGCTTGCGCTCCTCGTAGATCTCGAGCGCGCGCAACGCGACGGCTGCGCTCACCGGATGGCCCGAGTACGTGAAGCCGTGGCCGAAGAGGCCCACCTGCCCGCTCGCCTCGATCATCGGCTCGTAGAGGAATTCCGGCACGATGACGGCGCTGATCGGCAAGTAAGCCGACGACAGCGCCTTCGCGGCCGTCACCGTGTTCGGCTGCATGCCGAACGCCTGCGCGCCCCAGATCTCGCCGGTGCGGCCGAATCCCGTGATCACCTCGTCGTCGATCAGCAGGACGTCGTACTTGGCGAGCACGGCCTGGATCTTCTCGAAGTAAGTCTTCGGCGGCAGCAGCACGCCGCCGACGCCCATCAACGGCTCGGCGAAGAACGCCGCGATCGTGTCCGGGTCCTCGCGCAGGATCAGCTGCTCGAGGTTGTTCGCGAGCCGCGTGGCATAGTCTTCCTGCGACTCGCCGGGCTGCGCACCGCGGTAGTAGTAAGGCGCGTCGGTGTGCAGGATCCCGGGGAGCGGCACGTCGAAGTTCTTGTGAAACGACGGCAGGCCCGTGAGGCCGGCCGACGCCAGCGTCGTGCCGTGGTAGCCCCTCTGCCGCGCGATGATCTTCTTCTTCGCCGGCCGGCCCACCGCATTGTTGTAGTACCACGCGAGCTTGATCTGCGTGTCGTTCGCGTCCGATCCCGAGTTGCCGAAAAACACGCGCGACGCCGCGAACGGCGCCATGCGCACGAGCTTGTCCGCGAGCCGCACCGCGGGCTCGTGGCTCTTGCCGGCAAAGAGATGCGTGAACGCGAGAGTCTTCAGCTGCTCGTAGGCGACGGACGCGAGCTCCTCGTCGCCGTAGCCGAGCGTCGTGCACCAGAGCCCGGCCATGCCCTCGATGTACTGCTTGCCTTGCGTGTCCCAGACGTGAATGCCCTTGCCGCGCGCGAGCACGAGCGGCCCGTTCTTGTGCAGGGCCGCGAGATTCGTGTTCGGGTGGAACAGATGCGCGAGATCCAGCGCGTCCAGATCCGCGGCGCTCGCTGCTTTTGCGCGTGTCGCCATCGTCACGTGCTCCCTGTGCGTCGAGCGGCGATGATACACCGCGCGCTAGAAGATCCGGCCGAGGAACACGTAGAACGCGTCGTCGCCCTGATCGGTCTTGCCGTAGCCGACGTACACCGGACCGACCGGCGTGCTCACGCCTGCCCAGAACGATCCGCCGAAGATGCTGTTGTGGACGGAGACGTCGCTGCGCGACTGGAAGACGTTGCCGAGCTCGAAGGTCACGCCCGCGAACGCGGGGAACAGCGCGAGATCGCCGATCCGCCGGTAGTACGCCGCGCCGACGCGCATCGCGTACTGGCCCGAGAGCTGGTTGCGATTCAAGCCGGAGACGTCGAAGAACCCGCCCATCCGGAACAGCCGGTCGAGCGGCGCGACGCCGCCGATCGTGGCGTCGTAGCGCAGCGTGGTGAGCACCGTGTGCCGGCCCCAGGTCTTCGCGTGCGCGCCCTCGACCAGCAGCTGGTCGAAATCCGCGTCGGCGTGCAGTGCTCCGTCGCGCGAGCCGCGGATCTCGGTCGTGAGCAGCGAGCCCGCGCGCGGAAACGACACGTCGTCCATCGTGTCGATCGCAAACTTGCCGAAGAACTCGCCGCGCTGGAAGTGGTCCTCGGGCAGCAGCGTGGAGTCGCCGACGCGCAGCTCGGTCTTGCCCCCGCCGACCCGCACGCCGAAACGGTACTCGCCCCAGCTCGGAAGCTCGCGGCCCACCGCGAAGTCGACTTCGCCGGACCGCACGTTCGCCTCCGTCACCCTGTGCCCGTCTTCGTATACGTTGAAGATCACAGACTCGAGGTCGAGCGACGGCGCATAGAAGTACAAGGCCTTCCGGCCGAACGGCTGATAGCGATCGAGCTTGAGCGCGGGCTCGTCGCCGATGATCGCCGTCGCGCGCCACTCGCCGCCGAGCTCGTTGGTCGCCGTGCGCAAGTAGCTCACCGCGAGCCCGAACAGCGCGTCCTCGTCGCCGGCGGAGCTGTATTCCATGCCGAGCTGCAGGTAGTTCGGCCCCCACGAGCGCGGGTCGAGCTCCACGTCGAGGCCGGTGGAGTCGTCTTCGGTGATCAGGCCATAGCGGACATTCTGGTAGTACTCGAGCCCGTAGACCCTGTTCATCGCGCGCTCGACTTTTTCCACGTCGAGCGGCGCGCCGATCTCGATGTCGTCGAGCCGCGTCTCGATCACGCTGTCCGCGATCGTCGACTTGTTGTCGAGCTTGATGAAGTCGATTTTCGGCAGCTCCGCCATCCGCGGATCGTTGAGGCTCGCCGCGTAGGCGTCGTAAGCCTCCGGGGACAGCGCGAGCTTCTCGAAGTCGGCGCGCCGCGCCATCACGGCGTCGTAGCCCGCCTGGATCGTGTCCTTCATCTTGGCGAAGCTCGTCGAAGAGAGCTGCTCGCTGAACTGCGGCTCGAGCAGGATGTCGCGGGGCCCAAGCCTGCGCTTCTGGTCCGCGGAGCCGGTGCGCGTGAGGAGATTCGTCAACTGCGTCGTCACGTCGAGCACCGACACGAGCGTGTCGCGGGTGAGCAGCGGCGTGGAGATGTCCACCGCGATCACGATCTCCGCACCCATCGATTGCACGACCTCCACCGGCATGTTCATCGAGATGCCGCCGTCGACGAGCAGCCGCCCGTCGATCTCGAGCGGCGTGAGCGCGGCGGGGATCGACATGCTCGCGCGCAGCGCGCGCGCGAGACTCCCCGAGCGCAGGATCACGGGCTCGCCGCTCGCAAGGTCGCTCGCCACGGCGCGGAACGGCATCGCGAGCAAGTCGAAGTCGTCGACGCGCGACGCGCGCAGCGTCTCGCGCGACAGGATCGTGTCGAAGACCTGGCCCTGCACGAACCCGATCGGCAGCTGGAACTGGCCGTGATTCAGGCCCGGCTTCTGGTCGACGAGGAACAGGTCGTCGTCGCGCTTGCGGTGAAACGACTTGAGCCGGCGTGGCGTCACGTTCAAGAACGCGGACTCCCACGCGAGGCCGTCGACGAGGTTCTCCATGTCGGCGACGGTCATGCCCGACACGTAGAAGCCGCCGACCACCGCCCCGATGCTCGTGCCCGCAATCAGGTCGACCGGCACGTGAAGCTCCTGGAGCGCCTTGAGCACGCCGATATGCGCGCCGCCGCGCGCGCCGCCTCCCGACAGCACGAGGCCGATCGACGGCCGTCCCTGCGCGACGTGCTTCGGCGGCGCGTCCGGAGGCGGCGAGCCCGGCTTTTCGGCGTCGCCCGGCTGCGCGTTCACCGTTGCGGCAAGCAGCACCGCCGCGCAAACGGCTACTCCGAGGGCGAGGTAACGGCTTGGCATACTCAAGCTCCGACCAGGTCGGCCGAATGATGCCAGACGAGGATCGGGCTGGCGGCCGCCAAGGGCGGTCTGTCCCTAGGGTCAGACCCTAGGGACAGACACGGGGGGCCGACAGCGTCGCGCAGTTTGACGAAAACGAACGAACGTTCGTAAACTCCACGGATGACCAAGGGCCAGGAAACCCGCGCCTCGATCTTGCGGCACGCCGCGACGATCGCGAGCGTGCACGGGCTCGACGGCCTCAGCATCGGCCGGCTCGCCGGGCTCTCGGGTCTGTCGAAAAGCGGCCTGTTCGGCCACTTCGGCTCCAAGGAGGCGCTCCAGCACGCGGTGCTCGAGTCGGTCATCGACGACTTTCGCGCGGCCGTGGTCGTGCCGGCGCTGCGCGAGACCCGCGGCAGCGCGCGCCTCGAGCGCCTGTTCGACGCCTGGCTCGCGTGGGCCACGGCCGGCCGCGCCGGCGGCTGCCCGCTGCTCGGCGCCTCGATCGAGCTCGACGACCGCCCCGGCCGGCTGCGCGAGTACCTCGTCGATCGGCAGCGCGCGTGGCTCGACTGCGTCGCCGGCGCGGCGCAGAAGGCCGTCGCCGACGGCGACTTCCGCGGGGATCTCGACGTGGTGCAGTTTGCATTCGAGTTCAACGGCATCGGGCTCGCGTTCAATTTCGCTCATCGGCTCTTGGGCGACTCGCAGGCCGCCGACCGGGCGGGCAGCGCATTTCGCGCGCTGGTTGCTAGCGCGAGTCGCTAGCCGCTCCGCTACGATACGCGCCCGAAGGAGACAGTATGGCTGCGCAACATCATCGGCTCATCATCGTCGGCTCCGGACCCGCGGGCTACACCGCGGCGGTCTACGCGGCACGCGCGGCGCTCGAGCCGGTCCTGATCACGGGCGTCGAGGTCGGCGGGCAGATGACCACCACCACCGACGTCGACAACTGGCCGGGCGACGATCGCGGCGTGCTCGGCCCCGAGCTCATGGAGCGCATGAAGCGCCACGCCGAGAAGTTCGGCACCGAGCTCATCTACAACCACGTGGACCGCGTGGAGCTCGGCCAGCGGCCGTTTCGTCTCTTCTGCGGCAAGACGGAGTACACCTGCGACGCGCTGATCGTCGCCACCGGCGCGGCCGCGAAGTATCTCGGTCTGAAGTCGGAAGACGCGTACAAGGGCCGCGGCGTGTCGGCCTGCGCCACCTGCGACGGCTTCTTCTTCAAGGGCCAGCCCGTGGCGGTGGTCGGCGGCGGCAACACCGCCGTCGAGGAAGCGCTGTACCTTTCGAACATCGCGTCGCGCGTCACCGTGGTGCACCGGCGCGACCAGTTCCGCGCCGAGCAGATCATGATCAACAAGCTGCTCGAGCGCGAAAAGCACGGCAACGTGGAGATCCTCTGGAACCACGTGCTCGACGAAGTCACCGGCGACGAGCGCGGCGTGAGCGGCGCGCGGCTCGAGCACGTGAAGAGCAAGGCGAAGCGCGAGATCCCCGTGCAAGGCGTGTTCATCGCGATCGGCCACACGCCGAACACCAAGGTGTTCGAAGGCCAGCTCGAGATGGAGGGCGGCTACATCGTCGTGCGCGGCGGGCGCAACGGCCTCGCGACCGCGACGAGCGTCGAGGGCGTATTCGCCGCGGGCGACGTCGCCGATCCCGTCTATCGCCAGGCCGTCACGTCGGCCGGGTCGGGCTGCCAGGCCGCGCTCGACGCCGAGCGGTTTTTAACAGAAGGCTGACGCGCCCTCGCCGATCGTCGCGACGGTGCGTGGATCATCCTCTCGAGAACGAGACGTGATTCACAAATCGTGATCGTGCGCGCAGCCACGTGCATGGCGCGAAATTCGCGTGGACGCCCGCGCACCCAAATGCATAATGAGAACCAGTGCTGCGTCTTGTACCGATGCGCGGCGCGATCATGGCTCGAGATTCGGGGGACAGTACGCCATGCCGATCGGTCGACGCAGCTTTTTGCTCGGCACTCTCTCCGGCGTTGCCGGAGCGGCGACGCTCGCGCGCACGCGCTGCGCGTTCGCCACCGAGATCGAAGCGCACACCCTGTCCTTCTTTCATATCCACACGGCCGAGAACCTCAAGATCACGTATCGCGAGCACGGCGAGCTCGTGCCCGGCACGCTCGACGCGATCAAGCACTATCTCCGTGACTTTCGGAACGGCGAGGAGCACCCGATCGACGTGACGCTGCTCGACGAAGTCTGCCGCCTCTATCACGCGTTCGACTGCCGCGGTCACTTCGAGGTGATCTCGGGTTATCGCTCGCCGAAAACGAACGAGGCGCTGCGCCACGTGAGCACCGGCGTGGCGAAGAACAGCCTGCATCTCGAGGGCCGCGCGATCGACGTGCGACTCACCAGCGCGGCGCTCGACAAGCTCCGCGACGCCGCGATATCGCTGCGCTCGGGCGGCGTGGGCTACTATCCGGACTCGAAGTTCGTCCACGTCGACACGGGCGCGTTCCGCACCTGGTAGACATCGAGCGACCGGTCGAATAACACCAACGACGCCGGACTGAAGGAGCGACGGCCGCTCCGCAATGCCAGAATAGGACCGTGTAGCTGATTGCGCTGCGCGGGAGATGGTCGATTGAAAACTGATGTCGCTGCAACTGCCGTCGTGCTCGCCGGTTGCCTACTGGTGTTGAAGCGCTTGGGGCGATGGAAGCATCGATTCGGAGCGATCGGATCACCCCTGATCGAACCGCCCACTTACCGAGCGCTGTTTCTTCTGGTGCTCATCGGAGCCCTTCTCATCTCCGTGCTGCCGGAAGCGGCCTTCGTGCTCCCCGCGCTCGATGCCGTTGGGCTGGATATCGTGACGATTCTCGTTGTGTTCGAGCTGCGCCACTATTTGGCTTCCGCGGCTCGATTCGTGGGCATCCCGACGAACGCCGGGGTCTACCTCCGCATACCTGCACAGGTCGCGCGCCGCTGCGGAGATATCCTGCGAACGAATCCGCGACTCTGGTTGTACGCGTGCATGTGGCCGCTGATCTGGCTCCGCACGATCAAGGGAACCATGCCGCCATCAGTGCTGGTCTAATCCCCATGATTCCCACTGGTACGAGGAGCGCCAAGCTATCCTCGAGGATCGCGTCCGTGTACGGCTGGGCGAGCTTTCCAGTCGGCTTGGGCGTGCGGATTGGCTCGACGATGCGTTCAGCGCCGGCGACCTACTGATGGTGGCGGTGCTGCGCAGATTGAACGGATCGGGTGTGCTGGAGAACTATTCGAACCTTTCCGCCTATGTCGCCCGCGGCGAAGCGCGCCCCGCCTTCAAGCGCGCTTTCGACGCCCCGTTAGCGGTTTTCACCGGCAAGCCACCGACGAGCTGACAGGCGTCGGCTCTGGGCGATTTGCACCGTCCCTCAGTTAGGGACGCCCTCTTCGGCTAGCGCAGGGATCGCGGGTTCGCCGGCTCGGTCCGCTCCGGCTCTTCGCCGCTTGACGACGCGCACCCACCAAGTGATGAAGCCCGTCACGAACAGCACGGCGGGCACCAAGCCGAGCACCACCCACAGCCATCTGACCGTGAGGCCCCAGTTGCGGCCGAAATGCAGGTTCACAACGAAGCGCACGAGCCAGTCGAGCGGTCGTCGGTCGTCGCTCAAGTCCGCGTCGAAATAGTCGATCGTCCACTCGAATGGATCCGGATAACAGAGGTAGACGGCGGTGAGCGCCCACATGAATAGTAGAACGAGCGTCCAGATCCCGAGCGCGTTGTGCAGCCGCCGCGCAAAGCGCGCCGACTTCGCCGGTTTGCCCGGCAAGAGGTTGTGACGCACTCGGCCGACGCCGGGCCACCAAATGATCGCGCCCGTAATCACGAGCGCGAAGAACAACAGCGCGCCGACGCCGTTCACCTTGCGGCCCGTTTGCCCCTTGAGGAGGTTGTCGTGCAGGTCCACGACCCACTCGATCGCCTCGACGATCGGCGGATACATCATGCCGATGTCGCGGAGCGCGTAAGGGTCGAACAACCGGTCGACCTCCTTGCCGTCTTCCAGCACCGTGATCATCACCGGCGAGTCCGGCCTGCGCCGCTCGATGACCGATGTGACTTCGTTTTGCGGATAGGCGCGGCGAACGGCGTCCTTTAGCTCATCACCCGTGAGCCGCGTGCCTTCCACCTTGACGCTGCGTGGTACGGACCAGCGGTTTATGTCGGGCCGGATCACGCTCAAGCTGCCGGTGACGCTGAGCAGCACCACGTAGACGCCGACCAGGAGCCCGATCCACAGGTGCAGTTGCACGAGCACACGCCGCCAGGTGAGCAGCTGCGGCGCTCGAATCCATCTTTGCCAGCCGGACTGTTTGGCCATCGCTACGCTTCGTTACTCGATTCTTGTTGGTCTTGTCGTTTCTCGAGCTGGTCGATGGTACGACAATGATCGTACCGAATCTGCATGCGAACGCCCAGGTGACGCCGCCTAGGGCGCCAAGGCTATTGTCTGACCTGGGTGCCCATGAGCCCGAGAATTGCTTCATAGACCTGGTCGAATTGTCGCCGCGTATCTGCGTCCAGGCTTGCAACTGACTGCCTCAACGTGTCGAGCTCACGCGCCAGTTGGGCGTGCGACGCAAGGAGCTTTCGAAACCTGACGAACGCACGCACGACGTACACAGTCATCTCAACGGCGCGTTTGCTGCTCAGGACGGTTGCCGCCATCAAAGCGCCGTGCTCTGTGAACGCCCACGGCCGATGCTTGCGGTGCTTGCCCGGACCACTCTCTAAGGTCGCAAATTGCGACCTTAGAAGGCTGGCTTCAGCGTCGTTAAGTTGGAACGCGAAGTCAGCAGGAAATCGATCGCTGTTGCGGCGGACTTGCTCGTTGAGGCGCTTCGTCGTAACTCCATAGAGAACAGCAAGATCCGAGTCGAGGAGCACGCGCACGTCCCGGATTACGGTAATGCGGCTAGCGACGTCGACGACCGTCTCGGTGGGGGGCGGCGGGCACACGCGGAAAGCATCGCGTCTCGCCAAGACTCCGGGCAATGCGCGAATCTCACCGCCGCGCCCGAAAATTACACCGCCGCCTTCAGATCAGTCTAGCGCTACGCGCCTTATGCAAGTCAGTGCCAGAATGGGACCGGCGTTTGGCGATCCCCGGCCTCGACGACGGATCGGGACGCACTCGAGCGAAAGGCAGGAGACGACAGTGTCGGAACATCACGCAAGAATCGAATGGCAGCGCAGCAGCGCGGACTTCACGTACGCGACGTACAACCGAGCGCACGAGTGGCAGTTCGCGGCCGCGAAGGTGCCGGCGTCGGCGGCCAAGGAATACCGCGGCGACGAGACGCGAGTGAATCCGGAGGAAGCGTTCGTTGCGGCGCTGTCGTCGTGTCACATGCTCGTGTTCCTCGCGGTCGCCGCGAAGCGGAAGCTCTCGATCGACGTCTACACGGACGACGCCGTCGGCGTGCTCGAAAAGAACGCCGACGGCAAGCTCGCCATCACGCGCGTGACGTTGCGGCCGAAAGTCATTTGGTCGGCCGGCGTGACCGTCTCGGCCGAGGACCTTGCGAAGATGCACCACGACGCGCACGAAGGGTGCTTCATCGCGAGCTCGGTGAAGACCGAGGTCAGCGTCGCGGCCCAAGGCTGATCGTGCTGCGCGGGAGATTCGTCGACAGGCCTTTTGGTCGGTCGCGACGCACAGGAATCGAGGAGCGTGGTAAGTGACGGAATTGCCAGTTGACGACCGGTCGTCCTCCGGGCCGGTGATTCGGCGCGCGACGCGCGACGACCTCAAGCACATCGGCCGGCTCGGCGCGCTGCTCGTCGCGGCGCATCATGAGTTCGACTCGCGGCGATTTCTCGCTGCGACGAGTCGGACCAAGGAGGCATACGCGGGCTTTCTCGGCTCGCAGCTCGATGAGCCGGATGCTGCGGTGTTCGTAGCCGAGGTGGACGCGGACGTGATCGGGTATGCCTATGTTGCCGTGGAATCGTACGACTACATGGCGCTGCGCGGGCCGTCGGGGGTGCTGCATGACATCATCGTGGATCCGGAGCGCCGCGGGGGCGGCGTGGGGCGGCGGTTGCTCGAGGCTGTGCTTGCGTATTTGCAGTCGCGGGGGTTGTCGCAGCTCGTGTTGTCGACGGCTGAGAGGAATGAGGCGGCGCAACGGTTTTTCGCGGGTGTGGGGTTTCGGCCGACGATGGTGGAGATGACGCGGGAGCTCTAATAATGAATACATCACGCTGTTCGCTATCAGTTCGTAGAGTAGTTCAACGTCGAGGCGAGGACGCTACGTCCGCCATTTCTTCCTTGGAGAGGTGACCGCGCCCTCGCCCGCGCGCTAGACTGCCGCCGCGCACCACTCCACTAAACTTCACCCATGAAACGCCTCGCCATCATCGCAGTGCTGGTGATCGTCGCACTCGGCGGCGCGTGGTACCTCGCGCGTCCCAAGCCGGTCAAAGTCGCCGTCGTCACCGCCGAGCGCGGCCCGGTCACGGCCACAGTCGCCAACACGCGCGCCGGCACCGTCGACGCCTGCCGCCGCGCGCGTCTCTCGTCGGCATCCGGCGGCCAGATCGCGAACCTGCCGGTCAAGAAGGGCGAGCACGTCAAACAAGGCCAACTCCTCCTCGAGCTCTGGAACGAAGACACCAAAGCCCAGCTCGAGCTCGAACGTCGCAACGCCGTCGCGTCCCGGTCGCTCGCAAGAGAAGCCTGCGTCACCGCCGACGTCGCCAAGCGCGACGCCGAGCGCAGCTCCAAGCTGCACGACCAGAAGCTCGCGTCCGAAGAAGCCGCCGACCAAGCCCGCGGCAAGGCCGACTCCTCGGCCGCCGGCTGCAAAGCCGCCGAGGACACGGCGCGCGTCTCCGACGCCCGCGTCGACGTCACCCAGGCGCAGCTCAAGCGCACCCAGCTCGTCGCGCCGTTCGACGGCGTGATCGCCGAGATCAACGGCGAGCTCGGCGAGTTCGTCACGCCGTCGCCCGTCGGCATCCCCACGCCGCCGACCATCGACTTGATCGACGCCACGTGCCTCTACATCAGCGCACCGATCGACGAGGTCGACGCGCCGCGCGTCAAAGAGGGGCTGCCCGCGCGTATCAGCCTCGACGCGTTCCCGGGCAAGCCGTTCCCCGGCCACGTGCGCCGCGTCGCGCCGTACGTGCTCGACCAGGAGAAGCAGGCACGCACCGTCGAGATCGAAGCCGAGTTCGACCATCCCGACGAGGGTCTGCTCGCGGGCTACAGTGCCGACGTCGAGGTGATCTTGGACCAGCGCGCCGACGTGCTGCGTGTGCCCACGTCCGTGATCCTGCCCGACAACAAGGTCTACGTGCTCGACCCCGCCACGAGCAAGCTGCAAGCGCGCGCCGTGAGCAAGGGCCTCGCCAACTGGGAGTTCACCGAGATCACGAGCGGCCTCCAAGCCGGCGACCGCGTCGTGAGCTCGATCGACCGCGAGGGCGTCGCCGACGGCGCGCTCGCCACGCCGGAGTAACGCGGCGCGCCGCCGACGAGCGCCGCCTTAAGATCCCGCAATGATGGAGCTCCGCGGCATCAACCGAGAGTACGAGGTCGGCGGCGAGGCCGTGCACGCGCTCGACAACGTCGACCTCACGATCAAGCCCGGCGAGTACATCTCGATCATGGGCCCGTCGGGCTCGGGCAAGTCCACGCTGCTCAACGTGCTCGGCCTGCTCGACCGGCCGAACTCCGGCACCTACCTGCTGCAAGGCGAGGACGTCTCGCAGCTCGACGACGACGCGCTCGCGCAGCACCGGCAGCAGCACATCGGCTTCATCTTCCAGTCCTTCCACCTGATCCCGCGCTTGAGCGCGCAAGAGAACGTGGAGCTGCCGCACGTGCTGTCGGGCACGGCGCCGCGCGTGCGCCGCGAGCGCGCCACCGCGGTGCTGAAGTCGGTGGGACTCGGCCACCGCCTCGACCACCGCCCCGACCAGCTCTCCGGCGGCGAGCGCCAGCGCGTCGCCATCGCGCGGTCGATCATCATGCAGCCCGCCTACCTGCTCGCCGACGAGCCCACCGGCAACTTGGACTCGAAGTCCGGCGGCGAGATCATGCAGATCATCGAGCAGCTCAACCGCGACGGCATCGCGCTCCTGATCGTCACGCACGATCCGATCATCGGCAATCGCGCGCAGCGACACCTCAACCTGCGCGACGGCAAGATCGTGAGCGACGACCAGAGCAAAGCCTGAAGCACTCGCCGCCCGCTCGCAGAGGCGCCGCACGCGGAACAACTGCTTGGCACCGTGCGCCGGCCCTGCTAGCATCCGCGTCCAATACCTCTAACTGGTAGGCTTCCGCCGACGTGCTGCTTCACGACCTGATCGTGGCGTTGCGACGGATCGCGCGTCAGCGCTTCTACAGCGCGCTGAGCGTCTCGGCGCTCGCGTTCGGCCTCGTCTGCTTCATCGCCACCTACCTGCTCGTGAGCTACATCCGCGGCTACGACCGCCACTTCGCGAACGCCGACCGCACGTACGTCATCGCCCAAAGGGAGCGTGCCGAGGGCGAGGGCTTCGACACGCCGTTCAGCGTGAAGAGCGCGCTGCACTTGGCCGAGCAGCTCAGGCTCGACGTGCCGGAGCTCGCGGCCGTCGCCCGCCGTCAGCAAACGTTCCTGCCGGTGGCGCTCGACGGGCAACCCACGCTGCGCGCGATCTCGTACGTCGAGGCGCCGTTCTTCGACATCTTCGACTTCCTCACGCTCGCCGGCGACGTGCACGGCGCCGCGCAGCCGCGCAGCGCCGTGCTCACCCGCCGCACGGCGCAGCAAATGTTCGGCGACGCCGCCGCCGTCGGGCGAACGATCACGCTCAACGGCAGACAGCGGGTCGACGTCACCGTCGCCGCAGTGATCGAAGACTTGCCCGCCGCGTCGCACCTCGCGCGAGGCTCGCTGTTCGCCAACGGGTTCGACCTGCTCCTGTCGTGGGACGTGTACGAGCTGATCGGCAGGACGCCGTCCGTCGACAGCTGGGTCCAAGGGCCCGTCTATACCTACGCGCTTCTGCCGGAGGACGGGTCCTTCACCGTCGCGCAGCTCGACGATCGCTTCCCCGGAATCGTCGAGCGCAACGTGCCGCAAAACGTGCGCGCGGCAAACGCGATCGAATTCCGGGCGCAGCCGGTATCCTCGATCGCGGCGACGGCTCTCCAGCAGGAATTCGAGGGATTCAACAGCACGCCGTGGCGAATCGACGTCCTCGGCACGCTGCTGATCTTCGCGGCCGGGATCCTCGTGATCGCCTGCCTGAATTTCGTGAATCTCGCCACGGCGCAGTCGAGCGGCCGCACGCTCGAGATCGGCACGCGCAAAGCCGTCGGCGCCGATGCCTCGCTCGTGGTTCGGCAGGAGCTCGTGCAGACCGCGATCCTCGTGACCCTGGCCATCGCTCTCGCTCTGGCCGCAATCCCGCTTGCCACGAAACTGCTCACGGGCCCGTGGCCGATGGCGTTCGCGCTGCCGTGGCGCGAGCCGCGCTTCTGGATCTTCCTCGCGGCGCTGCTCTCAGGCGTGACCCTCGCGGCCGGCCTGTACCCCGCGCTGGCAGTCGCGCGGATCCGTCCCACCGCGGCGCTGCGCCTCGGCACCGCCCGCGCGGGGCCGAAGGTGTTGCGCACCGTGCTGGTGGGCGCGCAGTTCGCCAGCGCGAGCTTCCTCGTCGCGCTCGTCGTGGTGCTGCTCGCGCAACGCAACGACTTGCGCGAGACGCTGCTCGGCCGCTTCGCGGACCCGTATGCGGTCTTCGCGATCGCGCCGACGGCGCAAGTGCCCGATCGCGAGGTCCTCGCAAGCGAGCTCGCGCGCGGGCCGGGCATCAAGGGCGCAACCTATATGACCATTCCGCCTTGGACCGAGGGCCCGATCGTGCCGGTGAGCCGCGCCGTCGAGGAGCAGGCGCCGCGCTTTCCGCTGGAACTGCAACCCGTGGGCTACGACTACTTCAAGCTGCTCGACGTTACGGTCGTCGCGGGACGCGTCTTCGAGCGCGAGCGCGCCGACGACGTCATACCGCGCGGCGAGCAGGCTTCCGCGGCGCGGCAGGGCCGTCCGACCGTCGCGGTGCTCGACACCACGGCCGCGCGCGCGCTCGGCTGGCCGAACGCCGCGGACGCCGTCGGCGAGATCGTCTACCGCTCCGGGACTCCGACGGAGGTCATCGGCGTGGTCGAGCCCATCACGATGCAGATCCGCGCGAGGGACAGCGCGGGCGCGGTGTTCACCTTGGATCCGCCGGTCAGCAATATGTGGCTCGCCCGGCTCGACAAGAGCAACGTGGCCGCCTCGCTCGCGCACATCCGCGACACGATGCAAGCGGTCAGCCCGAGCCGCGCACCTCCCTCCCTCGGTTTCTTGGATCAGATGTTCGAAAGCGCCTACTGGGCGTTCGCGCTGATCAACCGCGTGCTCGGCGCGCTCGCCGCCTTTGCGATCGCGATCTCTGCCGTCGGGCTGCTCGGCATGGCGAGCTACATGACGCAGCGGCGCACGCGCGAGATCGGCGTGCGCAAGACGCAGGGCGCGTCGCCGGGCGCGATCGCGCGGTTGCTGCTCGCCGAGTTCTCGAAGCCCGTGGTGGTCGCGAACGTGGTCGCGTGGCCGTTCGTCTTCATCGCCGCGAACGCCTACCTCGGAGTGTTCACCAAGCGGATCGCGCTCACGCCGCTGCCGTTCGCGCTTGCGCTACTTGCGACGCTGGCGCTCGCGTGGGTCGCGGTCGGCGCACGCGTCTGGTGGGCCGCTTCGTTGAATCCCGCGAGGGCCCTGCGGCACGAGTGACGGGGCGCGCGCACCGGGTGCCTTGGCGCTACGGCGGCAGCACCAGCTCCATCCCGAAGACGCTCGACGGGCGCGGCCCGCTCTGCGCGATGATTTCGATGCCGTCGTCGCGCACGAGCCAAACTTCGATCGCGCCTGCCTCGAGATAGGCAGCGACCTTCTCGTTCATGTCCGCCACGGTGTTCGACGGGGACAGGACCTCGATGCAGATTTCCGGTGCGTTGACGAAAGGCGTGGTCAAGCGGTGACGCACGATGAAATCGTGCGAAGCCCACGCGACGTCGGGCACGCGCACGCCGATCTGCGTCTCGATCGAGCATTCGGTAAAGGTCGTGCCGTCGGGACGCAGCCTGCGCAGCTCGCCCGCAATGAATGCTTGGAGCATTCCGTGGCGATTGCTGCCTGGACTCACCTCGATCGCGCCCTTTTCGTTGAGCTCGACTTTGTACGGGATCGCTGCGAGCAGCGGATCTCCGATCATCTGCAGCCAGCGCTGGCGCAGCTGCGCACGCGAGAGTCGAGGAGAAGTGGCTCGTTCTGCGGTTGTGGCGTTCATGTTTCGGATTCGGGGCCGAACGGCTGATTCGAATGTACGCCGATCCGCATACGGCACAAGCGCAGAAACGGGCTATTCGGCCGCGAAACGCGTTGCCCGAGGCAGCTCTGCGATAGGGGCCTGCGGCGATCGTCACGGCGACGGACGAGTTTTCAACAATCGTCCGGTATTTCCGGACGGGATCGGCGATTTCGTCCGTCGACGTGACGATCCTGCGGAGGCACCCCATCAGCTCACTGTTCTCTATCGCGCGCGAGTGGCAATACGCGCAGCGTCACCGGACGGTCACCGGGGCGCAGGCCGATCTGGCCGGCGGCCCTGCTTGACCGAGCCCGCGCCACCCGATCATCCTGCGCTCCGTGAGAGCCCTCGACACAACGTGGATGTCGCTGACCGCGCTGCGGCGCTACCCGCTGCGCACCGCGATGCTGCTGCTCGCGATCGCGATCGGCGTGGCCGCGGTGGTCACGCTCACGGCCGTGGGCGAAGGCGCGCGCCGCTACGTGAGCGGTCAGTTCGCGTCGCTCGGCACACACCTTCTTATTGTGCTGCCGGGCAGGGCCGAGACGGCCGGCGGCGGCATCCAGGGCCTGCTCGTCGGCGAAACCGCGCGCGAGCTCACGCTGCAAGACACAATCGCGCTCACGCGCAGCGCGGCCATCAAGCAGGTCACGCCGCTCGTGGTCGGCGCCGGCACGATCTCGTGGCGCTCGCGCGAGCGCGACATCACGGTGCTCGGCACGAGCGAGCCGATGGCGGCGATCCAGCACTGGGCCCTGGAGCAAGGCCGCTTCCTGCCGCCGAGCGACCTCGACGTCGCGACGCCGGTGTGCGTGCTCGGCTACACCGTCGGCAAGGAGCTGTTCGACAACGCGAGCCCGGTCGGCGAATGGCTGCGCATCGGCGACTCGCGCTGCCGCGTGGTCGGCGTGCTCGCGAAGCAGGGACTCGCGGGCGGCTTCAACGTGGACGAGACCGTGACGCTGCCGATCGCGAACGCGCAGCAAATCTTCAACACGTCGGCCGTGTTCCGGATCCTCGTCGAGGCGAGCAGCGCGGACTCGGTGCAGGCCGCGAAGCGCTACATCACCGCCGCGATCAAGCTGCGGCACGCCGGCGAGGAGGACATCACGGTAGTCACGCAGGACGCGCTCGTGTCCACGTTCAACTCGATCTTCGGCATGATCACAGCGGGGCTCGCGGGAATCGCCGCGATCAGCTTGGTGGTGGCGGGCGTGCTGATCATGAACGTGATGCTCGTCGCGGTGAGCCAGCGCACCAACGAGATCGGCTTGCTCAAGGCCGTGGGCGCGCGCAATCGGCAGATCGTCGCGCTGTTCCTCACCGAGGCGTGCTGCCTGTCGGCGCTCGGTGCGGCGGTCGGCTTAGGCATTGGCCAAGGCGGCACGTGGCTGCTGCACGCCGCGTTCCCGGTGCTCGACTTCGCGGCGCCGCCGTGGGCGTCCGCGTCGGCTGTGGGCGTGGCGGTGGCGAGCGGCCTCGTGTTCGGCATCCTGCCGGCGCGGCGCGCGGCCGGGCTCGACCCCGTGGCCGCGCTCGCGAAGCGGTGACGCGCCGATGCGCAGCCAAGACTTCGTAAAGCTGATCGCGCAATCCGTGGCCGCGCACCGGATGCGCAGCGGGCTCACCGCGCTCGGCATCGGCATCGGTGTGACGGCCGTGGTGCTGCTCACGTCGATCGGCGAGGGCTTGAACCACTACATCGTCGACCAGTTCACCCAGTTCGGCACCACGACGCTCGCGGTGCAGCCGGGCAAGTCGAGCACGTTCGGGGTCGCGCCCGGCGTGCTGAACTCGACGCGGCCGCTGTCGCTCGGCGACGCGGAGGCGCTCGCGCGCGCGCCGCACGTGCTGCACTCGGTGCCGATCGTCACCGGCAGCGGCTCGATCGAGGGCAACGGCCGCGAGCGCACGGTGAGTGTCTACGGCGTGGGCCCCGAGTTCGACAAGGCGTTCAAGTTCAACGTGAAGAGCGGCACGTTCCTGCCGCCCGACGAGCTCGAGCGGGCGCGGCCCGTGGTGGTACTGGGCTCGAAGACCTACGCCGAGCTCTACGGCACGAGCAACGCGCTCGGCGAGCGCGTGCGCATCGGCGGCGAACGCTACCAGATCGTCGGCATCATGGAGACCAAGGGCGATATGGTCGGCGTGAACCTCGACGACACCGTATATATTCCGGCCGCTCGCGGGCTCGAGCTCTTCAACCGCCAAGGCCTGGCCGAGATCGACGTGCTGTACGCGGAACGCTCGAACGTCGCGGAGGTCGTCGACGGCATCAAGCGGGTCCTGCTCGCGCGCCACGGCGGCGAGGACTTCACGATCGTCACGCAGCAGCAGATGCTCGACGTGCTCGGCTCGATCATCGGCGTGCTCACGCTCGGCGTGGCGGCGCTCGGCGGCATCTCGCTGCTCGTGGGCGGCGTGGGCATCTTCACGATCATGACGATCGCGGTGCGCGAGCGGACGCAGGAGATCGGGCTGCTGCGCGCGGTGGGCGCGCGGCGGTCGCGCATCGCGCAGCTCTTCGTAGGCGAGGCGATGCTGCTGTCGGCGATCGGCGGGTTTGGAGGTCTCCTGCTCGGCGTGGCGATCGTGGTGCTCACGCACTTCGCGCTGCCGTCGATGCCGGCGCGGATCTCGCCGCTCTACGTGGTGCTCGCGCTCGTGATCGCGGTGGCGATTGGGTTGATCGCCGGCGTGCTGCCGGCGCGCAGCGCCGCGCGGCTCGAGCCGCTCGACGCGCTGCGCACGGAATAGCGCGACGCGAATGTCCGCTTCGGTCAGTTGTTCGCGTGGCGACTCAACTTCTGGCGATTGCGGTCCCCGGAATGTCGTCTTTCGATCGGAACGGGACGATCAGAGAAACGCCGTCAGCGCAAAAGCGCGCCGTCAGTCAGCCGCGGCGGAGGCGCTATCCCTTGCCGGTACATCGTGCTGTCATTGATCCCGTCGTCCGCCGTGCCGCTTTCGGAACTCGAGGAATGAATAGAGCCGCACCCCGAGCGCGGCCACAACCAGGATCATCGCCACACCAATGACCCAACGGCCCCCGGTCGGCTGCACCAGTGCGGTTACGACCAGTGCCAAACCGCCGACCACGACCACCCGCGCGAGCAGCCGATGAGTGCGCAACCACACCTCGTCGTCGTGGAACGTCCAAGCGTTGCGTATGCCGATGATCGGGTTCTTCCTGAGCCGGCCCATCCCGTTACCGAGCACGACGAATGCGACGCCTACCAGAACTGGCGCGAGCAAGCCGTACGGCAGACGGATCCCGCCGCGCTCAATCAAGGTCGCGGCCAAATGCGCGACGCACAGCGCTGCGACGACGATCTGGGTCAAGCGCAAGTGCTTCCGCACCGAGGACGCACCTGGATCGCCCGGGTAGTGCCGAGTCGTCGTAGCGATCCAGGCCCAGATCGCGGCGGCGGCAAATGGTGGGAGAAAGACTCCGAGCGCCGGCCACAAAAAACCACGCTCCCGATACAGCGTCACATTCAGCGCAGCTGCCAGTACGAACGCGGCGCTGACGAGGACGCCTGTCCAGAAATCGATGCGTCGAACTCTCATCGCTTTCTCCGTCGCGGTGGCCTAAAAAAATCGACCAGCATCGCCGATACGTCCTGAACAACGGTCGTGTTCAGCGAGTACACCATCTGCTGCGCACGCCTTTCGCAGCGGATCAGCTCCGCACCCTTGAGCACGTTGAAATGGTGCGACATTGAGCCGTCTGTCAAATCGAACTCCGCAGCGATTTCACCCGCCGTGCGCGAGCCCTTTTGCAGAATCTTGAGAATCCGGCGGCGGTTCGCATCGGCAAGCGCCTTGAAAACGGTGTCAGCCTTGATCACTCGGCGAGTGTATTTTGATATCTATCAAAATACAAGAAACGCTTAAGTACCGTCAAGAGACGAGGCGCCCGCTTCGCACACGACCATCCGCTGAACAAGAGCGTAGGGAGGGACGCCGGCAACCGCGCAAAGAACTGCTCCGCGTCGAGACTCAAAAGATCAGCTGCGCTGAGTCGGGCGTTTGAGCGCGCCGGAACGTTAACGCGTCGACATCGCCTTGCCGCGACGATGCGCTATCCGCGCCGTGTAACTCGATGATAGGGGGGCCGCGGAGATCGTCACAACGCCGGACGGTTCTCGAGGATCGTCCGGAATTTCCGGACGGAATCGATGATTTCGTCCGTCGACGTGACGATCTTGCGGGGGCACCCTACCGGCTCGCGGCTCTCCGGGGAGCTTCAGATGATCACCGCCGAGGCGGATGACCGGCGTGCAGGCGCACGATCCCGTGCCATGATGGCTTCGCGCGCGCGGCTCGCACAGACCGAGCTGATCGAGGAAATCGTAGCGACCGCCGAACGCATCACGGCGGCGCTGTCGTTCGGCGGCGAGCCGATCGTAAAAACCGACGCGATTTGGCGGTTGCTGACCACACTCGATCGCTCCCCGTACTGCTCGATTTCCGATGCCGCGCGATTGCTGCGCGTCCCCAAGCAGCGCGTACACGAAACCGCTCGCAAAGCGGAGCTCGCGGGCCTGGTCGAGCTCGCGGCCAATTCGGACGACCGACGCATCGTCCAGATCCTGCTTACCCGCGCCGGCCGCTCGCAGATCGCAGCGCGGCGTTCGATCGAGAACCAATGGCGCAACGTGCTGCTGAACGGTCTGGACGAGCATCGCCTAGCGACGACGGTGCACGTGCTGCGCGTCATTCGGCAGCGCCTGCTGCGCGACGAACGCGAACGCCGCACCCGAGAATAAGGTTCCGGCGCCGTTGCGCACGGCGAGTGCTAAGCTGTGAAGCCGCGAATTGCAGCGACCGAGATTCACATGAGCCACACCCAGCTTCCGAGATCCACGCGCGCCGTCGCGGCCGCCGCCGTCGGCGCCATGGCCGCGCTCCTGACGGGCGCGCCCGCTGCGGCCGACGTCGTGCAGGGCACCGTCAAACCCGCCACGGCCAAGGTCGCGATCAAGAACGCCGCCGGCGAGCAGGTCGCCGAAGTGAGCGGCGGCGCGTTCCAGCTGCGGCTGCCGGCCGGCAAGTTCACGGCCGAGTGCCCCGCGCCCTCGCAGAAGAAGGTCACGTTCTTCAGCCTGGCGCAGCCCACGAGCGTGAACATCGACTGCTCCTAGCCCCGGCGCGAACCCCATGACGGACGGAACCGACCGGGCCGAGGCCAAGGCCAAACAGGCCGCGATTCACGAGAAGTACGCGTTCTGGATGGACGTGAGCGGCAAGCTCGCGCTGCCGCTCGTCACGGCCATCGTCGCGCTGGCGGGCACGTACCTCACCACCAAGATCAACGAGCAGAACAACGTCCGCGAGACCATCAACCAGCGCGAGCAGGCGGAGTCCGCGCTGCGCACGCAGATGTTCCGCGAGCTGGTGAGCCCGGTGGTCGGCGACTTGGGCGCGAGCGCGACGGCCGACGACAATCGTCCGGAGCGGCTCGCGCTGCTCGCCGAGATGCTCGCGCTCAACTTCCACGAGCACTTCGAGCTCGGGCCGCTGATGCTCTACGTGGACGAGCTGCCCGGTCAGACGACGCTCAACCGCAACCGCATGCGCTCGGTCGCACGGCGGGTGATCTCGCGGCAGCTCGCGGTGCTCGGCCCGGCCGCGGCCACGGCCGCGACCGCAACGTGCGGCAAGGAGTCGAGCGACGTCGACATCTGGCTCACGTCCGACGCGTCGGAGCCGGCCGACAAGCCGCAGGCGTGCCAGATCGCGGGCGAGCCCGACGGCAAGAGCGCGTACTTCGAGTGCAGCAGCGTCGACCGCGCGTCCGAGGTGCTGGCGCCGTTCACCGTGTCTTCGAAGGACTGCAGGGACCGGCTCACGATTCTGCTCGCCGATCTCGACTGGGCGAACAACAGCGTGCGCGTGGTCGCGACCAGCACGCCGCCGTCGGCGCAGAGCACGGCGGGAGCGCAAGCCGACGCGAACACGATCCCCGAGTTCGTCGAGTTCACGCTGTCGCCGTACGCAATGCCGTTCTCCGACAACACGCTGCTGCGCAGCGGCAACCGGTTCGGGCTCTACGTGCGGCAGATCGAGCCGAGCCGCGAGCCGTGCACGCCGCCCGCCTGCGATCCGACGACGCGCCTGATGCGGCTGTCGCTGATCTGGTTCCCGCGCGACTTCATTCCGCCGCGCGAGCGCCCCACCGACTTCGAAGAGATCCGCAAGTCCCTCAAGCTCTGAAAATAGGGACAGGTTACTTTTTCGCGCGTTAGCGGCAGAAGGTCTGGTTCAGCGTCGCCGCGAGACGCTCGCCGGCGCGCGCGAGACGCTCCGCGGTGACGCGCTGCGCCGCGGCGACGTACTCGGCATCGAGCACGATCGGCGGCGGCGACTCGCGCAACGCGTACACGGCTCCGCGCAACGCGAGGCTCTCGGCGGCCCACGCGGCGGGGTCGACATCGCGCGCCGCCTCGTCCACGGACCGCAGGCTCGGCGCGAGCCGTCGCGCGTAACGTTGCGCCGAGAGGCCCGCGAGATCGATGACGTCCGTATCCCAGAAGCGATGCAGGTTGACGACCGTGTCGCCGTAGCGGACGTCGATCGTGTTGCCGCCCCGGTCCTCCGCTCGGCCCACATGCAGCGGCTGATGCACGTCCACGACAAAGTGCACGAGGAAACGCAGCGCGTCGAGCCGCCGGGCCGCGGGCAGGTCCCGGTTCGCGAGATCGCGCCGGAAGCGCTCGATCGCTTCGAGCACGTCGCCCTCGGGCGGGTGACGAAATGCCGCGATGCTCGCCCGCGCGGCCGCGAGATCGCCCGCACGCGCGGCGTCGGCCACGTTCATGAAATGCCACGGCGCGGACTGCCGCCATTCGGGCATGCTCCGCACCGCGTCGGCCCAAACACCGAGCTCCGCGAGCGATTCGCCGCCGCCGAGCGCCGCCACCTCGGCGCTCGCGCCGGCGCAGAGCCGCGGCCCGGCAAGCAGCCCGGCGATCCGGTGGCCGTCGGGCCCGAATGCACCCGCCCGCGGCGCCGCAACGACGGCGGCCACGGCGAAGAACCAGAGAAGAAACCCTCGCTTGCTCACGACGACGCCCGGGCACTGTAGAATCGCGCTCGACTATAGCCGACGCTCGATCGCCGGCTCACGCCTCGAAGCCGCGATATTGTTCTTCTTTCTTTGGGGGATCATTAGATGCTCGCGCACCGACACTCGCTCGCACTGCTCGCTCTGCTGCTCGCGCCGCTCACCGCACAGCTCGCACCGCTCACGCTCAAGGAGCAAGGCAGCTTCTTCGTCGGCGGCGAGAAGAAGACCGTGTCCACGCCGGCCAACAATTTGGTCCCGGCCCAGACGGGCGAGATCACGGTCAACCAGATGTACGTGCAGTACCAGATCCCGATGAACGGCGACCGGCACCTGCCCATCGTGATGGTTCACGGCTGCTGCCTGAGCAGCAAGACCTGGGAGACGACGCCCGACGGCCGCATGGGCTGGAGCGAGTACTTCGTGCGCAAGGACCGCTCGGTGTATCTCGCCGACCAGGTGTCGCGCGCGCGCTCGGGCTTCGACCCGACGGCGTTCACCGACGTGCGCACAGGCAAGACTCCGCCCGCGCAGATGCCGGGAATCCTATCGGCGTCGCACGAGATCGGCTGGACCGTATTCCGCTTCGGCCCGAAGTACGGCGAGGTGTTCCCCGACGAGCAGTTCCCGATGCAAGCGATCGACGAGTTCTACAAGCAGATGATCCCGGACCTGAACTCGACGCTGCCGCAGAACCCGAATCCCACCTGGACGCAGATGGCCGCGCTCGGCGTGAAACTCCGCGGCGCCGTGCTCATGGGCCACTCGGAGTCCGGCTTCTTTCCGGAGCAGGCCGCCCTCATCAATCCGAAAGGCATCAAGGGCGTCATCTCGATCGAGATGGGATGCGTCACGGATTTCGGCGCGCAGCAGCTCGCAACGCTCGCCAAGATCCCCACGCTCATCATGTTCGGCGACCACTTGGGCGACGTGAGCGGCGGCCCCGCGAACTGGGCGCAGTCGTTCGACACCTGCAAGACGTTCGTCGATCAGCTCAACAAGGCCGGCGGCAACGCCACGATGATGCATTTGCCCGCGCTCGGCATCAAAGGCAACAGCCACATGCTGATGCAGGACAAGAACAGCGATAGGCTCGCCGACCTCGTCATCGACTGGATCGACAAGCACGTCGAAAAATAGGGACATGTTGCATTTTTCGACGCCGCAGGCTCGGGGCCGGTGGCGCCTCATCGAAAATGCAACATGTCCCCATTTTTCGCTGTCCCCATTTTTCGCGAGTCGGAGGGCAGTCTTGGTAGCGACCTCTTCCACGCACCGCGAGCTCGGCATCTCCGCGCCGAATTTCGCGCTGCCGGACTACGCCGGCCGCATCGTCGCGCTCGGCGACTTCCCCGGCGCGCGCGGGCTGCTCGTGGTGTTCTGGAGCAACCACTGCCCGTACGTGAAGTACATCAAGCGCGCGTTCGCCGAGTTCGCGCGCGAGTACCAGGAGAAAGGCCTCGCGATCGTCGCGATCAACGCCAACGACGCCGACGCCTATCCCGACGACAGCCCCGCGCAGATGCAGGCCGACGCCGAGGAGTTCGGCTTCACGTTCGACTATTTGATCGACGAGACGCAGAACGTGGCGCGCGCATTCGACGCCGTCTGCACGCCCGACTTCTTCCTGTTCGACCGCGGCCGCCGACTCGCCTATCACGGCCAGTTCGACGCGAGCCGCCCGCGCAACAGCGAGCCGATCACCGGCGCCGACCTGCGCGCGGCGGCCGACGCGGTGCTCGCGGGCAAGCCCCCGCCGCCGCAGCAGACGCCGAGCATCGGCTGCAACATCAAGTGGCGTAGCTGACTCGAGCTTCGTTCAGCGCCGGCGACCGCCGACCTCGGCGCCGAGCGCGGCGCGGTAGTCGCGAATCGCGCGGCTCGCGGACGGCCTGTCGAGAAAGGCCACGAGCTGCTCGAGGTCGATGCCGGGCAGCGCCTCGCTCGACGCCACCGCGTCGTAGCCTCCGCGGCGCCGCACGTAGACGCGAATCCGGCCGTCCTCCCAGAACCACACTTCGCCGACGCCGAGCTTGCGGTACACGTCGAGCTTGTCGATACCGCCGGCGGTCCAGATCACGTCGATCATGAGATCCGGACTCCGCTTGCGCTTCGGCTCGGGGCCGAAGATGTAGCATTCGTCGGCCTCGGCTCCGCGCTCTTCGCGCTTGTTCTTGAGCGTCCACGAGCCGTACGGAGTGAAGTCGACGCCGCGCTCCAAGCACCACGCTTCCACCAGACGACCGATATAGGACTTGATCTCGTCGTGCGTTCGCGAAGGGCTCATGATCTCGAGCGTTCCTTCGAGGTACGTGATCCGGGGCGCAGATCGTTCTCCTCGGATCTCGAGCAGCCGCAAATAGTCGGCCCACGTGACGCCGTAGAGGTGCACGTAGTGGTCCTCGTGGGGTTCCTCCCCCCGGTCCATGAGCTCGGCTCGCGCGATCATGGGGGGTAGTATAGTCCGGCGTCGTGCTGCGTCGGGCACGGCTCGAAAGCGGACGAAACGCGTATTTTCGCGTTGCGCCGAGAGCGCTAGCGCAGATCCTCGAGCTATTGCTGCTCGAGTTCGCCCGGCCGGTGGTGATCGCAAACGTCGTGGCACGCGGGCGCGGCCGTCGGCGTCAACGTGCTACGCGCGGCCGCCGTGCGGCCGACCGAAGCGCTGCGGCACGAATGACGCGCGCTCAGCGCGCGTCCGCCACGGAGTTACTCACCGGATGCGTCGGCGCCTTGTTCCGCGCCTGCTCGTAGAACGGCATCATCTTCGGCGCCAGCGCGGCGAGCGTCTGCTGGCGGTTGCCGGGGGCCGGGTGCGTGCTCAGGAACTGCGGCGGCCCGCCGCCCCCGACTTTCTCCATCTTCTGCCATAGCGAGATTGCGGCGTTCGGGTTGTAGCCGGCTTTCGCCGCGAGCTCGATGCCGATGCGATCGGCCTCCGACTCCGCGGCGCGGCTGTTCGGCAGCTGGATGGCGACCTGCGCCGCGAGCGCCACGGCGCCGAGGGCCGCGCCGTCGTTGTCCTTCGACAAGGCGCCGACCACCGCGAGGCCCGCGCTGGTGGCGAGCGCCACCGACATGCGCTCGGCCGTGTGGTTCGCGAGCGCGTGGCTGATCTCGTGGCCGAGCACCTGCGCGAGCTCGTCGTCGCTGGGGTCGATCTTCTGCAGCAGGCCCGTGTAGACGGCCATGCGTCCGCCGGCCATGCACCACGCGTTCACGGTCTCGGGGTCGTCGATGACCTGCACGCTCCATTCCCAATTGGCCGTGTCGGGCCGGAACGCGATCGCCTGCGCGACCAGGCGCTCGGTGATCGCGTCGACGCGGCGCGTGACGCGCGCATCGGTCACGAGCTTCCCTTCCTTGCGCAGATCGCCCATCTGCGTCGCGTACGCCTCCTTGGACGCGGCGATCGCGTCGTTCTCGGAGACCAACGCGAGCGTGTGCCGCCCGGTGGGGCTCGTGGCGCAGGCGCCGAGCGCGACGAGGATCAACGCCGTCGCGCCGAATCGGGTCTTCGATCTCATCGCCTCACCTCGCTGAATCACCCGCGATCGAGTTGCAAGCCGCAAGAGTGATGCCAAGAGCTCCCGGAAGGACGCCCTCAAGGGGCCACGTCGCACTTGGATTCCCCGTAGGGGCCCGTGGGCTTGCACGAGTCCTTGAGCCCTATGATGCTCGCGCCGAGCGCCGCGCCGATCACCATGGCGACGGTCTTGCCCGGCGCGCTCTTGCGGTGCTCGACCGCGGTGATGTCGGCCACGCGCACCGGTACAGTCTCGCCGCCCGCTGTCTTGCCGTGCAGCACGCCGTCCTCGATCGACACGACCTCGAGCTCGGCGCTCGCGCTCGCCGCCGTGGTCACGCGCACCGTCTCGCCGGCATGCACGAGCGCAGGCAACGCGGCCAGGTCGGAGCCCTTGACGATTTGCCGCGTGGTGCAACCCGCGGCCGCGACGAGCGCAATCACGACGCACGAGCAGCACTTGAGACTCGCCGTGAAGGCAGACATCCGGTTCCCCCGCGTTCCGATCGGAACGTGCGGGATGCTACGTCGCACGGACGGGTGGCGCAACGCGCGCGGGTGCGGCTACGGCTCGCGGCCGGCGACGGCGGCGCGGGATCAGCGCGGGATGTCGACGGCTTGGATCGGGAACGTCGGCGGGGTGCCGGCCTTGGCCTGCTCGTAGAACGGCCGCATCTTCGGCCCGAGCTCGGCGAGCTTCTGCTGGCGGTTCGCTGGGCTAGGGTGGGTGCTCAGGAACTGCGGCGGACCCGCGCCCGAAACTTGCTCCATCTTTTGCCAAAGGCTGATCGCCGCGGCCGGATCGTAGCCCGCCTTCGCGGCGAGCTCGATGCCGATCTGATCCGCCTCCGATTCCGACGTGCGGCTGTTCGGCAGCTGAACGGCGTATTGTGCCGCGAGCGCCGTGGCGCTCATCGTCGCCACCGAGTTCTTCGAGAATAGCCCAGCCGCGGCGACGCCCAAGTTGGTCGCCATCGCGACCGACATGCGCTCGGCCGTGTGATTGGCCAGCGCGTGGCCGATCTCATGGCCCATGACCTGCGCGAGCTCGTCGTCGCTGGGCATGATCTTCTCGAGCAGGCCCGTGTACACGGCCATGCGGCCGCCGGCCATGCACCACGCGTTCACGGTCTCGGGATCGTCGATGACCTCGACGCTCCATTCCCACATCTGCGTCTCGGGCCGGACCGTGATCGCCTGCGCGACGAGCCGGCTCGTGATCCGGTCGACACGGCCCGTGATCGCGGCGTTCGACACGAGCTTGCCGGACTTGCCGAGATCGTTCATCTGGGTGAGATACGCCTCTTTCGACGCGGAGATCGCGCTCTCCTCCGAGACGAGTGACAGCTGCCGCCGGCCGGTCGGGCTCGTGGCGCACGCCGCCAGCGCCGCAGCGAGCACCAGCAACCCGATCGTTCGGGTGTTCATCGAACGGCTCCTATGCGTGCGCGACGCCGGTCTTGTGACACGCGGGCTGTTGCGACCGATATGGGACCACGGCCTCATGGCCCCCACCGCCGGGCCGCGGTAGGTTCGACAGGCCTGCGGCCGCGCCGCAGCGGCTAGAGCTTACGCAACGCAGCGCCCGCCTCGGCCCGCGGCGCGAGCGGCGTTCGCGCGGCGCGCAGCACCTGCTCCATGTGCCCGAGCGTGCGCGCGAGCGCGCCGCGGTTGTCGGTGACCAGCGTCTGCGCGGCCGCGCCGGCCGCGCGGCGCAGGTCCGGCTGCTCGTAGTAGAGCGCCACGGCCGCGGCGAGCTCCTCCACGTCGTGCACCTGCCGCGCCGCGCCGCGCTCGATCGCCATCGCGGCGACCTCCTCGAAGTGAAACATGTGCGGCCCGAAGATCACGGGCACCGCCACGGCGCACGGCTCGAGCACGTTCTGGCCGCCTTTGGGCACGAGGCTGCCGCCGACGAACGCGACGTCCGCGGCGGCGTAAAGACGTTGCAGCTCGCCCATCGTGTCGCCGACGAGCACGGCCGTGCCGTCGGGCAGCGACCCGGGCGTGCGGCCGCGCAGCGCGACGCACAGGCCCCTGCGGCGCACGGCGCGCGCGACGGCGGTGAACCGCTCCGGGTGACGCGGCACGAGCACGAGCAGCAGATCGGGCCAGCGCGCGCGCAAGATCGCGAACGCGTCGAGGACCTTGCGCTCCTCGCCCGCGTGCGTGCTTGCAGCGATCCATATCGGGCGGTCGCGGCCCCATGCCGCGCGCAGCGCGCGGCCCTCCTCGAGCAGCCGCGCCGGCAAGGCCACGTCGAACTTCAGATTGCCGGTGACCTTGATCGCGGATTCCCGCGCGCCGAGGTTGCGCAGCCGCTGCGCGTCGGTGCGCGTCTGCGCGCACAGCAGGTCGGCCTGCAACAACATCCGCCGCGCGATCTTCGGCACCCGCAGATAGCCGCGCAGCGACGCTTGCGAGACGCGCCCATTCACGAGCAGCAGCGGGATGTACCGCCGGGCGCACTCCGCGAACAGGTTCGGCCAGAACTCGGTCTCGGCGATCACCGCGACTTCCGGATGCACGCGATCGAGGAAGCGCCGCACGGCGTCGGGGAAGTCGTACGGCACGTAGCAGTGGCTCACGCGCTCGCCGAACAGATCGCGCACTTGGTCGGAGCCCGTCGGCGTCATCGTCGTCACGACGAGGCGATGCTGCGGATACCGCGCGGCGAGCGCTTCGATCAACGCCGCCGCGGAGCGCACCTCTCCCACCGACACCGCATGCACCCAGATCGAGCGGCGCCCACCGAGCGGCGCCACGAACCCGAAGCGCTCGGGCCACCGATGCCAGTACGCGGGATAGCGCAGCCCGCGCCAGACGAGGTTCGCGAGCGCGTACGGAAAGAGCAAGTAGACGGCGACGGACCAGAACGTCACGGCGTCTGAGGCACGATCTCGGTGGGGACGGCTTGGCGGGCGGCGAAGTAACGCGCGTACTCCGCGTCCCACGCCACGCGCGACGCGACTACGGCGTCGAACGCGCCGAGCAGGCCGAGCACGAGCTCGCACACCTCGCGCACGGCGTGCGCGCTCGCAGAGTGACCGGTGATGTAGTCGCAGAGATTCTGGCGCGTCACGTAGTCGTGCAGCAGCGGGCTCGCCGTGCGCCGCACCAGCACGCGCACGCCGCAGGCGAATGCCATGCCGAGGTCGTTGACGTCGTCGAAGATGCAGAGCAGCTGCTCGCTCGACAGGCGCTGGCTCGCGCAAAACGCCTCGATCGCGGCCGTCTTGTTCCGAGCGCCGTGGTACACGGCGTGGAAGTGCTCGCGGCGCGCGAACTCGCGCGCCGACGGATTGTCGGCGCCGGTGATCAGCGCCGCCACGGGCAGCGTGCCGTGCGCGCGCCACAGCGCGTAGCGCAGGAGATTGGTGCCCATCGAATCGGGCTCGTTGTAGGTGCTCGCGGACCCGTCGCCCTTCGCGCCGTCGTTGAACACGCCGTCCCAGTCGGAGACGAGGCCGCGGATCTCGCGGAGCCGCTCATGGAGCGTGCCGACCGGCGTCAGGAACACTCCGCCGAGCTTCGAGAACCGCGCCTCGATCTCGTGATCGAGCGACATGCTCAGAGGTGCTCTTGGCCGAGCAGTCCGAGCTTGATCAGGTCCTGCACGTCGAGCACGCCCACCGGCTTCGCGCCGTCGACCACGACGATGCTGTCGATTTCCTTGCTCTTGAAGACCTTCACGGCCTCGTTGAGCAGGGCGTCTTGACTGATCGTGACGGGCGACCCGGAGAAACCGATGTCGACGAGCTTCTTGTCGAGGATCGTGCGGCCGCCACTCTGCAGCTTGCGGCGCAGGTCGCCGTCGGTGAACACGCCGGCCACGGCGCCCTTGCCGTCGACGAGCGTGACGGTGCCGAGCCGCGACTCGGTCATCTTGACCATCGCGTTGGTGAGCGTGTCGCTCGTCTCGCACACGGGATTGGCGGCGCGGACCACGTCCTTCACTCGCGTGGTCATCAGCGCGGTGTGCTCGCGGAACTGCGCGGTGCCGAGCGCCGTGAGCGTGTTCTCGCAGAGGCTCTTCATCACGCCGAACGGCATCGTGCAGACGTGCACGCCGGTGAGCATCGCCTGACGCACGTGCTCCGCGTGGCGCACCGACGAAAACATGACCTTGCTGTCGTAGCCGTAGCGGTCGATCACGTCGACGCACTGCTCGAAGAGCTGAATCGCGTCGTGGCCCTGGTCCTGCATCCGGCCCGCGAGCGGGCAGATGAACGACGCGCCGGCCTCCATCGCCATGTACGCCTGATTGAGCGTGTAGATAAGGTGCACGTTGACGCGGTGGCCCTTGGCCACGAGCCGGTTGCAGGCCTTCACGCCGTCGTTCGAGATTGGCACCTTGAACACGGGCTCGCGCTCGAGCGGCAGGGCCAGGAGCCGCTCCGCCTCCGCGACGATCGCGTCGGGCGTGTCGCCGAGCGCCTCCACTTGCAGCTCGGGCACCATGCCCGACAGCTTGACGATCGCGCCGTCGACGTCGGTGATGCCGTGCTTGTGCATGAACGTGGGCGTCGTGGTGAGCCCCTTGACGAAGCCGAAGGCGAACGCCGCTTCGATTTCCTTGAAATCAACGGAGTCGAGATAGAGTTCCATGCGCTCCTCAGTGCACCGTCTGGCCACGGACCAAATTGTGAATGTCGAGGAGTGGCCGCACGAACTTCTCGAGATCGTCCAAGTAGTACTGGCTCGCGGCGTCGCAGAGCGCCTCGGGCGGGTTCGGGTGCGCCTCGATGAAGATGCCGTCGACACCAGCCGCCACGCCCGCGCGCGCGAGCGTGTCCAAGAACTGCCGCGCGCCGCCCTTCGGGTCCTTGCTCGGGATGCCGTACTTGCGGATCGAGTGGCCGATGTCGAACACCACCGGATAGCCGATCTGGCCGAGCAGGAAGAAGCTGCGCGGGTCGACTATCAGATCGTTGTACCCGAACGTGTAGCCGCGCTCCGTGAGGATGATCTTGCTGTTGCCGCTAGCCTCGACCTTCTGGCACGGCTTGGCCATGTTCTCGGGCGCGATGAACTGGCCGTGCTTGATGTTGACCACCGCGCCGGTCTTCGCGGCGGCGACCACGAGCTCGCTCTGCATGCAGAGGTACGCGGGGATCTGGAGCACGTCCACGACCTCGGCCGCCGGCGCCGCCTGATAGGGATAGTGGATGTCGGTGAGGATCGGCAGCTCGAACTCGCGCTTGACCTTCGCGAGCAGCTTCAAGCCCTCCTCGAGGCCCGGTCCCTGGTAGTAGTCGAGCGAGCTGCGGTTGTCCTTCGAGAACGACGACTTGAAGATGATCGGCAGCTCGAGGTCCGCGGACATCTTCTTCAGCCGCTCGGCCGTACGCATCATCAGCGGCTCCGCCTCGATCACGCACGGGCCTGCGATGAGGAACATCTGATCGGAGCCGCAGTCGATGTCGCCGACCATCACGTGCTTCTTCATAGACGGGAGTCCAAGTCGTTGGCAGGTCGCGACATTTTGCGGTCAAAGCGCGGCGCGGGCAAGCGGCGTCGGGTCAACTCGAGCAGCAACTCGTAGTTGCGGGCGGTCGCGCCCTGCCCCGCACGCACCACCTGCTGCGCGCGGCGGCCGAGCTCGCGCCTGCGCGGCTCGTCGAGGATGAGCTCGGCGACCGACGCCGCGAGCTCTCGCTCGTCATGCACCATGACGCCGGCATCGGCCGCGAGCAGATCTTCCACCGTCTCCTTGAAGCTGAAATTGTACGGCCCGAACAGCACCGGCACCGCGAGAATCGCGGGCTCCATCAGGTTATGGCCGCCCTTGTTCGCGCCGCGAAAGAACAAGCTGCCGCCGACGAACGCGAGATCCGCGGCCGCGTAGAGGCGGCCGAGCTCGCCCACGGTGTCCACGATCAGAATTCCGTCGCGCCCGGGCGGCGGCCGCGCCGCGCCCACCGCCGACTTGAGCGTCGCCGCGAAGCCGCGCTCGCGCGCGCGCCGCTCCACCTCGGGCGCGTCCTTGGGATAACGCGGAACGACGATCAGCGCGGCGCGGTCGTTCGCCGCGCGAGCGCGCGCGTACGCGTCGAGCAGCGCCTCGTCCTCGCGCTCGTGGAGGCTGCCCCCGACGATGACGAGGTCCTCCGGCGCGTAGCCGAGCTCGCCGCGCAGCTCGAGCCTGGCGGCGTCCTCCGCCAGCGGCTGCGCGCTGCGCGGGTGCGGAGGCTGCGTGAGGTCGTACTTCATGTTGCCGGTCACGCGCATGCGCTCCGCGGCCACCCCGAGTGCCGCGAAGCGCTCGGCGTGCTCCTCCGTCTGCACCGCAAGCAGGTCGATCTGCCGCAGCACGCGCGGAATCAGCCCGAGCCGCGTGTGCGTGCGAAACGACTTCGGCGACATCTTGCCGTTCACGATCGCCACCGCCGCGCCGTAGCGGCGCGCGCAGCCGATCAAGTTCGGCCAGAATTCCGACTCCACGATGATCACGAGCCGCGGATCGAGCCGCTTGAGATAGCGCCGCACCACGAACGACAGGTCGAACGGCAGCGGCAGCACGCGATGCCGGGAGTACAGCTTGCGCGCCGCGGCGAGCCCGGTGGAAGTGAAGGCCGTGATCACGAGCGGCACTTCGGGAAGGTCGCGCTCGAGCAGCGCGATCAGCGGCTTGAGCAACGAGACCTCGCCCGCCGAAGACCCGTGCAGCCAGATGCTCGCTTCGAGCCGCGGGCCCAAGCTCGCGCCGAAGCGCATCGCGAGATCGCGCCGGGCGGGGCCCGCGACGAAGCGATAGAGGATCCACGGGGAGAGCACCACGCAAGCGACGAGATAGGCGAAGTCGAGCACGAGCCCCATCGGCCATATTCTAGTCTGGCACTAGGGTCAGACCCCAGGGACAGGCTGGGCCAGCGTCGTCGTGCTAGGGTCAGACCCCATCGGCACCGGCGTCGCAGGCTGCGGCCGCCGCGCGCATGGGGTCAGACCCTCGTCAGGCTTCGGCCTGCTGGAGCCAGAGCTTCGCGACGGGCATGCGGCGGCTCGCCGTCGCGAGGTAGTGATCGAGCCACTCGCGAACGAGGTCGCCACCCATCGGCCGGCCGACGCAGACGACCTGCGCAGAGGAGAACACCATCGTTGCGGGATCGCGTCCCTGTTTCTCGCATGCTTCCTTAACCGTCTTCACGCGGTCCTCGACGATGTTGGTCGGCGCGAACGACCCTGTTCGTGGTCATCGTAAGCTCTCGCTTCGAAGCATTACGCAGCGGCGCGCTCGATCGGACTGGCGGCGCGGCGGCTACGGCCGCCGAGGCCGAACGCCAGCTCCCGCTGCTCAACGACCGCCGGGTCGAAGGCTACGCGAGCGAGCGGGGTGCGGCGCTGCGGCTGCGCTGCGCCCCGGGGCCGCTGGTGATCCGCTGCAACGACGTCGAGATCGAGCAGGTGCTGGTCAACCTGGTGCGCAACGCCGTGGAGTCCGGCAACAGCAACGTGGAGGTCTCGATCGAGACGCGGAGGAGCGCAGAGCGAGTGGAGATCAGCGTGACCGACAACGGTCCGGGAATCCCCGCCGAGGCGCGCGAGGTGGTGTTCGAGCCGTTCTTCTCGAGCAAGCGCGCGACCGGCGGGACCGGTCTCGGGCTCGCGATCACGCGGAGGATCGTCGCCGACCACGGTGGCCAGATCCGCATCGAGGACCCCGAGACGCGGGGGACGCGCTTC
>Ga0137409_10000539_pt1 | contig 41822 bp, 37 predicted proteins | sample CZODoug1_16funga_FD_122059 | JGI IMG/M metagenome (GOLD analysis project Ga0137409, IMG submission 122059) | Vadose zone soil fungal communities from Angelo Coast Range Reserve, California, USA - CZODoug1_16fungal (Hybrid Assembly) | ecosystem: Environmental > Terrestrial > Soil > Vadose zone...
ACGCCGAGCTGCTTGGCGGTTTCCGCCAGCTTCATCTGGAAGAACAAATCATCCATCAGCGCTACAACTCTTCCCATTTTGCTCCGCCTCTTTTTTAACTGCTGCTCGACAACTGCCTTGTTATTATGCGCCGGTTCTTCCCAACGGCGCCTGCTCCCCGGTAAGATGCAGCTTCGCAACGAAACGATGAGCGCTCATCCAGAAGACGCCCGCCTTGCCGCTTCCGGGCCCCGCGACGTTACTCTCTATACGCGCCCCGGATGCCACCTTTGCGACGAAGCCAAGGCGGCCATCGCGCCGCTCTTGCGGGAATTCGGCTCCACCCTCCGGGAAGTCAACATAGATGCCGATCCTGTCCTGAAGGAGCGCTACGGTTGGGATGTTCCGGTGGTCTTCATCGGCCAGAGGAAAGTGGCGAAGCATCGCGTGGATCTGGAGCAGTTCCGGCGGCAGCTTCAAGATGCCGGGGCAGGCTGAAATCTTCAGATGAGCTCTGGTGGCAGAAGGTCGTCGATCCTAGTGGCCGCCGACGGCATTGCGTGCGCCGACGGTTTCGTCCGGCACGTCGCCTTTGCGGCCCTTGACGCGGTCGTACACGCTGACCTGGCTGACGGACCCGAGCGCTTCGTTGTAGAAGGTTGGAACACCCAGCGCCGTGCGCAGTTCTTCGTTGAACTTCCGCAGGTTTTGCAGATGCGTCGCGAGCGCCGGCAATTTCAGTCCGTCGTCGGTGAGCAAAAACTTCTGGTAGCCGGCGTCCCACAGCCGCGTGAACCGGCCCTTCAGCATGATGGTGGGAATAACGGTCATCTCATAGAGGTCGTCGGGGCCTTTGCGGAACTCCGCGCCGCAGCCGTATTTTTCCACGCGCACTACGCCGCGCGTGCTGCCCACGGCAAAGCCCAGCGCCGCAAGACTCTCGATGGCTTTTGGTGAGAAACGCTCTTCGACATTCCACATGACTTATTCAGAGTAATGAATGCGCGGGATTCTGTAAAGGCATCGCGGCGGCGAGCCTGCCCGGTAGAGGGTCGATTCCCGGATTTGAGGATTACCTGAGGAGTTCATCAGATAGAGCATTCAGGTCAAATTCAACGTCCCGTCAAGTCTCGTACTAAATCCTTTAATCTTTTTCGCCTAAGTGATAAGAAATATGACGGCAGATAGGTGCAGGGGATAGGGGCGTCCCACTTACAGTTTGGATATTCACAGGGCGGGTATCGCTGCTGCTCACTGATTGTGATTTGATTCCTGGTCAGAATTTAGGATTGAAGGGGTGGTCTCCGATGGTAAGAACAAATCGTTATTTTGTCGGATTTCTCGCCATTTTTCTTTTGCTCGGCCTTCCTTTGCGTGCGCAAGAACGCAAAGGCACGATCACTGGTCACGCGACCGATGTGAATCACGATTCACTGGTGGGCGCCCGCGTGGAGCTTCAGCCGCTGGGACGCACCGCGACGACGGACGGCCAGGGCCAGTTTACGATTTCCGAGGTGATGCCAGGCAAATACACGCTTACAGTTTCCTATGTGGGATTCAAGCCGTTTTCCAGAGAAGTGACGATCGCTTCAGGCGGCGTGGAAAACGTGGACCCCGTGCTTGAGATCGAAACGGTAAACGAGCAGGTCATCGTTCGCGGCGAACGCGAGCGCGGAGAGGTTGAGGCGCTTAATCGCGAACGCACTGCCGACAACATCGTGCAGGTGCTGCCCGCCGAAGTCATCACAAGCTTGCCGAATACCAACATCGCCGATGCCGTTGGCCGGCTGCCCAGCGTCTCGCTGGAGCGCGATGAAGGCGAAGGCAAGTACGTGCAAATTCGGGGCACAGAACCACGCCTCAGCAATGTGACCATTGATGGTGTGCACGTTCCGTCACCGGAAGCGGTGCGCAACGTGAAGTTGGACGCCATTCCCGCAGACCTGATCGAATCGGTCGAAATCAACAAGACGCTTTCGGCCAACCAAGAGGGCGACGCCATCGGAGGGTCGGTTAACTTGGTGACCAAGAAGGCCACCGACCAGCCTTTTGTCACCGTGTTGGGCATGGGAGGATACACGCCCATTGCCGGAGGGCGGCACCTCGACCAGTTCGGCGCGACCGCCGGTAAGCGCTTCGGCAAGGAAAAACGCTTCGGCATCATGTTTGGTGGCAGCTACGACTGGAACGCGCGCGGCATCGATGACCTGGAACCTGCACCGGGACTCACAGACACGGCAAATGGCGATTTCCAGAGTGGGGTTCCGGTATTCTTCGGGGTAGATATGCGCGAATACTGGTATGACCGCACCCGGTTTGGATATGCCTCAAGCATCGACTATAAACTCGGCACCGAATCGCTTCTGTACCTGCGTGGTTTGTTTTCACAGTTCAAGGACATTGGGCAGGACTGGATTTATTCTCCGGGCCTTGGGCCCTTTACCTCTGCGACTACGGCCGACGGCGCAATAGGCTTTGACCACGTCTATCGCAATCCTTGGCAGCAGATTTTCAACATCACCGCCGGGGCGCAACATACGATTGGGTCGAATTTACTCTCCTACGAAGTATCCGGTGGCCAGGCGCGCTACACGGGCGGTTTTCCGAGAGCCCGTTTTCATGGACCCGGGGACAATCAACTACCAGGCGACCAACCGATACACTTTGGCCTCGATACGAGCAATCCAAACACGCCGAAATTTCCGGTCCTGGACGGCACGAATATCTTTGATCCGACAAAGTATGTTCTTACCGAAGTTTGGTTCAACAACAGGCCCATTTCCGAACGCGATTTCACCGGCGCGATTTCACTGACCCATGTGTACACCGTCGGCACGCGCGTTGGGGTCATTGAGGCGGGCTTCAAAGTCAGAGATGCGCAGAAAACGCAGCGCGACAGTGAGCTGTTTTACAGCTTTGGCGGAGCTGCCGACATGAGCCAGTTCACAGGAACTTTCACGAATCCCAACTACTACTTTGGCGCGTACAAATACGGCCCGACCACGGATTGGAACAAGGTACTCGCGTTCTTCAACGGCAATCGTAACCTGTTCTCCCATGAGGTTGACCGGGAACACCACAGCGCAGACTCGAATAACTTCGACACTTCCGAACGCGTTTATGCGGGATACGTGATGAATACCATCACCCTGGGACGTGTCCGCCTGCAGGGAGGCCTGCGTTTCGAGTCGACGAAAGCTTCGTTCGTCGGGACACAGGCGAACTTTGATCTCAACGGCGGATTTCTTTCGGACACCGCCGTGCCTGGCCAACAGTCTTACACTGATGTGCTGCCTAGCGTGCAACTCCAGTACTCGCTGGGCGGGAATATGAATATTCGGGCGGCTTATGGCAGGGGAATCGCCAGGCCCAACTTTTCGGACCTACCGCCCTCTGCGACCATCGATCAGGCCGGCGCCGGAGGGATTACAAAGGTCAACACCGGCAATCCGAACCTCAAGCCTACTCACGCCAACAATTTCGATTTATTGTTTGAAAAGTATTTAAAAACGATCGGCATCATCCAGGCCGGCTGGTTCTACAAGGCTCTAACCGATCCTATCTTCACCGTGGGTTCGAATCCCACCACTGGGCCGTTTGCTGGGGACCTTGTGTTTCAGCCGATCAATGGGCCCAGCGCTCACCTCACCGGTATCGAGATGGCATGGCAGCAACACCTGACGTTTCTTCCAGGTCTCTTGAGTGGTATGGGGGTGTCGGCGAATTACAGCTATACGACGTCCCGAGTCAGCTTTCCGGCAAACTTCGGCCGGACCGACCATCCTGCGCTGCTGCGGCAAGCGCCGAACAACTGGAATTTTGACACCACGTACGACAAGGGCCCAATTTCAGCACGGATGGGACTCACGCACAACGACGCCAATATCTTCGCCTATCAGTTTCAAAATGTCCCCGTTGAACCTCCCGGCGGAATCAAGGGACCACTGGGAGACCAGTACCTCTATCCCCACACGCAGGTGGATGCGCAGGTGAGTTACCGCATCCCCCGTGCCCGCGATTTCCAGGCGATCGCCTCATTCCTGAACTTGACCAATGAAGTTTTCGGATTTTATTTCGGCAGCGAAAAATATCCAATCCAGCGTGAATACTACAACCGGACGTATTCGTTCGGCTTACGCTGGACTCCAACGTTTGTAAAATGAGCGGACGTTGGCGGCGCGGGCCTTTCGGGCCCGGATGCGCACACGAGTTGTCCACATACTCAATGAGATTTGGCCGATGCCCGGTTAGATTTCAGGAGAGCCTTGCATGAAATTGCGTTTTCCTGGCGCAGTACTTCTTCTCACTCTAAGCGTCACGCTAGCTCTGCCGGACTTTGGCTCGGTTGTCGCCACTGGCATCGAGAGCCCCACCTGTGAACTCATTGGCGTCGGTGTCTACAGGATTGATTTCCAGGCTTCTCCCGATGCGGGACCGATCGAAGTGTTTGCCAGTTCACGGTCCGATCGCATTGATTCGGCCAAACCACTGCTCACTATTCGAAAGGCGCCCGCCGAGGTTTCGATCTCGGGACATACGGGCAGGATCTATTTTCATCTGAAGCCGGCATCAGGAGCCACGCGCGTTGTCTCCGTTCGCAGGCTTCCGCTAGAAGGCGCAAAGAACTTTCGAGATCTCGGAGGTTATCGCACGTCCGACGGTCATTACGTCCGCTGGGGCCAGGTGTATCGGTCAAACCACCTGGTGAACTTGACGGCTAAAGATTCCGAGTATCTGGGCAGCTTGGGGATTCGCCTCGTTTGCGACGTCCGCTCGGATGGTGAGCGCGCGAGGGCTCCCGATCATTGGACCGGAAACGCGCCTGAATTCTTGGCTGTCCCCATCGGGTCCAATCTATTTAGCGCACCCACCCCCGACGACCTGAAACGCAGGGCGGTGGCCATCAACGCTGAGACAAAAGACTCCATGCGCGCGTACGATTACGCCATCGAGTACGCCGGACAATACGCGAAAATCTTAAAGCGAATTGCTGCGGGCGACCTCCCTGTTGTCGAGCACTGCACTGCCGGCAAGGACCGCACCGGCGTTTTCAGCGCCATTCTTCTCACCGCGCTCGGTGTTCCGCGCGACACTGTGATCCAGGACTATATGCTGTCCAATCAATACTTGCTCGCCGCGGACACCATCGAAACCACTACTGCCGATCTGCAGAGGGCCTTCGGCCTCGCAGAAGCGCCGGACATCTCCATTGTGAAAACGATCATGACCGCAAAACCGGAGACTCTGGAAGCCACTTTGGACAAAATTGACAAGACCTATGGCTCCTTCGGCAATTACTTGCGAGACGCGTTGAAGCTCTCCGATTTTGAGCTCACAAATATCCGCCAGAGGCTACTGGAACCTTAGTCCGCAAAAAGGCGAGTTTGGCGCGCATGAGGCCAGCTCGCCTATTGGGCAATAGTGGTTGCCAGAAACTGACCCGATACCCCCATATAAACAGGGTGGGACGTAGGACTCGATCCAGACAGAGTCGAATTGTGGCCGTCGCTCACGCAATCGCGGGAGGCTTTCTATAGTGCTATATCTCCGGACTAGGCTGGCGCATCCAATTCGGAGTAAAATGGTCGGATATCCCGTGGCCCTTTGGCCGGGAAGAGAGACTAGAAACCACGCGCATGGTTACCACGGGCCGCATTGCTGCATCCCCCCGCGAATCAACGGCTCAGCCGAGCCGGGCGGGTGATTCGTTGCTTGACCGCATTGGGAATACGCCCTTGCTGCGGCTGGAACGCGTTGGCCAGGGATTCCCGAACGTTGAATTTTGTGCCAAGGCCGAGTGGTTCAACCCTGGCGGATCCGTGAAGGACCGGCCGGCGCTGGGCATGATTCAAGCTGGTCTGGCCACCGGCGCGCTACGACCCGGCAAAACCATCATTGACGCGACAAGCGGGAATACCGGCATTGCCTATGCAATGGTCGGGGCGGCGCTCGGCTTTCCCGTGCAGCTTTGCCTGCCGGACAGCGCTTCGCACGAACGGAAGCGCATACTGTCCGCGCTCGGCGCGGAGCTGGTGATCACTGCGGGCGATGAAGGCACTGACGGCGCGATTCGCAAAGTGCACGAAATCGTCGCGGGAAATCCTGAGAAATATTTTTACCCGGACCAGTACAGTAACGCCGCGAACTGGCAGGCGCACTATCGCACCACGGCCAACGAAATTTGGGAGCAAACTTCCGGCCGCATCACGCATTTTGTCGCGGGCCTCGGTACGAGCGGCACTTTCGTCGGAACCGCGCGGCGGCTAAAAGAACTCAATCCCGCAATCCGTTGCGTGAGCCTGCAGCCCGACGCATCCTTCCATGGCCTCGAGGGGTGGAAGCACATGCCGACGGCCATCCGCCCGGCGATATACGATGACACGCTCGCCGACGAAAATTTGGCGGTCTCCACGGAAGAGGCTTACCGGCTGGTGAAGCGCCTGGCGCGCGAAGAAGGCTTGCTCGTCAGCCCCAGCGCGGCGGCGGCGCTGCTGGGTTGCTTCCAGGTTGCGGCCGGGCTTCCGAAGAATGCAAAAGCGGTTATCGTAACCGTTTTTGCGGATTCTGCTTCGAAGTATCTGAACGAACGTTTCTGGGACGAAGAATAGTTATGGCGGACGCAGCAGCACTCTGGATCAGCGGACATCTTGCGGAGAAAATCCGCGCGCATGGCGCGGAGACTTATCCACATGAATGCTGCGGCGCGCTGCTTGGACGCGATTCGAGTGCAGTTATCGAGACCAGTGGAGGAATGCGCACGCTCACTCCCGCGCGGGAAATCCTGCAACTTTTTGCTCTCGTCAATCGGCGAGACGATTCACCGCGCAACCGCTTTTCGGTGACGGCGGAAGATGTTCTCGCGGCGGAAAAGTCGGCGCGCGAACAGGGACTCGAAGTGGTCGGCTGGTATCATTCGCATCCTGACCATCCGGCGCGGCCGAGCGAATATGACCGCGACCATGCCTGGCCGTGGTATAGCTACATTATCGTCAGCGTGCAGAATGGCGTGCCCCAGGACATGACCTCGTGGCGTTTGAACGACGACCGCGCGGAGTTTTCACCCGAGGGAATTGAGATTCGCCACCGCGCCGCTGTGTAGGCCGGCGGTTTCAGCACAATGGAGAAATGCAATGCCCGTGAAAGTAATGATCCCCTCGCCGCTTCGCCCCTACGCGGGGAAGCGTGACTCGGCCGAGTTCAGTGCACGGACTGTAGGGGAAGCGCTCGGCCATTTGACCACGGAATTTGCCGAACTGCGCAAACATCTATTCACCGAAGAGGGCAAGCTGCGCAGCTTCGTTAATGTGTATGTGAACGATGAGGACATTCGCTATCTGGCGAAAGAAAATACGCCCACGAAGGATGGAGATACGATCAGCATAATTCCGTCCATAGCGGGCGGTTGCACTTTGAAGGGTCGTCTCGATCCCCGGCAGGGCAGCGTTAAACTTCGCGAGGAGTCTCTGATTGCTTATTGTTCCTCCGAGGCGAATTGGAATTTGAAGGAGTAGAGAAAACGCAATGGCCACGACTACACAGCCGCAGACCGGCGCAAAACCGGCGGCGAGCCTTTCAAACGAAGAAATCCTTCGCTACAGCCGGCACCTCATCATGCCGGAAGTCGGCATGGAGGGGCAGCTCAAGCTGAAGAACGCTAAGGTACTGCTCATCGGCACGGGCGGGCTCGGCGCGCCACTTGGCTTGTATCTTGCGGCTGCGGGGGTCGGCAAACTCGGGCTGGTAGACTTTGACGTCGTCGACTTCACCAATCTCCAGCGTCAGGTTACGTTTGGCACCAGCGACGTGGGCAAGCCGAAGAGCGAGGCCGCACGTGCGCGCCTGGCGAACCTCAATCCGGACATTGAGATCCAGTCGTTCGAAACGCAACTGACCAGCGCCAATGCGCTCGAACTCTTCAAGGACTTTGATGTTATCGTCGACGGGACTGACAATTTTCCGACGCGCTATCTCGTCAATGACGCCTGCATTTTGCTGGGAAAGCCAAACGTGTACGGTTCGATTTTCCGGTTTGAAGGGCAAGCCACCGTTTTCGGCATGCCCGATGGTCCGTGCTACCGCTGCCTCTATCCGGAACCGCCTCCGCCGGGGCTTGTGCCTTCCTGCGCGGAAGGCGGCGTCCTCGGCGTTCTGCCCGGAATCGTCGGCTCCATCCAGGCCATGGAAACGATCAAACTGATCCTCGGCCGGGGGGAAAATCTCGTGGGACGCTTGCTGCTGTTTGACGCTCTCGGGATGAAGTTCCGCGAGCTCAAGCTGCGCAAGAATCCGAACTGCCCGATGTGCGGAACGCATCCGACGATTACCAAGCTGATCGATTACTACGAATTTTGCGGCGTGCGCGGCGAAGAAGCTCCCGGCCCGTCCGTGCAAGTGCCGGAGATCACTCCGCGCGAGCTCAAAGCCAGGCTCGATCATGGAGATGATTTATTCATTCTCGATGTTCGCGAGCCCCACGAGTACCAGATCTGCAATCTCAAGGGACATCTGCTCCCGCTCGGGGAGCTGACGCGGCGCGTCCACGAACTGGATTCATCGCGGGAAATCGTGGCGCATTGCCGGAGTGGGAAGCGTTCCGCCGAGGCCGTGGACTTCTTGCGTAAGGCAGGATTCCGCAAAGTCCTCAACCTGAAGGGCGGCATCCTTGCGTGGTCCGACGAGGTTGATCCGTCCGTTCCAAAATACTGATTCTTCTGCAGGGATTTGTGCTTGTCGCTGCTCGGCAGTATGGGCATACTTCCTGCTGTCCAGGAGAAAAAATGGCGGCCACGAAAATTACTGTCAATCACAACGGATCCTTACGCGTGGAAGGCGATTTCGAAATTCTTGATCCCGAGGGAAAACCCTTTGGCTTGGCTGGGCGGACCACCATTGGGCTCTGCCGTTGCGGGCACTCCGCAAACAAGCCGTTCTGCGATGGCTCGCATAAGACCTACGGATTCGCCGATATGGTTGCAGCCCGGGAGCTGCCTCCCCCCAAGCCGAAACTCTAGTGGTGTGAGACTATGCTGCCGAGTGTTTCAGATGTTGAGACTGTCTCAGGCTGAGACAGTCTCGAATTTCTTCTTGATACTGACCCTTCGCCCGGTAACTCTAACGAAACAAAAACGATACTGCCGTAATTCAAGAAATTGTAGGTAGTCGGGACGTCTCGCGACAACCCAACGAGTACCCGTCTATCTGGTACAGGTCAATAAGTTGTTTAGTTTCTTAGATTTACAGTGGTGAATTTCCAGTCAGAAAAGGGCACAAACTTGCATCCCTTGGTAGTTGGCAGTTTTTTGTCGGGATTTGGGGGATTTTGTGGGTGATTGGGGCAAAATCATCGGGTTTCTCCGCAGTGACCGCGATCCGGTCCCCGCGCAGAATACTCATACGCGTGCATTGGTCGCGTCCGGTGTAATGTCCTTCGTCCTTTTTCTTGCCGTAATCTTCTACTTGCGGCAAATCAGCATCGCAGGCTCGCCACAAACCTATCTCTATTTAGAAGTTGGCGGCACTCTTCTCAGCTTCTGCTACGCCGCCAACGCCCTTGTGCGGTTCCGTGGTACCCATGATCGCACGGCGTTGATCCTGGCCTTCGGATTTGTGCTCTCTGGAATCATCGAGACTGTCGGCTCCTTTGGCCTGAACGATTCGCTGATCTCCGGAGCCCTGGCGCTCTCCGGCATTCCCATCGGTTGGATGGTGAGCCGCACACTGCTTGCCGTTCTATTGCTCGCTGCCATCGTAATCGAGCGCTACATGCCAACCGCGCGGCAGCCCAGCAAGGAAACTGCCGCAGGGTTGCTGGTCGTTGCCCTGGCTGCCTATATGACGAGCGTCGCATTTCTGGCCGCACCCGCCGCGCCCGTCGCGCATGCCGCGAACTTGCTCTCTCGTCCCTGGGATCTGCTTCCCGCAGCGCTGTTCCTGATCGTCGCGGTCTGTTTTAGCCAGCGACTCAAGAACGACAAAGACAAGAAGGGCGCCGCCAGCCTCTTCGATCAGTCTCTCTTTATCGTGGCCTCGCTCAATGTTGTCTGCCATGCATCGGCGGCATTTTCGCGGCAGCTCTTCGATGGCCCGTTTTTTCTGGCGGAATTGAGCAAGACATGCAGCTATGTGGTCATGCTTTCCGGCGCGTTGCTGGATCAGGCTCGCCTCTTCGAGCAGGTACGCTCGATGGCCATTACCGACCCACTCACGGGGTTGTCGAATTACCGGCGCCTCATCAGCGTTCTCGAAGCGGAGCTTGACCGTTCGCGCCGCACGCAGCGCCCATTCAGCGTAATGCTTCTCGACATGGACGGCCTCAAAATCATCAACGATCAGTACGGGCATCTGACCGGCAGCCGCTCGCTGGTGCGTATCGGCAAGATTCTGCGCAACCATTCCCGCGCGATCGACACGGCCGCGCGATACGGTGGCGATGAATTCGCAGTGGTACTGCCGGAAGCCGGCAAGGACATCGCGTCGCGTGTTGTCACTCGAATCCGCGAGCGTCTCTCTGCTGAACCAGAGCGCCCTGCGCTTTCTGTTAGCGCAGGGGTCGCTGCTTTCCCGGAGGATGGCGACACACCCGAGAAACTTCTTGGCGCAGCCGACCGCGCGCTCTACGCCATGAAGCACCACGGCAGAAGCAGCGTTCAAAATCTCACGCGCATTGCCGCGTGCCTATGAGGATGAGCAAAACCATGCCTCAAGGGAAGAAATTTTCTTTTCACAGAGCCGAAAGACGCATCCCGATGGAAATCCCCGTTCTGATTGACGGCCATCGTCAGGCGCCTGGCTCGGAATCGACTTTTACAGAGAATGTGAGTGCGCGTGGCGCGCGCGTGGTGAGTGTGCGCCGCTGGGAACAAGGCGAATCACTGGTCTTCGCCTCGCGCACTGGAGAGTTTCGCTCCCCGGCCCGAGTTGCTTACTGCCAACCATTGCAAGGCGAAGGCTTTGCCATTGGCGTGGAGTTCCTCGAGCCAAAGGGGCGATGGGTTGTTCAATCCCCAAGATAGCTTGACGTAAAACGGCGAGCGGATAGGAGGGAAACGCCTGGAACAAGCGAAGACAGAAAACTGGTGCAATAGTTACAAGAAGGCCTGAAGCGCTTGGCGGAGCTCAAAAGATCTGCCAAGCGCTTCACCCTTTTCTTCCCGTCGTGACTCGCCGGGGCGCTCACCGTCGTGGAAATTGACCTGTCTGTATTGCAGAAAGAAACAGCTCTCAGCGCTGGGCTTGATCTGCTCAACCCTTCCTCGTTTTCTGCAGGACATCCTCGTAAACATGAATCGTGTTTTCTACCATGCATCCTGCGGAAAACCGTTGCTCCACCTCGCGGCGGCCCGCTTCGCTGAGATTTTTTCGGAGAGCTCCATCATTGATGAGCCGCAGCATGGCGACGGCGAATTCCTTGCCATTTGGCTCCACGGCCAGAGCAGTTCGTTCGCCATCCACCACCTCACCGAGCGCCCCGCGGGTCGTCGAAATGGATGGCAGTCCTGCGGCCATCGCCGCTTGCAACGCGGTTCCCAGACCTTCGAACTCCGAGGGAAATGCGAACGCATCGAGGGCCGCGTACACTTGCGCGATATCCTTTACGAATCCCGGGAAAAACACCGCTTCTGTCTGCCCGAGATGCCTTGTAAGCGCCTGCAGTTCCGCGCGGCAGGCGCCGTCGCCGGCGAGCAACAGCCGCACTTCCGGATGCAACGCTCTCACCAGAGGAAGTGCTTCGACCAAGTGCCGTTGTCCTTTTTCCGGGACAAATACGCTGACACAACCAAACAAGAATTCGTTTTCCCGCACACCCCAGCGCTTCCGCGCGCTGCTTCGTTGCTCGGGAGTTCGTAAAGGAAAGATTTCCACGCCTTCATTCACGATCGAGATTCGCTCCGCCGCGATGCCTGAATCGATCAGGCTTTGCGCCACATCTTTGCTGTTCGCTACGAACCGTTCCACGGCCCGGTAGCGTGCCTGCGAAACTGCGTTTTTCTGAAGTGGGAATCCAATTCGGCGGGAGAGCAGCAGCGGAAGCCGCGTGTGCGTCCTCGCCAGCCATGCCGCCGTCAACGCATGCGGCTCATTGAGATGAACAAGTTCGAATCGCCTCCGGGCGATCAAACTGCGCATTGCACCAGCAGCCCAGGCACGCAAGCCAAATTGCAGAGCTTGATGAACCGTGATCCCAGCTTCCGATACGCGATTCGCAAGCGCCGAATCCCGCGCCGCCAACAACTCGACCTCATGCCCGCGCTCGCGCAATCCAACAAGCGTCAGCAATGCCTGGCTCTGCCCGCCGCGCCATTCCCGCTCCAGATCCGCGTAAAGCACCCTCATGGCGTCCGCGCTCCGCCCGCGCCGTGCTCCGCCTCGACGAGCTTTCCGAGCTTCTTGAATTTCAGCCACGTCCCGCGCGCCGCCATCCGCGAGATAAGCCACCCGCGATAGCCGTCGAGAAACCCGAGGTACAGCACGTAATTCTGAAGCCAGTTCCAGGGCGCCGCCAGCCACATGGCCGCTCTCCAGCTCCGCTTGCCCTGGGAGAACAACTCCTGTGCCATGACCGTTGTGTAGCCCTCGACTTTCGCTTCGTGCTCCGCAAACGTGCGGATCGTGTAGTGCAACAAGTTTCCACTCAGACGGCCGGCCTTTCCTTCGAAACGCAGGGCCGAATGGATCATTCCGGAAAAGCTGGCTCTGTTTTTCAGGTAGAGCCTGCGCTGAAAATCCGGATACCATCGCGAGTGACGGATCCACGCACCGAGGTACCAAGTGAGACGCGCCATTTCGTAAACTGGAGATTCCGGCTCGCGCTGCTTCCACTCCATTAGGGATTTGCGCAGTTCACCGCTCAGCTCTTCATCGGCATCCAGCAGAAAAATCCAATCATTCCTGGCGCAGGAGGCCGCATAGTTTTTCTGATCGGCATGATTAGTGAAGGTTCTTTCAAAGAAGGATACGCCGTGCGTACTTGCAATTTCAGCCGTGCGGTCCGTGCTCCCGGAGTCCACCACCACAATTTCGTCGGCGATTCCCGCAAGCGAAGTCAAGGCGCGCGGCAGGTTGTGTTCCTCATTGAACGTAATCAGGCAGGCGGAGAGGCGGTTCATCGGACTCCGGCAATTCTGAAATCGGCGCTAGTATCTCACAACGCCTATCGGAGGGATTGGAGCACAGATAAAACGGCCTTGCGGAGGAGAGAAACCAGGCTACTTCGGCTGGAAATTCACGCGAATCACGCTGCCACCGATTCGAAACTCGGTACCGTCCCGCAACATGGCCGCGCGCACGCGTTCTTCGTCGAAGAAAGTGCCGTTGGTTGAATCCATGTCCTTGAGATTGATGTACGTTTCTCTCACTTCCAGCAAGCAGTGATGCCGCGAAATTTCAGGATCATTCAGAGGGATGTCCGCACCCTTACGGCCGAGCACGACACGCGGCTTTGCGAGCGTGTGGCTCTCGCCTTTCGATGGTCCCGATAGAATGCTGAGAACAACCTGCGCTTTTTCGGGAAGCCGGAGTGAGGGATCAGCCGGCAGCAAGTGCAGGTTTGAACTGCTGGCGTCCGCGCGAGCAAAAGAGGGAAGAGGAGACATGACCACGGTGGAATCGACACGCCGCTTGATCTCCACGATGGTGGTCTTACCGCAATTCGAGCATTTGAACTGCACTTTCGAATGGCCGCCGAACTGGCCATCTTTCAGCAAGTGCTCTGCGCCACAGTGAATGCACGCGGTCTGCATACTTTAAAATTAGCACCATTCGAAGCGCTCTGGAGGACGCCGGACATTTTTCGGGCGCAAAGGTAAATCCGCGCCCCTGCGGCCACAGCCTGCCTTCCGGACCCGCCAGCGACCGGGATCTTGTGTTACGATTACAAATTCCAGACTAATCAGGGGAGCGCTTGTGTCCGATCATATTTCGCGCAAAGAACTGAAGCAGGACAAAATCAAGGAAACCATCGAGCACGGCGCTGAAGCCGTTATCTCTCACGGACAGTTCACGCTCATCGTCGTGTTGGTTGCTCTGGTGGTGGCGCTGGGCTACGGCGGCTGGCGGTTTTACGTCGATCGCCAGACTGTGGAAGCCTCTGCCGCCTTCGATACCGCCATGAAGGCTTACCAGGGCCGCATTGGCTCAGCTCCTGACCCCGCCGACCCCAATGAGCCCGTCTATCCCGATGAACCCGCGCGCCTCCAGGATGCTTTGCAGAAGTTCACCAAGGTTGCCGACAAGTATCCGCGCACGAATCCCGGAAAACTCGCGCGCTACTACTCCGCGCTTTGTCTCGAGGACCTCGAGCGCCACAATCAGGCACTCGAAGAATTGAAGAAGGTCAGCCGCGGCAGCGACAAAGAGCTCGCCTCCATGGCGCAGTATCAGATGGCGGTCATTTACTCGCGCACCGGCAAACCCGATGACGCAGTCAAAATCTTTCGCGCTCTGGCGGACAAGCCCAGCGTCCTCGTTCCGCGCCCATTTGTGCTGCTGGAACTCGCCGGAGTCCTTCGCAGTTCGAATCCAAAGGAAGCCGCCAGCATCTACCAGCAGATCAAGAAGGAATTCCCGGACACCACTATCGCGGATCAAGCCGATCGCGGCCTGAATGCGCTTTCGCCGAAATCCTGATCCGCTCTGCGCCCGGGCATTCCCGCGGATCAGCTGGAACATTACGGAGCGGCCCATGGAACCAGTTCCCACTCCTGCTCCCTGGGCGATGCGCGCGGAGGAGTCCCGCGGCCGGCGCTATCCCGAACCGCCCCATCCTTACCGCAGTGCTTACGCTCGTGACCGCGACCGCATCATTCATTCCCGCGCTTTTCGCCGCCTGGAAGCCAAGACGCAAGTTTTCACCACGCGCTATTCGGACCATTTCCGCAATCGCCTGACGCACACGCTGGAAGTCGCACAGATTGCCCGTACGGTCGCCTCCGCGCTAGGACTGAACACCGAGCTTGCCGAAGCGCTCGCTCTCGTTCACGACATCGGCCATCCACCGTTCGGGCACGCCGGCGAACGCAAGCTCGACGACCTGATGCGCGCGCAAGGCGGCAGTTTCAATCACAATCTGCACGCGCTACGCATCGTCGAACAGTTCGAGCAGCGCTATCTTGATTTTCCCGGATTGAATCTTACGTTTGAAGTTCGCGAAGGCATCATCAAGCATTCGCGCGATTATTCCGACGCGCAATTTCCGCAACTTGCCGAATACCTTCTCGACTTGCGCCCGCCCCTCGAAGCGCAGCTCATCGACTGGGTCGACGAAATTGCTTACAACACCGCGGATATCGACGATGCCCTCGAAGCCGAGCTCCTCGATCTTGCCGTTTTGCGCAAGGAAGTTTCATTTTTTGACGAAGTCTACGAGCAGGTTGATTCAGCGCATCGTGGTGCGCGCGCAAAACTCATTTTCAATGAGGCCCTCAAAGGCGTTCTGGATGCACTGGCCACCGATCTCATTGAAACTACGCGGCGGCGCGTCGTCGCTTCCAGTGCCTCATCCGTGGACGGCATTCGCCGGGCCCCAAAGCGCCTCGCTGGCTTCAGCGATGCTGCGGCTGCGCGAAATCGCGAGCTTAAGCGCTTTCTTTTCGCGAATATCTACAACCATCCGGCCATCACTGAGGACCGCGACCGCTCCGTGAAGTGTCTGGAAGAGCTCTTCATTTACTACTCGGGCCGTCCCGGCTCGATGCCGGCTTCCTATGAAGAACTGGCGCTGACGGAATCGCGCCACGTCGTCGTTTGCGATTACATCGCCGGCATGACCGACCAATTCCTTCTTCGCCGGCATCACGAACATTTTGGCGATTCTAGCCACGGAAAATCTGCAACGCCTCATTGATGACTGGAGAAATCATCTGTCAATCTTGAAGGAAGTCCTGGCCACAGACAGCAATGCAGAGTGATGTATGATTATTTGAAATGGAACGCCCCGCTGATTCAAGAACGAAACAGCGGGGCGCTCAGTCGCGATTGAGAATCTCTATTCCGCTTCGGTCAGGCGGTTCGATCCTAGAATCGAATAAACGGTCCGAAGGCCGCACGCAGATTGTGATGAGTGCTTCCGGCGAAGTAGATCTCATCGCCGGCCTCAAGGCGCAGACCGACCGGGCCGATATGCCCTTCCAAACCCGCTCCCGGGTAGAGGATTCCACTCACGTTGTTCGCACGCAAATTCTCAATCGAGCTGATGGCAGTTCCCACGCTAGCGGGCCGGGGATCCAGCCGGAAATTGATGAAACCGCCTTTGACCGTGAAGAAAGGGCGAATCGCGCCGTGGCCGGCAATGAGTTTGGGGCCAAAGAGTCCGTGCAGAATTTTGAGATTGCTGTTCACAACCGTCACTGTTGGAGTGGTGTTGAAATTTTCCGTGAAGGCCTGCTTGAAGTCATAGCTCATCTCGCCTTCGAACATGACGCGCGAAAATGCCTTGTAGCCCACGCGTGCTCCTAGTCCCGCCATGTTGGTCTTCGTCTGCGATATACGGAAATAGTCACCGTAAGCCCCAAGCTGAAAATGATCCTGCGCCCACGCCCGCGGCACCAGACAACCTGCGAGAAATAGCAAAAGTGCGACACGCTTCATTCGTGTTCTCCTTGCACGGATATTGTAGGAATTGCAGAAAGCAGCGCTGGCCTCGGGCTGGGGATAGGCTTCTGCCTGCTAGATTTGGATGAGACTTGGAGGCTCAGAGTTGCCAGCGTGCATGGCCATGATTCCTCACATGAGTGTGACCCTCGGCATTAGCGGACTCTCATGATCCCCGGGCCAGCCTCAGAAAGAGCGTCAGGTAGCGTTTCAGCTTCTGCGTGATGAGAAAATTTTCCTTCACGTGCTGATGCCCGTGTTCGCCGAGTCTTGCCGCGATTTCCGGGTGGGAAAGCAAAAAACGAATTTGATACGCCGTGCCTTCCACGGAATGCGCCAGCAAGCCGGTATGCTTGTGGATGATTTGGATCGGGATGCCGCCAACCGCGGACGCCACCACCGGTTTTTTCTTCCACAGCGCTTCGGAAACAGTGAGGCCGAAGCCTTCGCGCAGGCTTTTCTGGATCACGATGGTCGAGGCCCGCTGCAGTGCGTTGACTTCGAGCGGCGCCCAGGCCGGCAGCTCGATCACTCGAATGTCCGGATGGTTATCCGCTTCACGCAGCGCTTCCTTCAGCACGATGGCGCCCTCGGGATCGTCGGAAGCGCTGCCGCCCGCGAGGACCAATTGGCAATCGAAATATCGCTTCACGATACGGTACGCGCGAATCACGCCAACCGGGTCCTTCAGGCGGTCGAAGCGGGAAATTTGCGTGAGGATGGGGCGCATGGGATCGATGCGAAAACGAGCAAGGACTTGAGCGATGAACTCCGGTTCGAGGTCCTGATTTTTTTCCGAAAGCGGATCGATGGCCGGATAGAAAAGATACTGCGGGATCGGGAGTTGGCGTGAGAATTCGGGGGAGGAAAACATGGCGCCGTCGTACCGGGAGACGAATTTTTCCAGGAAATCCCAGACTGCCCGATTGGGGTGCGCGAGATCGATGTGGCAACGCCAAACCCAGTGGTTTGAACCAGGTTTGCGCGCGTCGATCAGAGCCGCCGGTTGGGGGTCGTGAATGACCACGAATTCGGAATCGAGAGGAAGAGTCGCGCGATTGCGTTCGGTGTACGCGAGGAAAATCTCGAAATCCCTTGGACTTGCGTGATAGGGCGCGCCGTGCAGGGCGTTGTGGAAAGACTTCGTGACGTCAAAGAAATCTTGGCCTCCGGTCATCACCTTCCATTTGAAATGGAGATCCAGCTGTTCCGCAAGAGGCACCAGGCGATTGAGGATTTCCGCTACGCCGCCACCAATGGCGGTGGAATTGATCATCTCGATGCTGCGGCCGCGCAACGGTTTCGCAAGCGCGCGCAGCTCTTCGATTTCGCCCGCGCTCAGGAGTCCGGCGTAGTCGTCCAGAGGGATGCGCGCGAGGGTCAGCGTCTCGCTCATGCCTTTCTCTTTTCACGGTCGATCAGGCGAAGCAGTTTGGCGCGCGTGCTGTCCAGCGTGTTCGTATAGATGTCAATGTGATTGATGTTTTCGGCGAGCGATGCAAGCCCCAGACCGTCGGCCAGCCAGTAGGAAAAATCGTTCGTCTGGAGCTGCAGCCGCAGGCGCGAAGAGATGAAATGAAAGTAGAAACCGGCGTGGCTGAGATGCGCGATACCATCGCGAAACTCGTCCAGCGTGCGAGCACTTCGGCCCAGGGGCGCGGTAACTTCGACGCTTTCGCAAAAGTAGAAACGCTCCAGGGCGGACTGTCCCGCAAAATGGGGAAACGCCGCGCAAAACTCGCCGACAAGTCGGCAGAGATCGTGTCTCAGCGCGGCGATGGAAACGTAGTCGCGAATGTCGAGCGCGGCGAGTTGCTCCGCGAGATCGTTGCGGTTGGTGTCCGCGAGCACCCATTGCGCGAAATCGTTGGAAAAACCTTCGGTGAGGAAGTGATGGCTGCCGAGGGTTTGAAAGGTGTGATGGAAGATGGACGCGTCGCTGCAATGCTCGAGCCCCTTCAGCAACTCGGTGAGTGTGCCAGCCGATTGGTTGCCGATTCGCGTGAGATAGGAAACGGTGACGAAGTCGAACGGGGTTTCAACTGCGTTCATACGAGGGTTTCCTCCCCTTCGGCAAGAACAGCGTCATCTCAATCTCCTCATACACGCGGAATGACCTCGGCTGATCATGACAATTGAGGTGTCTCCACACGTTCTGGAATTTCGATGCGAATTTCAGTGAGATCCGAGAGAAGATGAGCGGCCCAGCGGTAGATGTTGTGCTCGCGAACGTTGTTGCGCATGCGCTGCATGCGCGTGGACTGTTCCTCTTCGGACATTTCCAGCGCCCGCTGGATGCTATCCGCGAGCTGTGAGACGTCGTAGGGATTGACCAGTAGCGCATCGGAAAGCTCGCGCGCCGCACCCGTAAAGGTGCTGAGGATCAGCGTGCCGCGTTCATCCTCGCGCGAAGCGACGAATTCCTTGGCGACGAGATTCATTCCGTCATGCAGAGACGTGACCATGCACAAAGAAGCGGCGCGGAAAAAGCGGGCGATCTCTTCGTGCGAATGGTGTTTCTTGAGCAAAACGAGTGGTTTCCATCGCGACGTTTGAAATCGTGAGTTGACGCGTTCGGCTTCGTCGCCGACTTCGGCCAGGAAATTCTTGTAGCGCTCGATGTCCGTGCGGCTGGGAGCCCCGATTTGCACGAAAGTGAAACGCTGCTGGTAAGCAGGATTCAATTCGAAAAAACGCTCGAGGCCGCGGAAACGCTCGAGAATCCCTTTCGTGTAGTCCACGCGGTCAACGCCAACGCCCAGAAGGGAAGCCTCAATATCCATTTCAGCGCACAAAGCGGCGCGCTCTGCGCCCGCGCTGGGCGACTCACCGACAGCATGCGAATTCTCCGGAAACGCCACGCTGATGGGATACGGGCGCACCCTAGTGACGTGGCCCTGGCGATTGACTGCGAAACGATCCCATTCCGTGAGCGCCTCGACCGCACGGTCCACGGTTTCCAGAAAATTGTTACAGTGCGATTGGATCTGGAAGCCAATGAGGTCGGCGCCTAGCAAACCATCGACAAGTTCGCGCTGCCACGGGCAGATGCCAAAAACTTCCGGATTCGGCCACGGAATGTGCCAAAAAATCGCAACGCGCGCGTCGGGCCGTGCTTCCTTGACCATCCGCGGAAGCAGCGCGAAGTGATAATCCTGCGCGAGAAGAATCGGCGATTCCATGCCCTCCATTTCCTGCAAAACGACATCGGCAAATCGGCGATTGATTTTCTGATACTGTATCCAGTCCTCGGGCCGGAAGATTGGGCGCGTATGCGCGATATGGCACAGCGGCCAGAGTCCCTCGTTCGAAAAACCTTCGTAGTAGCCTTTGTCTTCCTCATCGCTAAGCCACACGCGGCGGAGCGTGTAACTTGGATGATCGGGCGGCACGCGGAGCCGATCGTGGGCATCGACGACTTCGCGGTCGGCGCTGCCAGAACCGTTGGCGATCCAGGTGCCATTGCAGGCGCGCAGAACCGGTTCGAGCGCGGTGACGACGCCGCTCGCTGGAACGATTGCGCTGATGGATTTGTCCTTTCCGCTGAAGACGTGCATATGAGGCTCACGATTCGAAATAACGAAAAGCGGTTTCTCCTGAAGTTTGTTGCGCAGGCTGATGCGCAGGCGTTCGGCAGTCCAAAGCGAAGCGTTCGAATCGCGCAACCGCGCTTCTTCTTCCGCGGCAGCGCGCGCCGTGTTCAGGTCACGTGCGAGGTGCGTCACCTCGTGATGGATTTCGTCGAGAATTTCGCCCTTCGAATGCGCCGGCGGGGCGTTTGACTGGCCGGTGCGCAGTATGCGCAGCCATTTTGCCGTGCGCGTCAGCGGCACGGTGAAAGTCCACTGAACAAGAATCAGCGCGAACCCGGTGATCAGAACTGTCTGGACAAATGCAGTGAGCAGGGAATCGCGAAGTGTGCCGGAGACCTGTTCGTCGATGTAACTTGTGTCGTGGAAGAGAGCCAGCGTGCCCGCAATTTCACTATTGCGGCGAAGCGGCAACGCATAAATATGAATCGGCCCATTCGAATCTCCGGTGACGGACGCAGTTTGCTCCGCATTCAGAAATTCACCTACGCCAGCGCCCTCCTGTGCAGCGCGAGTTGCAGCCGTGGGCCGCAACTTGAAGGCTGCTGCGAGACCGGTAGTTATCGCCAGCGCAGCGCCAGCAGAGTTGTATACCGCGACGCCCTTCAAATGTTCGCGTTGTCCGAAACGCTCGATGAAATATTGCAAGTCTTTCTCCGGCGACCGCTCGAGCAACGGCTCGACGCTTTCCTGAAGACTTTCGCCAAGAATTTCCGCTCGGCGCGAGAGGTCATTGCGCAAATTGCGCTTCTCCGTCCGCACTTGGTAAGCCGCGAAAAATAGAGACACCGATGCGACGCTGACGACCAAGGGCAGAATGATTTTCAGAGTCGTGCGCATCATGACTCCTCAATTTTTTAAAATGAAAAGCGGCCGCGGGGGCTGGGCGGGCGGCCGCATGGAAATTACGATTGTTGGTAACCGGCTACTAGAGTATGAGCGGCATATCTCGTTAGTACAAGCTCATTCCGGAGGCCGGGGTCACGATGACACGAACGGCGATGTTCTTGCCTGCGTCTGAGCGATACTCGACAGTGGCTTGCGCGCCCACGACGAGTTTGCCTTCCACTTGCGTTTTGCCATCAACCAGGAATTGGACGGTATTCACATCCTTGTCTTTCTTCACCTGTACGGAGAATTCCGCATCTCCGACTGATGCGATTGGCCCCGACAGCGATTGGTTATCGGGTGCCGGTTGTAGGGAATCTGCCGCAGTCTGGGCGGGGAGCGGTGTGGACCAGGCCGCAATGGTGAAACAAACGAGAAACAGAGTGGCTAGGCAGAGTGAAGTACGGAATCGCATAGAATTTCCTCCCTTTCAATTTTGACCGGGGCCATTCCTGGGGGCAAGAAACGAGCCAGAACTGGAAAAGATTATCGTTTTCTGATAAACATATGCGAAATCAAGGAGATGCGCGGAATAGCCGGCAATAGCGAATAAGAAAAACTGGGTACTAGTGCTATGCAATTTTTGCCGCTCCGGCGTTGTGCGGTGAAAGATTGACCCTGCCGTTGCTTGAAAGTAGGATTTGGCTGCGATTCTTGCGGGTCGTTGCAAAGAGCAAGAAGGAAGCAAGGAGATGCCGTGTACTGTTCCAAATGTGGCGGAGTGATGGCGGATGGTGCGGCGTTTTGCTCGAATTGCGGACAAGCGTTCGCGGTTGCCGCCGCAGTGGCGCGGGCGCCGATGATGAGTTCGTCGGTGGCGGCACCGCTAGTGGGTGGTATGGCGGCCGTTCCCGCGTATGCCGGATATGCCGCCGTCCCGCGCGTGGAGTACGCGGGGTTCTGGCTGCGGTTTTTGGCGTTCCTCATCGACAACGCGGTGATGGGTATAGGCTTCGTTTTGATTTTGATTCCGCTTATCTTTCTGACTGGACTGGGCGGATTCATCAGCGAGATCCATCCTGACGAAGACATGAATGATGTTGGCATCTTCATGCTCATTGGACTCCTATTCCTTGCTGCGACAGTCAGCCTGCTCTTGACGTGGCTGTACCACGCGCTGATGGAGAGCTCGGAGTGGCAGGCTACGCTCGGAAAAAGGGTGCTTGGTCTGGTGGTGACGGACATGGCCGGACGGCGCGTCAGCTTCGGCCGTGCGACAGGGAGGCACTTTGCCAAGATCATCACCAACATGGTGCCTGCGTTTATCGGATACATCATGGCGGGATTTACGGAAAGAAAGCAGGCGCTGCACGACATGATCGCGGGATGCCTGGTGCTGCGGCGAAACAATTGAAGAAGAAGTGTGGAAGCACAGATTAGATCGAAGACCTCGTTTGGGATACGCAACGACTGGCGCAAAAAGCAAACCTGAAAAGATTGGCCGCCTGGATTCTCCCGGCCATAGGAACTAACGGCCGCCCGCCGTTGTTCTTCCTTATCTGATAGCTTAGAACCCGCCGCTGATGGAAACCGCCACAAAGCCGTCAACGCTACGAAGCATTTTTCAACAGCGCTGTCCCCGCTGCCGCATGGGCAGAATCTTTCGCTATTCCATCTTCCGCGGATTCCCAAAGATGTGCGAGCGCTGTTCCATCTGTGACCTCAAGTTCGAACGGGAACCGGGCTATTTTCTGGGAGCCATGTACATCAGTTACGTCTTGGGGGTTTCGATCATGGCGCCAATCGCCGCGCTGTTGTGGTTTCTGACTGGGTGGTGGATTACGAAAGTCATTATCTGCGCCGCCGCGTTGTTCTTGCCGCTTGCGCCGACGATCACCCTCTTTGCTCGTGTTCTGTGGATCTATCTTGACCAGAGCGTCGATCCCGAACGGCCACGCTAGCGAGATCCCCACGGTCACCAGCCGAAAAGGGAATTGTCAAAACGGAAAGTGGAAAATAGAAGACGGAAGAGAAGAATGGCCCGCGCTTTTTCTGGAAACCAAAAAAAGGGATATGGCGCCTTCGCAACGCGAAGGTCTGTCTGCCGCAAGCATTGCCGACTTTTCAAAGCCAGTTGCGAAATTAAGATCTAAAGGACCCGGGAAAAGCTGATCCAATCGCCAGAGAGCAAGTGTTTTGTGTTGATTGTTCCGAAGGGTTCACCCACACCGCAGGAATGGATGTATAAAATTGAACAGACGCCCCTCGGGTCCGCGTACGAGTATGACGAAACGTCTTCATTCTGGATCAGGGAGTCCGCAGTGATTTGCGAATACCGTCGGAAACATCGGGAGATTTCGCGGCCGTCTCGGAGCATCCCGCCAGGGTCCCGGCGGCGAGCAGTGCTAATACGTTTACCGATAATTTGAGTATTTTCATGTTTCTCCTTTGCGGAAATCCTTTAGAATCTCGAGCAGTGGTGCAGCGATCGCTAGTGTGTCTTGCCCTTGCAGCCTTTATGTCCGCCTGGAGAGGGAAAATGACCAACACAATGGAGCAGAGATCGCGGAGTTCACGGAGTAGAATGGAACACGACGGAGTATTAGGCAGCTGTGAACAGCTTGTGATGCAGGACTAGCAACTGGCGTGAATTCAGCGCGGCACTGGCATAAGTCCGGCCTTCGCTGTCGCTGAATTCGACCTCGAATACATTCGGCGCCAGATTTTCGTGACCGTACCTACTTGGCCGCGGACGAGCTTTTGGGCCGGGACATCTTCCAAAAGAGCCACAACATCGAGAAGTTTTGGTTCCATAGCGTCATCACCTCACAACACGTAGCAGGTAGTCAATCTCGGGAAGTCTTCTCCCGTGAGAACGATCCATGAGCTTCGAACCATCGCTTGGCCTGACAATCCATCCATCAAAAGGCCTAGCACGTACCTCTGCCCGTATGCATCACGCACTGCGAGAGTTGCGTCCTCCTCCACAGCAGCCAGGAGCAATGCGCGGCGCAACCGATCAACATCTCTCCAGGTAATCCCGAGGGCCGACGCGAAAACTCGGGCTTTATGACGCCCGTGAGGGTGGGCTGGGTTGAGGCAATAGTGGGTGAGTTTCGCGGGTCCACGACCGCGCTCGCAGGATTGGGCAACTTCACAAGGGGGATGATAACACTGCAAGTACTAGAACGGGTTGGTGATTATGAGGGTGCTAAAACGGGACGAAGGCAGGGCGTTTCCTTGACTTGGCGAGGAGGCGACTCAATAATGGTAAGGCATGAGCGTACGCGCCGGAGGCGCTGAAGAGATGTTCCTTGACGTTAAGGAATTAGCCGTCCGTAAGCTGCGCATCCGGAAGACCTATGCTCCGGGCAGCATCGATTTTCATTCCGCGGAGATCAAGCAGATCGAGCCGCTGGAAGTGATGGCGACGGCCGAGCTGCTGGAATCGCAGATTCGCATCGAGGGAAACCTCGAAACGAAGATCGAGCTCGTGTGTGCACGCTGCCTCGAACCCGTGGTGGAAGAGGTGAGCCGTACGTTCGACCTGTTTTACGCGCCGGTGCCGAAGGTCGAAAAGCCGACCATCGACCAGTTGAAAGACGACGAGACCGAGATTGGATTCTATAAAGGAGAAGGACTCTTCCTGGCGGATGTGTTGAAGGAGCAGTTGCTGCTGGCGCTGCCGTTGAAGGTGATCTGCCAAAGTGACTGCCGGGGGCTGTGCCCGAATTGCGGTGCGAACCTGAACCATGAAGAGTGCCGCTGTGAGACCCACGCGACGGACCCGCGAATGGCCCCTCTCGCGCGCCTCAAGCAGGACTGGCTCAAGAAACAATAGTTTTCCAGGGCTAGCAAGCCCGGTATAATCCGCCCACTGAGGCGGCAACGAGGTGTATTACTATGCCTAACCCAAAACGACGGCATTCCAAGAGACGGACGAGCACCAGGCGGGCGAACGACTTTTTGTCGAAGCCTGCGTTCGCCAAGTGTCCGAATTGCCACGAAATGAAACAGCCGCACCAGGTTTGTCCGCATTGCGGACATTACAAGGGCAAAGCGGCGCAAGCACCGGCGTCGTAAGGATTTCAAGTCTCTCTCGCTTAGCCTGCGGACAAAAATCCCATGATCACCATCGCCGTTGACGCCATGGGCGGAGACCACGCGCCACGCCCCGAGGTCGAAGGCAGTGTGCTGGCCGTGCGGGAGCTTGGCGTGCGAGTTTTGCTCGTGGGACAGCCGAATGTGGTCCGCCCGGAGCTGGCGAGGCATGCAGCGCCAAGTCTGCCGATCGAGATCGTGCCCGCGAGCGAAGTGATCACCATGAATGATCATCCCGCGCAGGCCTTCCGGCGGAAGAAGGACAGCTCGGTCCACGTGGCGGCGCGCCTGGTGCGCGAGGCGAAGGCCGACGGGATGGTCAGCGCGGGAAATACGGGCGCGGTGATGACCGTGGCAAAGTTTTTGCTCGGAACGCTGGAGTCGGTGGATCGCGTGGCGCTGGCCGCGCCTTTTCCGAACGCCAAGGGCGGCGTTTCCGTGCTGCTCGACGTCGGCGCAAACGTGGATTCGAAACCCGAGCACCTGGTCCAGTTCGCGGTGATGGGAGAGGTCTACTACCGCGCGACATTTGGCAGCAAACGCCCCCGCGTCGGATTGCTCTCCGTCGGCGAAGAAGAGATCAAGGGCAACGAGCTGACACGCGAGGTTTACACGCGGCTGAAGAAGAGCCCGGTGCATTTTGTCGGCAACGTCGAAGGCGGGGATCTGTTTTCCGGCAACGTGGATGTCATCGTGAGTGATGGCTTCGTGGGCAACATCGCGCTGAAGATTTGCGAAGGCCTGGCGTTTCAGATTTTCGGCTTGCTGCGGAAGTCCATGAACAGTTCGCTGGTTTCGCAGGTGGGCGGGATGCTTTCGAAAGGCGCCTTCAAGGCGCTGCGAAAGACGATTGATTACACGGAGTACGGCGGCGCGCCGTTGCTGGGCGTGCGCGGCGTTTGCGTGATCGCCCATGGGCGTTCGAACGCCAACGCCGTGAAAAACGCCATCCGCGTCGCCGCGGGACTCGCCCGCGCGCGCATGAACGAGAAAATCGAACAGGAGCTCTCGGCCGCCGCGGTTATTGCGTGACGGCGCAAGAAGAGGATTAACGATGGGAAAAGTCGCATTCGTGTTTCCGGGACAAGCTTCGCAATACCCGGGTATGGGCAAAGAGCTGGCGGGAAAATATCCGGCTGCGAAGGCCGTTTTTGACGAAGCCGACAAGGCGCTGGGATTCTCGATTTCGAAGATATGCTTCGAGGGCACGGAAGAAGAACTCAAACTGACGGCCAACACGCAACCGGCGATTTTGACGTGCTCCGTCGCCGTGTATCGCGTTCTGGCAGAGAAAGGGTTGACGCCGGATTTCGTGGCCGGGCACAGCCTCGGAGAGTATTCCGCGCTGGTGGCGGCGGGTGGGCTGAAATTTGCGGATGCCGTGCAACTCGTGCGCAAGCGCGGAACGTACATGCAGGATGCGGTTCCGCCGGGCGTGGGCGCGATGGCCGCGATTATGGGTTTGTCGCCAGCGGTGGTTGCGGACGCCTGCAAGCGTGCGGCGGAAGGCGAGATTTGTTCGGCCGCAAATCTGAATTCGCCGGAGCAGACGGTGATCTCCGGGCACGCGGGCGCGGTGAAGCGCGCGGTGGAGATTGCCTCGCAGCTCGGCGCGAAGCGCGCCGTGATTCTGGCGGTTTCCGCGCCGTTCCATTCGGCGCTGATGACGCCGGCGCAGGAGAAGCTGGAAAAAGACTTGAAGCAAACGGAGTTTGTTGCGTTGCGCGTGCCGCTGGTGACCAACGTGGATGCGGACACGATAGAAAACGGCGACGGAGCCCGCGAGGCGCTCATCCGGCAGGTAACGGCGCCGGTGCGTTGGGAAGAGTCCGTGCGGCTGCTGATCGATGAGGGCGTGAACACCTTTGTGGAAGTCGGCCCGGGGCGTGTCCTGTCCGGATTGCTGCGCCAAATCGAACGCTCGGTGGCGACCCTGAACGTCGAGGACGAAAAGAGCCTCGCGGCCACGGTGGAGAAAATCGCCGGCGCGCGCTCGGATGCCGCGTGAAGCCGCTGTAGCTCAGGCCTTCAGGCCTGACGCTTTTCTGCAGCGGACTCGAACGTGTCGGAACGAAAACAACTCACCCCTGAAGGGGTGAGCTACAGAGACAAAGCAAATGTTCAGTCTGAAAGGCAAAGTCGCGCTGGTGACCGGCGCCTCCCAAGGCATCGGCCGCGACACCGCCCTCGCGTTCTCCGAATCCGGCGCAAAGGTAGCCGTAGCCGCACGCAACGAAGAAAAACTCACCGCGCTGGTTGCCGAAATTGCCGCAGCCGGCGGCGAAGCGTTCGCCGTAAAAATGGACGTAGCCGACGCCGAGCATGTAAAGGCAGGATTCAAACAGGTAATCGAAAAATTCGGACGGCTGGACATTCTGGTGAATAATGCGGCGATCACGCGCGACGGCCTGGCCGTGCGTATGAAGGCCGACGATTGGGACGCCGTGATTCGAACGAATTTGACAGGCGCGCATTTATGCATCCAGCAAGCGCTGGCCACGATGATGCGGGCGCGCGCGGGGCGCATCATTAATATCGCTTCCATCGTGGCGCAGATGGGGAATGCCGGCCAGGCGAATTACGTGGCGGCCAAGGCAGGGTTGATCGGTCTGACGAAGGCGATTGCGATGGAGATTTCTTCACGAAATATTACCGTGAACGCCGTCGCGCCGGGCTTCATCGAAACGCCCATGACGGACGTGCTCGGTGACAAGATGAAAGACGAATTGAAAACGCGTATTCCGCTGGGGCGGATGGGCTCCGCGCGCGACGTGGCCGCCGCGATCGTGTTTCTAGCCAGCGACGAGGCGGGCTACATTACCGGGCATGTTCTGGATGTAAATGGCGGGATGTACTTGGCATAGATGACTGAGTGAGTTCTGTTTTCCTTGAAGTGGGGCTGGAAATGAGCGAGTTCAAAGAACTAAGATTCATTGCCTGATTGGCCTCGGATAAGGCAGCTGGTTGCGAAGAGCATGGGCAAGAGCGAAGACGAGGTTCAAGGTATGAAGGAAAGTGGCGATTCGTTAGACCAAGTAGAGCTCGTGATGGCCACCGAAGAAGTGCTCGATAGCTTGCACAAGTAGAGGCTGCCAAGTTGACCTAGCAGGGCGGGGTAACTAGAATGGGCAGGTTATCTGGAAGGGCAATTTTACGGTAGTAGGGCCGCAACCGCGCCGGGCGGTCGCGAATCTGAGTAAGCGGGCTCCAACAAACGAGTTTTGACGCACGACCCGAGCAGCACCAGGCGGGGCACATCAAGCGATACCAAATCGCGGAGGAATGGGAATGGCCAGCGTAGAAGAGCGCGTGAAGCAGATTATCGTCGAGCAGCTCGGCGTGGATGAGGCGGAAGTGACGCCCACGGCATCCTTCGTGGACGACCTGGGGGCGGATTCGCTCGACCAGGTGGAATTGGTGATGGCGTTCGAAGAAGCATTCGGCATCGAAGTTCCGGACGAGGACGCCGAGAAAATGACCACCGTGAAGGACGCCGTCGAATATATCGACAAACACGCCAAAGGTAAGTAAGCCACGGAATTCACACCTCAACAGGGAGCATCAAAGACTTGACTCGCCGGGTAGTCGTTACGGGCGTTGGATTGGTCTGCGCGCTGGGCATCGGCACGGAGGAAACCTGGAAGAACCTCGTGGCCGGACAGAGCGGCGTTGGAACCATCACGCAATTTGACACCACCGGATTCGATTGCAAAATCGCCGGGGAGATCAAGAACTTCGACCCCTTCCAGTGGATCGAGAAAAAAGAACTAAAAAAGATGGGCCGGTTTATCCAGGTGGCGCTGGCCGCCGCGGATTTTGCCGTGAAAATGTCCGGCTGGAAACCGGAAAACTCGGATCTGGATGAAGTGGGCGTCTACGTTTCATCGGGCATCGGCGGGTTTGATATCATCGAGCGCGAGCACATCAAACTGATACAGGGCGGGCCCGGCAGGATTTCTCCATTCTTTATTCCTTCCGCGATTGTGAATCTGGCCTCCGGACATATTTCCATTCGTTACGGCGCGCGCGGTCCGAATTCCGCGACCGCCACGGCGTGCTCCGCTTCTGCGCACGCCATCGGCGATTCGTTCAAGATTATCGAGCGCGGCGCGGCGGAGATGATGATCTGCGGCGGCACGGAAGCCACCATCACGCCGATGGGCGTGGGCGGCTTTGCCGCGATGAAGGCGCTTTCGACGCGCAACGACGATCCGGCGAGCGCCAGCCGCCCATGGGATGCGGGGCGCGATGGCTTTGTGGTTGGCGAAGGCGCGGGGATTCTGATCCTGGAATCGCAGGAGCACGCGCGGAAGCGCAATGCGCCGATCCTCGCCGAGATTGTGGGATACGGGATGTCCGGCGATGCCTACCACATCACGCAGCCGGCGGAAAACGGCGACGGCGCGTACCGCGTGATGCGCGCGGCGATAAAGGACGCGAAGCTGACGTCCGAAGACATCGGCTACGTGAACGCGCATGGCACTTCGACGCCGCTCGGCGATGTCATCGAGACGCAAGCGCTGAAAAGGTTGTTCGGCGAACGCGCCAAGCAGGTGCCCATCAGCTCGACCAAATCCATGACCGGGCATTTGCTGGGCGGCGCGGGGGGATTGGAAGCAGGCATCAGCGTTCTGGCGCTCCGCGACCAGATTCTGCCGCCGACGATCAACCTGGAGACGCCCGATCCCGAGTGCGATCTGGACTACATTCCGAATCACGCGCGCAAGGCTTCGGTCGAATATGCCCTTTCGAATTCGTTTGGCTTTGGCGGCACCAATGCCGCGCTAATTTTCAAAAGGTGGTCTGGCAAATAGCATCCCCTCCGCGTGTGTCGTAATTGAGTTTTAGAATCGAAGAAGGAAGAACTTCGTGAATATCATCGTGTGCATCAAGCAGGTTCCCGCGAAGGACGCGCCGCTGGCGATTGCCGGGAATTGGATCAAGGAATCGGACATCGGTTTCGAAATGAACGAACCGGACAGCTATGCGCTGGAAGAGGCGCTGCGGCTGAAAGAAAAGCATGGCGGGGAAGTGATCGCGCTGTCGATGGGGCCGGAGCGCGTGAAGCAGACGATTAAAGAAGCGCTCGCGAAGGGCGCCGATCGCGGCATCCACATCGTAGACGACAACTTCGCGCAGCTCGATCCCCTCGGTTCGGCAAAGGCGCTCGCCGCTGCCGTTAAAAAGGAAAAAATGGACCTTGTGCTCACCGGTCTACAGAGCGACGACCACGGATTCGGGCAAACGGGCGTGCTGCTGGCCGGGCTTCTTGATTTGCCGCACGCGACGCTCATCATGGCCATCGAAGTCGCCGATGGAAAAATGAAACTCAAGCGCGAATTGGAAGCGGGATGGTTCCAGCATATCGAGTGCCCGCTTCCGGCGGTGCTCTCCATTCAGTCGGGCATAAACAAAGTGCGGTACGCGACGCTGAAGGGAATCATGGCGGCCAAGAAGAAGGAGATCGCCGCGATGACGCGGGAGTCGCTGGGTGTTTCCGCGGAAGCAACGCAGAAGATCGAGAAAATTTATGTGCCGACGAAAACCAAGAAGACTGAATTTCTGACCGGCACGCCGAAAGAAGTCGCGACAAAGCTGGTCGAGAAATTGAAGTTTGAAGCGCGGGTGATCTAGCCATGAAAATTCTTGTCATCACCGAGCTGCGTCAGGGGAAGTGGAACAACGCCAGTTTTGAAACACTGGCGGCGGCGCAGCAGATTGCCAAGGACACGTCGAGCGCGGTGACTGCACTCGTGATTGGAAAAGGCGTGGCGGCGTTCGCGGACGAACTCGCGGCGAAAAACGTCGCGGAAGTTCTGAAAGTCGAGCATGACCTGCTCGAAGCGTACACGGCAGATGGCTTTTGCGTCGCGCTGAAACAAGTAATCGAAATCGCCAAGTCGGATTTGGTTTTGTTTCCGCACACGTACCAGGTGCGCGACTTCGCGCCGAAACTCGCGGCCATGCTCGGCAAGGGCATGATCGGCGATTGCATCGGCTACCGCAACGACGGCGGCAAGCTCGTTTTCATACGCCAAATGTTCCAAGGAAAAACCGTGGCGGACGTTACGTTTACAGGAGCGGCTCCGTGGTTTGCATCCTTTCAATCGGGAGCTTTTCGCGCGGATTTGCTCGCGGCGCATCCCTCGGGAAAGGCGCCGGTAAATGCGGTGGCCGTGTCATTGCGCGCGGAGGAGATTCGCACCAAGCCGCTCGATCTCTTCAAAGAAGCGAAGTCCGCGGTGGATTTGACCCAAGCGCCGCTCATCGTGGCCATCGGGCGCGGAATCAAAGCCCCCGAAAATATTCCGCAGGCGGAAGCGCTGGCGAAAGCGCTGGGCGGCGAGATCGCCGCGTCGCGGCCGATTTGCGATGAGGGCTGGCTCCCGATGGAGCGGCAGATCGGCAGCTCCGGCCAGACGGTGGCTCCGAAACTTTATCTGGCGCTGGGCATCAGCGGCGCGATTCAGCACGTCGTAGGCATGAAAGGCGCGCGCACCATCGTGGCGATCAACAAGGATGCGAACGCGCCGATTTTTGAAATCGCGGACTACGGCGTCGTCGGCGACATCTTCGAAATCATGCCCGCCCTCACCGAAGCTTTGGAAAAAGCGAAATCCTCATAACCTCCTTCAAATCCAATCCCCATCACTTTGTTACAATAAAAGCAAATCCATGACCGTTCAACGTGAACAGCTGGAAGCAGACGTCCTAATCGTTGGCGCGGGACCGGCGGGGCTGGCGTGCGCGCTGCATCTCGCGAACCTGATCAAGAAACACAATGCTGTCGGCGCGAAGCCCCAGCTTTCCGCGGAAAATATTTACGTCCTGGAGAAAGGGCGCGAGATTGGGGCGCATCAGCTTTCCGGCGCGATCATGAATCCGAAGGCGCTGGCAGAGCTGGTGCCGGATTTTGAGAAATTCGCTCCGCTCGACACGCCGGTGACGGATGACGCGGCACTACTCTTCACGAAAGGCTCGTCCATCCGGTTTCCCATCACGCCGCCGCCGTTCAAGAACAAGGGCAACTACGTCGTGTCGCTCAGCAAAGTGACAAAGTGGCTCGGCGGACTCGTGGAAGCTGCCGGTGTAAACGTGTTCAAGGAATTCGGCGGCGCGGAACTTGTTTACAGCGGCGACGGAATCGCCGGCGTCATCACCGAAGACAAAGGTCTCGACAAGAACGGCAAGCCGAAAGACAACTACACGCCGGGCTACGAACTGCGCGCGAAGGTCACCGTGCTGGCCGAAGGCACGCGTGGCTCGCTGACGAAAAAGCTTGTGGAGAAGAAGGAGCTCGACAACATCAATCCACAAAGCTACGGGATCGGCATCAAGGAATTGTGGGATGTGCAGCCGGGACGGATCGCGCCGGGTTACGTGGCGCACACGCTGGGCTGGCCAGTTTCGGCGGACATGTACGGCGGCGGCTGGATCTACGGGCTTGCGAACAACCGCGTCTCGATCGGTCTAGTGCTCGCGCTGGAATACGCGGATCCACAATTCGATCCGCACGCCGCGTTTCAGACCTGGAAAACTCATCCGTTCCTCAAGAAACTTCTCGATGGCGGAAAGCTGGTGCGCTACGGCGCGAAATCGCTGCCCTACGGCGGTTGGTATGCGATGCCGCGTAACTACCTTGACGGCGGGCTGATTATCGGCGATTCGGGAAGTTTTCTCGATTCACAGCGACTGAAGGGAATCCACCTGGCGATGAAAAGTGGGATACTCGCCGCGGAAACGATTTTCGAGGCGCTGAAGTCAGGCGACACTTCGGCGAAAACACTGAGTGTGTTCCCGAAAAAAATCGAGCATAGCTACATCAAGAAAGAATTGTGGCAGGTGCGGAATTTTCATCAGTCGTTCCAGCATGGAATGCTTCGCGGATTCTTTCACACCGCGTTCCAGCAAATCACCGGCGGGCGCGGGCTGATCGATCCCATGCGCGCGCGCGCGGGGCATGAGGCGTACAAAAAAATCAACGGGAAGCCGGCTCCCGATAGATTCAAGGGCGATGGCAAACTGACGTTTGATCGGCTGACGGATGTGTATCACTCTGGGACGCGGCACGAAGAAGATCAGCCGTGCCATCTGAAGGTCCTCGACACGAATATTTGCGCGACAAAGTGTGTCGTGGAATATGGAAATCCTTGCCAATATTTTTGTCCGGCCGCGGTCTACGAAATGGCCAAGGAATCAAACGGCACCGTAAAGCTGAAAATCAACGCCGCGAATTGCGTTCACTGCAAGACGTGCGATATTGCCGACCCGTATCAGATTATTGATTGGGTAGTTCCGGAGGGCGGCGGCGGCCCGAATTACGAGGGGATGTAACAGGTGTACTCTGCCCACAACTCTTTCCTGCGACGTAAGAACCTCCAAAGTTGCAGAGTTTCAGATTCTTAATTTCAAACACGGTAGCGAGAGTCTTGGTGGGAACCGTCCTCCCCGACAGGACGGGGCAGGCAGGACAGGAATGCTTTCCGACGGGGTCGGAGCCAATTTCGGCTCTTTTACAAGTGTTGATCCTAAAAGACTTAGTGGAGAAACGGGCGGGGCTCGCTATTAAAAAAAGCCCTCACGGCAGGATGCTGCGCAGATATACCTAGACACTACTGTACCAGAACGTTAAGAAAGTCAAGGAAAAGTTGGAGTCAGTCAGTTGGGCTTCAGGCCGTAAACATCCAGTTCGCCGAGGATGGAGGAGGTGCCGGTCCCGGTATCGTTGCCGCGGGTGCCGATGTAGACCTTGCCGTTGGCGACGGTGGGAACGGTGAACTTCACGGCGAATCCAGCTTTATCACTGGCGGCCTGAGAACTGTTCCAGAGTTCTGTGGAGAGTTTGGTTGCATCAAAGGCGTGAAGCACGGCAGGCCCGCAGCCTGGGGACTGCGGAGTGCAGAACATGCTGCTATCCGTGGCCCACACAATACCGTTGGCGGACGCGCCACTTGAAGAAATGGAGGGCGTGGCACCGGGAAAGCCGAAGGAGACACCCGCGGATGTCGCCGACCCTGCGTTGAATTGCCCTGCGGACGTGCTGAACGGATAGGCTTGCAGCCGCCCCCCGGCTGGTGCGATATACAGGGAGTTATTCCAGAAGGCGGACGTAGAAAAGATTCCGTTGCCAACACTGAAGATCTGCACTGCGTTTGAATTAAGCGGATTTGCGTTTGCGCCGTAGCGGCCCATTGCGTCGCGGTTCAGAAGAAAAAGATTGCCTTCCTTGCCTCCGCCAATCACCAAATGTTGGACTGGGCTCGTTGGCTGATCGACAAGAATTGCGGCTCCCCCGGAGCCATGATCGGTATCTGCTCCGTCCAGGCTGGCCTGATCCGCCGGTGTGAACCAGTCCGCCACGCTCAACCCAGCAGCGGTGCTAAGTTTCATGGTGCTGTCACCATAGTTGGAACCGCCAGTGGCGGCGTCAAACGTCCCGTTGCCCGTCAAGAAATAAAGATTGCCGCTACTATCCGCCGCTGGGGCGCCTCCGCCCATCCAGATGCCGCCTCGCGAGTAGGAGACGGTCCCCACATGGTTGGGAGTCGTGTTAAAAACAGCACCCGGTACCTGCGCCAGCGTCGTTGCGTTATACCCGATAATCCAGCCGTGATAAGGATCGCGGTCCTCGTGCGAAGCCCAGGCGATATAAACAACTCCATTGACCAGAGCGAGGCCGGGCCGCTGATGTTCGTTTCGAGGATCGAACGCTACCCTGCCGCTTACCATTCCGTCACCAGTTCCGGGGACGGATATGGAGTTGTCGATCGCAACGGGGCTGCCCGTCTTTTCATTGCCGTTCGTCAGATTCAGCGCGTGGAGGCGCTGGAAAAAAGAGAGTGGACTTGCAATGGCCGACTTGCTGACGACGTAGAGCGTGTTTGTGCCGGGATCGATGACCGGCGTGCCGGTGACACCGGTTTCGGGAGTGATATCGCCAAAACCGGCGCCTACGAGGCCCCCTGAACTGGACGCCACCGATCCTTCACCCGCCGTGCCGCCATGAGCAGAGTCGATCAGATTGGCACGCCAGAGCGGTGCGCAAGGATTCGCATTGCTGTCCGCATCGAATGCGTAAACGCTATCGTGCTGTGTGGCGACGACAATGACGTTGTGCATGGCGGCGCCAATGGCGAGGTTGGCGACCCACAGTGGTTGGGCGTAGATGGCGCCATCCACGCTGCACGAGAAGAGCTTGCCGAAGGTGGCGGTCTTGACGCTGGAAGTTGTCAGCGCGAATTCGTGGGTGTTAGCGCCGTCGCGCGCGAGATCGTTGTGATAGGTGGTGACGCCCGTGAGGTCGGTTACGGCGAGCGTGGCGGTTGCGCTCTTGGTCGTGTCGGCAACGCTCGTCGCCGTTATGGTGACATTGCCCACAGCGTTTGGAGCGACGAACGTCGCGGCGGTGTTCCCCTGACTGCTGAAAGTCCCGCCGGAAGCCGTCCATGTCACGCCGGCCGCGCTGACGTCGTTCTGAAGGTTCGCCGTAAAATTCAGGGATTGCGAAAAAGTCGCTCCACCGCGCACCGGTGTGACTGCCACGCTGATCGGTCCCGCTGCCGTCAAGGCTGTTCCCGTGCCGGAGTAACTGCTGAGATTCCCTGTGGCGTCGGTGGCGCGCACGCGATAAGAATAGGAGGTGGAAGCGGTCAGGCCAGTGTCGTTGAAGGTGGTGGATGTAGGTGCGGATATTTGAGCGAAATTCGAGCATGCTGCTCCGGTGCAGCGCTCGGCCATGTAGCCGGTGACGCCGACGTTGTCGGTCGAGGCCGTCCAGGAAAGATTGATCCGCGTGTCCGTGGCCGCGCTGACTATCAGGTTTGTTGGTGCAGTCGGTGGTGTGGTGTCCGGCGGAGCTGGAGTGCTGGCGCTGGCTGTGCTGGAGTAGGCGCTCAGGTTGTTCGCGGCGTCGGTGGCGCGCACGCGATAAGAATAGGAGGTGGAAGCGGTCAAGCCAGTGTCGCTGAAGGTCGTTGCGGTAGGCGCGGCGATTTGCGCGAAGTTCGAGCAGGCTGCTCCCTGGCAGCGCTCGACGCGGTAGCCAGTGACGCCAACGTTGTCGGTCGAAGCGGTCCACGCCAGGTCTATCTGCGATGGTGAAGCCGCCGTTGCCGTCAAGTTTGTAGGCGCTGTGGGCGGGGTGGTGTCCGGCGGAGCAGGAGTGCTCGCGCTAGCTGTGCCGGAGTAGGCGCTCAAGTTGTTGGCGGCGTCGGTGGCGCGCACGCGATAAGAATAAGATGTGGAGGCGGTCAGGCCAGTGTCGCTGAAGGTCGTGGCCGTGGGCGTGGCGATTTGCGCGAAGTTCGAGCAGGCTGCTCCCTGGCAGCGCTCGACCCGGTAGCCAGTGACGCCAACGTTGTCGGTCGAAGCGGTCCACGCCAGGTTTATCTGCGACGCTGAAGCAGCGGTTGCGGTCAAGTTTGCGGGCGCTGTGGGCGGGGTGATGTCCGGCGGAGCAGGAGTGTTGGCGCTGGCTGTGCCGGAGTAGGCGCTCAGGTTGTTGGCGGCGTCGGTGGCGCGCACGCGGTAGGAATAAGACGTGGAAGCGGCCAGGCCCACGTCGCTGAAGGTGGTGCCAGTCGGCGTGGCGATTTGCGCGAAATTCGAGCAGGCTGGGCCCTGGCAGCGCTCGACCATGTAGCCGGTGACGCCGACGTTGTCGGTCGAGGCCGTCCAGGAAAGATTGACCTGCGTGGCCGAGGCTGCGCTGGCTGTCAGGTTCGTTGGTGCAGTCGGTGACGTGGTATCTGGCGAGGCCGAGGTCTTGGTGGTCGAGATCACGGAGAGGGTGCTGAGATTGCTGGCGGCGTCAGTGGCGCGCACGCGGTAGGAATAGGAGGTGGAAGCGGTCAGGCCACTGTCGCTGAAGATGGTGGCTGTTGGTGCGGATATTTGCACGAAAACCGAGCAGGCCGCGCCCGTGCACCGTTCGACCAGGTAGCCGGTGACGCCAACGTTGTCCGTCGAAGCGGTCCACGCCAGGTTTATTTGCGATGGTGAAGCAGCGGTAGCTGTCAAGTTTGTGGGTGCTGTTGGGGGCGTGGTGTCCGGCGGAGCAGGAGTCTTAGTGCTGGCCGTGTTGGAGTAGGCGCTCAAGTTGTTCGCAGCGTCGGTGGCGCGCACGCGATAAGAAAAGGAGCTGGAAGCGATCATGCCAGTGTCGCTGAAGGTGATGCCAGCGGGCGTGGATATTTGCGCGAAATTCGAGCAGGCCACGCCCGTGCAGCGTTCGACCAGGTAGCCGGTGACGCCGACATTATCGGTCGAAGCCATCCAGGAAAGATTGATCTGGGTGTCGGAGACGACGGTGACAGTCAGGCTCGCCGGCGCGTTGGGCGCGACGGTATCTGGCGGCGGAGCGTAGGAGCCAGATTTGCAGCCGGTTACCACAAGAGAGAGGCACAGAGCGCACATCACAGCGCAAGAAGATGCGGAGACGGCGCGATTCCCAAGAACTCGCTTCACGTGGGTCCACTCCTCTTGATTTTGATTTGCTGCAAAGATGCCAGGAAGTGCCCCGTACAAGAGAGACGCTTCCCCTTAAGAAAAAACTAGCACGGATTATGCGGCGCCGGCAGATTACGCAGGGGTGAGTGTCCGACTGCTCTCCTGTTCTATAGGACAGTGGCCTGAAATTATGCCGTGCGAGGAAGGCAATCCCGGTATGGCCAACACAGCTGGTTAGGAGCCGCTCGGCCACAGTTTGCGGACGAAATTACGAACACGATCGACAAAGGAAACGTTGACAGGGGCTGCAGGCTTCTGAGCATTGGTCCCGGCGGCCCGTGCGGACGCGGGCGGCGGCACTGGCGTGATGGCAGCGACGGCCACGCCTTCCACGCGGCCCTGGAAGACGAGCGTGGGCCGCACGCGCACGCGGCGCACCAGAACGATCTTCTTCGGATCGATCTCCGGCTGGACCTTAGCGTTGGCGTCGTAGATCAGCGGGGGCATAAAGACCTGATAGACGGGCTCTTCCCGGTCGGGGGGCGTTTCGACAGTTGCGGGCTGGGTGTTCGGCTTTGCGTCTGGGGCTTTCTTGTGCGCTTCCTCGGCAGTTGCGAGCTGGCTGACTTCAGGCTGCGGTGGAGGTGTTGCTTTTGCAGCTTGTAGATCACAGGCGCAGTGGCCGGCGCTGGTGCGAAGGCCGTCAAGCTGTCCGTTAAGGAGGAGGACGTCGCCAGCCTGCGGGATGAGCACGCTCTGCCCGGTCAACTGCTGCTCGACACGGATGGCGCCGCGATTCGCACGGATGCACATGGCACCCGCGGTGTCGAAACCAAGCAGGAGGTCTTGCGGGCCATCACTAATGGCGACGGCTTGCGCCTGGATTTGCGGAGTGTAAATGGTCAGGGAGAGCTCGCGCTCGATGTGCGCGTGAATCGTGCCGGTATCGAGGGCGATGGTCAGCGAACCACCGGACTTGAGGACCGACAGATGCGCCGGACCGCAAATGCTGATCTGGCCGCCTTCCACAAGATCGATGCGCGCAGCGCCGGATTTGACGCGCACGTCGCTACCGCTGCGCAGGACGGTTTTCGCCTGGCCGTGGACGACCTCGACACTCATGGGTCCGTTGACGGTGATGGCTTCGCCGTCGATGACCCCCACGGAGTCGGACGGCGGTTCATCGGGACGCGCGGCGGCTGCGGCGAGCAGCGCAGCGCAGAGGATGGCGACGCAAGCCGCCGGAACTGCGGCCCGGCGCCGGCATTCGAACGAGTTGGAGAAGGCCGTCACTCGGTGATGCTCCCCGTCACGAGGCAGAAAGTCTCGCCTATACTATACGTGGGCGGGCTTGCAGCCGCACGCAGAGGATGATGACGACACCCAACGCAGCCGTCGAGGCCACAAAGAAATCAGGCGAGGAACCCGTGAATGTGCACTACGACATACGGCTGCCCGAGCTGCCGTGGTCGCGGCGCATCCAGATTCCGATTATCGCCGCGGCAGCGTACAGCGTGATTCGAATGCTGGGTCCGACGCTGCGCTACGAAGTGCTGGGCTGGCAGCATGCCGAGCGCGTGTATGCGGCAAAGAAGCAATGTATCTGGGCCTTCTGGCACCGGATCATAATCCCGATTGTGTGGTGGTATCGAAACCACGGCGTGGTGGTGATGAACACCACGGCGTTCGACGGGCAGTGGACACGCAAAGTGATCGAGTGGCTGGGATTCGGAACGGCGCAAGGCAGCTCTTCGCGCGGGGGATTGCGCGGGTTGGCGGTGATGGCGCGGCGATTGGAAGAAGGCCTCGATTGCGCATTCACGATTGATGGGCCGCGCGGGCCGCGGTATGTGGCCAAGCCGGGTCCGGTGATGCTGGCGCGGAAAACGGGATGCCCGATCATGGTTTTTCACATTGGAGTGGAACGCGGGAAGACGTTTGAGAAGACGTGGGACCATTTTTTGATGCCGAGACCCTTTTCGCGAACGGTGATTCTGTTTGCGCCGCCAATTTATGTTCCGGCCGACGCAACCGCGGAAGCTCTGGAAGCCAAGCACGCCGAAATGCAGAGGGAGTTGGAGCGCGTCCGCGATATCGCCGAGTCCTGGTTTTCGCTGAACGATGAAGCGCGCGCCAAACATCGCGCTGAATTCAGCCGTTCAAACCCTCAAACGTGAGCGGGTCGTTCCTGCGCAAAACCGTGAATTGAAGACCGAAAACCAAGAACCAAAAACTGAAGTCAAAATTCGAAGTCAAAAACCAAAAACTGAAAACCAAGAACCCAAAACTGAAAACTGAAAACTGATTCAGTTGCCGGTGCGTTCGCCGAGCTTGACGGGTATGTCCATTTTTTTGCCGCCACGGTAGACGGTTACGGTGACGCTGTCGCCGGGGCGCTTGTGGTTGAGGACCAGGTTGACGTCGAGTTGACTCACGACTTTCTGGCCGTCGATGGCCACGATGACGTCGCCTCCGATGGCGATCTTGCGCATGCCTGCTTCCGCGACACGATTGCCGCCTTGAATGCCAGCGGCTGCGGCCGGACCGCCCTTCGTTGCTCGCTCCACAAGCAAACCCTCTTTCACGGGCAGATCCAGCGCTTCACCTAGCCATCCGCCGACGGGCAGCGTTTCCACACCGAGGAACGCGCGGTGCACGCGGCCGTCGGTCATGAGATCGTTGGCAATGTTCTTTGCGGTGTTAATGGGAATGGCGAAGCCGATGCCGGCGGTGGTGCCGCTGGGCGTGTAAATCGCTGAGTTGATGCCAATGACATCACCGTGCGAATTGATGAGCGGGCCGCCGGAATTGCCGCGGTTGATGGCGGCGTCGGTCTGAATGGCTTCGTCAATGAAAGTGGTTTGGCTGGTCTGCACGGTGCGTCCGAGAGCGCTGACGACGCCGGTGGTGAGCGTGGACTGGAAGCCGAAAGGATTGCCGATGGCGAGAACTTTTTGGCCCACCTGGAGCGCTCCGGAATCTCCCAGCGACAGCGCCGCGAGGTGCTTTCCCTTGGGATCGATTTTCAACAGAGCGACGTCATTGCGCTGGTCGGCGCCGATGAATTTTGCAGGGTAGTGGGATTGATCGCCGAGCACGACTTCGATGGACTGGGCGCCTTCGACGACGTGGAAATTGGTGAGGATGTAGCCGCGGGCATCAATCACAAAACCGGAGCCGGCGCCTTCGACGGGGACAGGGTCCATGAAGAAATCATATTCCGTCGCCTTGGTGAGAATGTTGGCCACGGCCGGGGACGCCTGCCGGTAGACGCGCACGTTGATAGATTCATCGCCGGTCAGAGAAGCATCGCGCTGCGCCATCTCGGCGGGTGAGCTCGAACCGCCGAGGGGCACGGCTTCGACCTTGGTGGGTTGGCGGGGGCCGAATCGCGCGCCGGCCCAATAGGCGCCGAGGAGAAGAACCAGCGCGGCAAGAATGATGCGTGCGCGGTTGGGGGAATTTACTGCGCTCATGGTTGTCGTCCCTTCTGATTTACCGATGCCAATAGTATAAGGAAAATTCCGGAACAGGTCACCGCGTGGTCTGATTGCGGCGGACCTTGGCCGCAAGAGCTCCAACCTGGCGGCGGGTTTCCTCGAGAGAGCCGGAACAGTCGATTTTTTCGGTGGCAAGACGCAGTTTTTCGTCGACGGGAAGCTGCGCGGTGATGCGGCGGCGTGCTTCGGCTTCGCCGAGGCCACGGGCCATCAGGCGCTTGAGTTGCTGTTCAGGCTCGCACCAGGCCACCACGAGGCCATCCAACTTCTTGTGGATGCCGGATTCGATCAGAAGCGCGGCTTCGACAAAGGCGGCATCGCGTGTGCCGCCACGCTGCCATTCGTCAAATTGGCGGAAGACGACTTCGGCGACCCGAGGATGGACGACGGCGTTGAGGCGGTCGAGTCTGGCGCGATCGGCAAAGACGATGGCACTGAGCTTTGCGCGGTCAACGCGGCCATCGGGGGCGAGAACCGCGTGTCCGAATTCCTGGAGGACCTCGGCGTAGGCAGGCTGGCCGGGCTCGATGAGCCGGTGGGCCAGGGAGTCGGCGTCGAGGACGGAGAAGCCCATTTCGCGGAGCATGGCGGCGACGGCGCTTTTGCCGCTGGCGATGCCGCCGGTGAGTCCGAGTCGGAGCATGATCGTGAACTATCGCGCGCTGGCGGTCGATTGCGTCGCGGAAAATTTTGGCGAAGCGCGGCGGAGGCGGGCGGCTTTGACGGTGTTGCTCATGAGCATGGTGATGGTCATGGGGCCGACGCCGCCGGGCACGGGCGTGAGCGCTCC
>Ga0137409_10000540_pt1 | contig 41817 bp, 34 predicted proteins | sample CZODoug1_16funga_FD_122059 | JGI IMG/M metagenome (GOLD analysis project Ga0137409, IMG submission 122059) | Vadose zone soil fungal communities from Angelo Coast Range Reserve, California, USA - CZODoug1_16fungal (Hybrid Assembly) | ecosystem: Environmental > Terrestrial > Soil > Vadose zone...
TCGCCTTCGCGTATCTCGGCGCGCCGCGCACCACGCGGCAGGGCCGCACCTGGTCGCTCGTCTCCGCGGGCGGCGGCGTGGCGACGCTGCGCGTCATCGGCTTCGCCAGCTTGGTGTTCGGCATCAAGCATCCGGTGGCGCTGACGTTCCAGTACATCGCGGTGTTCGCCGCGGCCGCGTTCGGCCTGTTCGCCATCTCGCAGGCCATCATCATCGAGCCGCCCGCCTTCATGGTGCGCGCCGTCTACTCCGTCTCCGAGCGCCTGGCGCGCCGGTTCGCGACCACGTGAGGCCGGACATGGTTGCGGGTTCCCTGTTGCGTTACGTGCCCCTGCCCTACCCGCGGACGCGCACCCTGTCGCACTACTTCGGCAAGCGCTTCCTCACCACCGCGATCCTGGTGTTCGTCGGCATCCTGTCACTCGTGGCGCTGGTCGACTACATCGAGATGATGCGCAAGACCTCCGGCCTGCCGAACGTGCCGGCGTCGATCGTGGCGCAGACCTCGCTGTTTCGCGTGCCGCAGATCGCCGAGCGCATCATGCCGTTCTCGGTGCTGATCGCGGCGATGTCGTGCTACCTCAACCTGTCGCGCCGGCTCGAGCTCGTGGTCGCGCGCGCGGCCGGCATGTCGGCCTGGCATTCGTCGATCCCGAAATGGCAGCGGAGGGTTCACGCTTTTTCATTCGTGCCGACGCCGGAAACTTGGTGCAGGCTCGGGTAGTGTCGACCCCTTTCTACGATCCGTCCGGTGCTCTGCAGAAGTCGGTGGCAGTATGAATGCGAAGCGAACCAGTCCGGTGCATGCACAACTTGCCGCGTTGCAGCCGCGGTGGGACGAGCGGCGCGGCATGAGCATCGCGTCGCGCGTTGCGGGTGACGATGGGACGAAACTGGACGCCGTGGCATTGGCCGACTTGAGTTTCCTGCCGAAGTTCGGGCTCAAGGGAGCGGCTGCGGAGCAGTGGCTCGAAGGTCAGAACATCGCGCTGCCGGCGAAGGCGAATAGCTGGACTTCGCTGCCCGGCACCGGCGTGATTGCGAGGCTGGGAAGAAGCGAATTCTTTCTCGAGGATGGCGCCGCCGCGGATACGGTCGGCGCAATCCGGACTGCGCTTGGAACCGGGGCTCCCGGGGTCTATCCGGTGATCCGTCAGGATGCGGGTTTCGCGCTCGCCGGCATGCGCATAAACGAATTGCTGGTGCAGACATGCAATGTAAATTTCAAAGAATTCGGTGCGGAGGAAGGGATCGCGGTGATGACCCAGATGATCGGGGTCGCCGTACTCGCGATCCGCACCAACCATAAACAAATGCCGTGTTATCGCCTCTGGTGCGATCCCACCTTTGCCCCTTATTTCTGGGAAACACTTGCAGAAATCGCCGGGGAACTGGGTGGCGGCGTTATCGGCGCCGATGGATTGCCCGGGTAGGTGGGCAAGTTCGGTTTCAACAAACTCATCAACGGGAGCATCGAGCGCAATGTCACCCCAATCGGCAAGAAAGTACCTGAAGGACAACAAGGTCAAATACATCCTTGCGCAGTTTGTCGACATTCATGGCGCTGCCAAGGCCAAGGCCGTTCCGGTCGAGCACCTCGACATGATGCTGAACGAAGGGGCGGGTTTCGCGGGATTCGCGCTGTGGGGATTCGGCATGGGGCCGCACGGTCCGGACTACATGGCGGTGGGCGATCCGTCCACGCTGTCCGTGATCCCGTGGCTGCCGGGTTTTGCGCGCATGGCCTGCTACGGCCATGTCAATGGCGCGCCATATCAATTTTGTTCGCGCGTTGTCCTGAAGCGCCAGCTCGATGCGCTGGCAAAGCGCGGGCTCACGATGTACACCGGCATAGAACCGGAGTTCATGCTGCTCAAACGCGCCGGCGACGGCAGCCTCGCGCCGGCGGACGACACCGACCTGCTGGAGAAACCTTGTTACGACTATAAGGGCCTGGCGCGCTCCGTGCCTTTCCTGGAAGCGATGGTGGATGCATTGCGAGCCGTCGGCGTCGATGTTTATCAGATCGATCATGAAGACGCCAACGGCCAGTTCGAGGTGAATTACACCTACGGCGATGCGCTGAGTTCAGCCGACCGGCTTGTGCTGGTGAAGATGGCGGCCTCGGAAATCGCCAGGTCGATGGGCATGATCGCGACATTCATGCCCAAACCTTTTTCCGACCGCACCGGGACGGGGGCGCATTTTCACATCTCGATCGGCAACAGCAAGGTCAAGAACCTGTTTCATGACGCCAAGGATAAGAACGGCCTGGGCTTGTCGAAGATGGCCTACCATTTCATGGGCGGGGTGCTGGCGCATGCGAAAGCGCTGACCGCGATCGTCGCGCCGACCATCAACTCGTACAAGCGTCTGGTAGTGGGCCGCGCGCTGTCGGGCGCGACATGGGCGCCGGCATATATCACCTACGGCAACAATAACCGCACCGCGTGCGTGCGCGTACCTTACGGCCGGCTGGAACTTCGCCTGCCCGACGGATCCGCCAATCCCTATCTCGCCAGCGCGGCGATTCTCGCGGCGGGCATGGATGGCGTCGATCGCAAGCTCGACCCCGGCAAACCGATCAACGAGAACCTCTACGAGTGGTCGCCGGAGAAACTGAAGAGGGCAGGAATCGACGTACTGCCGCAAAACCTCAAGGAAGCGTTGGATGAGTTCGAGAAGGACAAGGTGCTGCGCACTGCGCTGGGCGAGGACCTGGCGCAGGAGTTCCTTACCCTGAAGCGCATGGAGTGGGTGGAGTTCTCGCGGCACGTCTCCGACTGGGAGCGCGACCGCTACGTCGAGTTTTTTTAAGACTGGATTAACCACAGAGGCACAGGGACACGGAGAAATTCGGAAACAGAAACCCGTCATAAGCGATGGGCGCGTGTTCTTGGCTGGAGGTCTCTTTTTCTCTGTGACTCTGTGACTCTGTGTCTCTGTGGTGAGACTTAGGAGGTGATTATGTGTGGAATCGTGGGACTGCTGGTGAAGAATCCGGCGCTGCGCGAGCAGCTCGGCGAACTGATGCTGCCGATGCTGATCGGCATGACGGAGCGTGGACCGGACTCGACCGGATTGGCCGTGTTCACTGCGCCGGTTGCCGATGGCCGCCGCAAATTCAGCCTGTACTCGGGTGAGGGGGAATTCGACTGGACTGCGTTCGAGCGCGCGGCGCGACAGGCGCTGAGTGACGACAGCGAGGTCAGCGTTCAGGCGAACCACGGCGTGCTGGAAACCGCCGCGCCGCCACCACAAGTCACCGGGTGGATCCGCGCCGTGTATCCGCGGCTGCATGTGCTCTCCGCCGGCCAGTTCATCGATCTGTACAAGGACGTTGGCGCGCCGGCCGAAGTCGCGACCCGTTACGACTTCAGGAATCTCACGGGCACCCATCTGGTCGGGCATACCCGCATGGCGACCGAATCGGCGGTGACGCCGGACCGGGCGCACCCGTTCACCGCCGGCGAGGACTGGTGCCTGGTGCACAACGGGTCGCTTTCCAATCCGTATCAGATCCGGCGCAAGCTCGAGCCGCTCGGCATCGCCTTCGAGACCGACAACGATACCGAGGCGGCCTGCCGTTATTTCGAGTGGCGCATGCGCGAGGGCGACGATCTGGAGACCGCAATCCACAAGGGGTTCGAGGAACTCGACGGCTTCTACACCTTCCTGATGGGCACCAAGGACGAACTGGCGCTGGTGCGCGACGCGTTCGCCTGCAAGCCGGCGGTCGTGGCGGAAACCGACGATTACGTCGCGATCTCCTCCGAGTTCAGGTCGCTGGCAAAGCTGCCGGACGTGAAGAACGCAAGGATCTTCGAGCCAGTCCCGGAGGAGGTATACGTATGGCGAGCGTAGCGCCGGCGCCGCGGACTACGGCCGACACCGTCACCTTCGATCTCGCCAGGCAATCGTTGCGGGAGTTGAATCGGTTTCTCCACCATGACCTGCGAGCCGGCGTGAAGAAGGTACGCGTGCTTAACCCGGATGGCGCGCACAACATCGCGGTAGGCGTGGATGCGCCGGTGGAGATCGAGGTGGACGGCCATGCCGGCTATTACGCGGCGGGAATGAACAAGCAGGCCAGGGTGCTGATTCGCGGCAACGCCGGACCGGGGCTGGCCGAAGGCATGGAATCCGGTGTGGTGCATGTGAAAGGCTTCGCATCGGTATCGGCCGGCGCGGCTGGGCACGGCGGCCTGCTGGTGATCGAAGGCGACGCGTCGCTTCGCTGCGGCATATCGATGAAGGGCCTGGACATCGTGGTTGGCGGTTCGGTCGGAGACTTCTCGGCGTTCATGGCGCAGGCCGGCCGGCTGATTGTGTGCGGCGACGCCGGTGACGCGCTCGGCGACTCGCTCTATGAAGCGGTCATCTATGTGCGTGGGAAAGTGAGTTCCTTCGGCGCAGATGCGCATGAGGAACCGATGCGCGAATCGGACTACGTGGCGCTCGCCGATCTGCTCGGCAGGGCCGGCCTCAAACACGATCCGAGGCAGTTCCGGCGCGTGGCGTCCAAGCGCGAGCTCTACCACTGGAACGCCGACGCCAACCAGGAATATTGAGAATCAGGGGCGAGGGATGAGGGGCGAGGGACGAGGGCTTGAGGGACCAAGGTTTAGGCATTCCAGCGCGACATGCGCTCGAAGCCAATCCCGAACCCCTCGTCCCTCGCCCCTCGTCCCTCGTTCCTGGTTCCGAAGGGACCAAACATGAACAAGCCAGTCGAATTGCACAAACAGGTCCAGCGCGAGGAAAGCGCGAGCTTTGACCGCAAGGTCATCGACTACATCCACCACGCGGCCGCGACCGGGTTATATGAGATACGGGGACTGGGCGCGAAGCGCCGGATGCCGCACTTCGACGACCTGGTATTCCTCGCGGCGTCGCTGTCGCGCTATCCGCTGGAGGGCTACCGCGAGAAATGCGTGACCCGAACGGTGCTCGGGACGCGTTATGCGAAGAAGCCGATCGAACTAGCGATCCCGATCACCATCGCCGGGATGAGCTTCGGTTCGTTGTCGGCCAACGTCAAGGAGGCGCTCGGCCGCGCGGCAACCGAGATGGGTACATCGACCACAAGCGGCGATGGCGGCATGACCTCGGAGGAACGCCAGTCTTCGAAGACATTGGTGTACCAGTGCCTACCCTCGCGCTACGGCTTCAGGCCGGACGACGTGCGCAGGGCGGACGCGATCGAAGTCGTCATCGGTCAGGGTGCGAAACCCGGTGGCGGCGGCATGCTGCTCGGGCAGAAGATCAATCCGCGGGTGGCGAAAATGCGCGTGCTCCCTGAAGGCGTCGATCAGCGCTCGGCATGCCGCCATCCGGACTGGACCGGACCTGACGATCTCACCATCAAGATCCAGGAACTGCGCGAGATCACCGATTGGGAGAAGCCGATCTACGTGAAAATCGGCGCGACCCGTGTGTTCAACGATGTGAAGCTGGCGGTGCATGCCGGCGCGGATGTGATCGTGGTGGATGGCATGCAGGGCGGCACCGCGGCCACGCAAACCGTATTCATCGAGAACGTCGGCATTCCCACCCTGGCGGCGCTGCGCCAGGCGGTGGACGCGCTCGAAGACCTGAACATGAAGGGCAAGGTGCAGCTTATCGTCTCCGGCGGAATACGCAGCGGCGCGGACGTGGCGAAGGCATTGGCCATGGGCGCCGACGCGGTCTCGATCGGACAGGGCATCCTGTTCGCGCTCGGCTGCAATCACGAAGCCTACATGCAGAAGGGAAAGCATCACTCTGCCGTCGCCGACTACGGGAAGCTCGGCACCGCGCCGGGCTTTTGCCACCATTGCCACACCGGCAAATGCCCGGTGGGCGTGACGACGCAGGATCCGGTGCTCGAGCAGCGTCTCGAGCCCCTGGTCGGTGCGAAACGCGTGCGAAACTATCTGAAGACTCTGAACATGGAACTCACCACCATTGCCCGCGCCTGCGGCAAGCAGAACGTGCATCACCTCGAGCGCGAGGATCTGGTTGCGCTGACCGTTGAAGCGGCCGCCATGGCACGCGTCCCGCTGGCCGGGACCGACTGGATTCCCGGCGCAGCCACCGCTTAACCTTCGCCGCAATGGAAAACCGCGACAAACCGGACAGCGCTCCCGCGGAAACGCGGCCGGGTGCAGTGGCGGGCAACGGCAAATCGCTTGACCGTTACCTCGGCAACGTCATTCGCGAGTTGCGGCTGAAGGACAATCTGACCATAGCCGAGGTGGCAGCCCAGGCCGGCATTTCGCGCGGCATGGTTTCCAAGATCGAGAACGGCCAGGTCTCCACCAGCCTGGAAACGCTGTCGAAGATCGGTCAGGCATTGGGGGTTTCGCTCTCGCACCTGTTCCGCCACTACAACATGCCCTCCGGCGGCGCGCAGCTGGTGAAGAAAGGCGAAGGCATGGAAGTCGTTCGCCGCGGAACCCGGCGCGGCCATACCTACCATCTGCTCGCCTACGACCAGGGGCCGAAAAAAACCTTCGAGCCTTTCCTGATTACCATGGACGATGCCTCGGAGGTGTTTCCGACCTTCGAGCATCCCGGCACCGAGTTCATCCACATGCTCGAGGGCAGGATCGAATACCGCCACGGCCAGCATACCTACATGCTCGAGCCCGGCGACTCGCTCACCTTCCGCGGCGATATCCCACACGGGCCCGAGCGCCTGCTCGAGCTGCCGATCCACTTCCTTTCCATCATCATCTACGGCGGCCACGGCGAGGAATAAGCCCGCTGGCAGTTCTCCGGGAAAAAAAACGGGCGCCCGAAGGCGCCCGATGAATTGGTAAGCATGCTTACCGGAGGAGATTACATGGTCCGGGACCGATAAAAATCCCGAAACCTAACAATTGTCATTCGACTTTTTCGCCGTGCAGGCTGATGTCCAGACCTTCGCGTTCGTGATCTTCCGGCACACGCAGCCCGATCGTCACGTCGATAATCTTGAGGATGATGAAGGAGACGACGAAGCCGTAGATCAGGGTCGTACCCACTCCCCACAACTGGACCATCACGCTACCATCGGCGCCACTGATGTCTTTGCTGACCAAAGCTCCGGTCAGCAAAGCGCCGACGATACCGCCGATGCAGTGCACGCCAAACGCGTCGAGGGAGTCATCGTAGCCGAGCCATTTCTTGACGTATGAGGAAGCATAGAAGCAGAGGACGCCTGCGGCCACGCCGATGATCACAGACGCATTCGGCCCGACGAAACCGGATGCCGGCGTAATTGCGACGAGTCCTGCCACCGCTCCGGAGGCGATTCCGAGCACACTCGGCTTGCCCTTGACCAACCACTCGGAGAACATCCAGGCGAGCGCGGCTGCTGCTGTCGCGATCTGCGTTACCGCCATAGCCATGCCGGCACGCCCGTCGGACGCCACTGCGGAACCCGCGTTGAAGCCGAACCAGCCCACCCACAGCAGCGATGCACCGACGAGCGTTAGCGTGAGGTTGTGCGGCGCCATCGGCTCCTTGCCGTAGCCGACGCGCTTGCCGAGGGCGAGCGCGCATGCCAGACCCGCAATACCCGCGTTGATGTGCACCACCGTGCCGCCAGCGAAATCGAGCACGCCCTTGACAGCAAGCCAGCCGCTAGGTTCCCACACCCAGTGTGCAATCGGGGCATAGACCACGATCGACCAGATGCCCATGAACCAAAGCATCGCCGAAAATTTCATGCGTTCGGCGAAAGCGCCGGCAATCAACGCTGGAGTGATGATGGCGAAGGTGAGCTGGAACATCGCGTATACCGTCTCGGGTACCGTCACGCCGAGATGCGAGACCGAGGTTTTCCCTGCGTCCTTCAGGTAAACGGCTCCGTTCATGAAGGCGCGACTGAAACTACCAAGATAGGCGGTGCCGCCAGGCGTAAAGGCAAGACTGTATCCGACCAGCCACCACAGAATGGTCACCAGGCAGGTGATCGCAAAACTCTGCATCAATGTTGCCAGCACGTTCTTCTTGCGCACCATTCCGCCGTAGAACAGCGCCAAACCTGGAATGGTCATCATCAGCACCAGAGCGGTGGAGGTGAGCATCCACGCCGTATCGCCGGCACTGATCTTGTCGTTGGTGACCAGCACTGGCTCGGTAGGTGCGGGGGGGGCTGCCGGGGCTGCGGCTGCCGGGGCTGCCGCAGCAGGTGCAGTTGCCGCGTCGGCCGGCTTGGCCTCGTCGGCGAAGTTCGGCACCGAATAACCCAGCGCTCCGCACAGAGCCAGAAGCATCAGAATTTTTCTAATCATGACGTTCTCCCTATAACGCCTCCGCGCCGGTCTCGCCGGTGCGGATGCGAACGACTTGCTCGAGATCGAATACGAAGATCTTGCCGTCGCCGATCTTGCCGGTGTTCGCGGATTTCTCGATCGCTTCGATCACCTGTTCGAGCAGCTCGGTCTTGATCGCAGCCTCGATCTTCACTTTGGGCAGAAAGTCGACGACGTATTCGGCGCCACGGTACAGCTCGGTGTGGCCCTTCTGCCGTCCGAAGCCCTTGACTTCGGTGACCGTGATGCCCTGCACGCCGATCGCGGACAGGGCCTCACGCACCTCGTCAAGCTTGAACGGCTTGATGATTGCGGTTACTAATTTCATTTGGTTGCTCCCTGAGTTGGGTGACTTTCCCCGAGGTGATTTAGAACTTGTAGATCGCCTGGACTCCCATCGAATACATGGTTTTGCTCAGCGTTCCGCCACCGTTGTCGAAGAAGAAGTCATTGCTTGCCTTGTCGGTCCGGAGCTCGCCGCGGATCTCTGTGTTCTTGGCGGGCAGATAGGCCAGCGTTACCGTGCCTTCACTGTATTTCGTGTCGGCGGGGCCGCCAAAATGGAAGCTGTCAGTGTCCTTGAACCACTCGATACGACCCGCGATCCGCCATGTGTCTTTGAGCATGTAGGTCACGTAACCGGCTACACCCGAGTATTTGGCGTCGGGAGTGCCTGGCCCTCCGGCTTCGTCCTGCTTGACGTCCACGTACTCACCCCCGAAGGACAGGGCGTCGGACATGGTCCAGGTGGCGACGACGTCAATCAGCGAGCGGCTGGCGGATGTCGTCCCGGAAGTCGGTTCCGAGCCGAAGTAGCCGCTGATATTGATTGCCAGCGGCTTGATCGGGGTCAGCCCGACGCCGAGTTCGATGGTCTTCTGTCTGTTCGAATCCTGCATCTGATCCCAGCCGTTGTTCACCCCGCCCGTGAGGCTTACCTTGTCGTTAACCGCATACGTGGCGCGCACACCGGTGTGGGTGAAGGGAATCGCGCCGAACAGAATCGAGCGCGAGATATTGTTGTTGCTGGGGCTGGCAATGACCTCGGTTCCCGCCAGCGTGACGAATTTCCCGCCGATGACGGTCAGCGCCCCGGTTGCATACTGGATGTAGGCTTGGGTCACGTCGAATTTCGAATCCTCGACCGGGGCCGAGTGGATCACCTGCGCATCCGAACCGGCGGTAATGTTGACCAAACCGCCAAAGCCCTCTTTCGGCTGCTTGGCGACGGTGAGACCCACCTGGTGCAGATCGAACGAGTTCCGATTGGTGTCGAATACGCGATCGGAAGGTTCCTTGTTTGAATACTCATACCCCGCATCGATATAGCCGTTGAGCGAGACGCCGGAAGCCTCGAGTACCTGATCGAGCGTCGGGATGGCGGATTTGGGTGGATCTGCGGCCAATACGATGCCCGGCAGTGCGAATGCTCCCAATACGGCAGCCGCAAGAAGTTTTTTCTCAAGCATGGCGAACTCCCTTTGTGATAATTGAAACGATGTGAACTCGGCTGAAAACAGCGGCGAGAAGCGTCAGCATTTACCATGCCACAGAAAAATATCATGTAAATTAATGTGTTAGTCCTATACTAGGAAAAGGGCCGCTCAGCGATGCACTAAAGAAATGCACCGATGGAGTGCCCTGCACTTTGCCGGTGCGAAGTGGGGCGCATGGGTCCCTTTGCTACACTTCGCGAAGGAGGGTCCCCGTGGATACCAAGCTTTTGGATGAATTGAATCGCAGGGTGAGCGATTTGATTGCCGCCACGCCGGCGAAAGACATCGAGAAGAATCTGCGCGCGCTGCTGTCGAGCGCTTTCTCGCGGCTCGATCTGGTGACGCGCGAAGAATTCGATGTTCAACAGGAGGTACTTCGCCGTGCCCGCGAGAAGCTGCAACAGATGGAGGCGCGGGTTGCGGAGCTGGAGGCGAAAGCAAGGATGAAGGCGGAAGGGCAAGGATGAGGGATGAAGGATGAAGGATGAAGTGAAAAAACAGCGGATGGCATCGAATGCCGTCAGGTCTTGTGGGCAGTTGTTGTTCGCCCTTCCTTCCGCCTTCATCCTTCATCCTTCCGCCTTGCCTACCCTTCCGCCTTCATCCTTCATCCCTCATCCTTGCCTTTAAATGTCTCTCGCCGTCCTTTACAGCAGGGCGCTAGCCGGCATGGAAGCGCCGCCGGTCACCGTAGAGGTTCATCTCGCCAACGGGCTGCCGAATTTCACCATCGTCGGATTGCCGGAGGTCGAAGTAAAAGAGAGCAAGGACCGGGTGCGCTCCGCCCTGCTCAACTGCCGATTCGAATTTCCCGCCCGCCGCATTACCGTCAACCTCGCGCCGGCGGACCTGCCCAAGGAAAGCGGCCGCTTCGATCTGCCGATCGCACTCGGAATTCTCGCGGCCTCCGCGCAAATTCCCGCCAAGAGGCTCGGCGAGTATGAATTTGCAGGGGAGCTTGCGTTGACCGGTGAACTCCGTCCCATCAGGGGCGCTCTGGCCATGACCTACAATGCGCATCGTTCCGGCCGCGCCTTCGTGTTGCCGGTGGAAAGCGCAACGGAAGCATCGTTGGTGCGCGACGCGCTGGTCTATCCGGCTGCCACGCTGTTGCAGGTGTGCGCACACCTTGCCGGACGCGAGCTGCTGCAGCGTGCCGCCGATCCGCCGCCATTGCTGGCTGCGGCCTTTCCGGACCTTGCGGAGGTCAAGGGCCAGGCGCCGGCCAAAAGGGCGCTCGAAGTCGCCGCCGCCGGTGGCCACAGCGTGCTCATGGTTGGCCCGCCCGGAACCGGTAAGACCATGCTCGCCGAGCGCTTTGCCGGCATCCTGCCGCCGATGACCGAAGAGGAGGCGCTGGCCTCTGCGGCGCTGCAATCGCTTGGCAGCCAGGGCTTCGACGTGCGCAATTGGAAGCGCCGTCCTTATCGCGCGCCGCACCACACCGCCTCGGCGGTGGCGCTGGTTGGCGGCGGCAGCAATCCGCGCCCGGGAGAGATCTCGATGGCGATGCATGGCGTGCTGTTCCTGGATGAGCTGCCCGAGTTTGGCCGCGATGTGCTGGAAGTACTGCGCGAGCCGCTCGAATCCGGAAAGATCAGCGTGTCGCGCGCCGCGCGCCAGGCCGAATTTCCGGCGCGCTTTCAATTGATCGCGGCAATGAATCCCTGTCCATGCGGTTTCCTCGGGCACTACAGCGGCAAGTGCCGCTGCACCCCGGACCAGGTTACGCGCTATCGCCGCCGCATATCCGGGCCGCTGATGGATCGAATCGACCTGCATATCGAAGTACCGGCGGTGCCGGAACAGGAGATCGCCTCGCGCCAGTCCGGCGAGCCGAGCGCATCAGTGCGCGAGCGGGTCAGCGCGGCGCGTGACATTCAATTGCAGCGTCAGGGCAAATCGAACGCGTTGCTGTCGGTGAAGGAGATCGAGAGCCATTGCGTTGCCGAGCCGCAAGGCCAGCAGCTGGCGCGCCAGGCGATCACGCGGCTGGGGTTGTCGGCGCGTGCTTACCACCGGATCCTGAAAGTGGCGCGCACCATCGCCGATCTCGCCGGCGCGGCTACGGTCTCCGCGACGCATGTGGCCGAAGCGGTGCAGTACCGGCGCTTCGAACGAATGTGAACATCAACTTTGTCATTTGGTTTCAACTCTGTGCCTCTGTGCCTCTGTGTCTCTGTGGTGAGATCAGTCGATGAATGATCTGAAAAGCTGGCAGGAAGAGAAGAGTTCCGCACACCTGTACCGTGTGGTCGCGGAGCAGGAGGCCGGCACGGCGCGCCGGGGGCTGTTCCTTGAACTGGCACGCGAAGCGGAGAAACAGGCCGAGATCTGGGAGAAGAAGATCCGCGAAGGCGGCGGCGTGGTTCCGCAGCGCTTCAGTCCGGACCTGCGTACCCGCATTGTCGCCGCGCTGGTCAAAAAAATGGGGCCACGCCCCTTGCGTTCGGTGCTGGCCGCGATGAAGGTGCGCGGCATGTCGCTGTATGCCGGCGCCGATCCGCGCCACTACGTTCCGGATTCAACCGCGGGAATGGAGCGCCGCCATCGGGGGCTGGCGAGCGGCGGGAATTTGCGTGCCGCAGTCTTCGGGGTAAACGACGGGCTGGTCTCGAACGCGAGCCTGATTTTCGGCGTCGCGGGCGCAACTTCCGATAGCAGGATGATTCTTCTGTCCGGAATTGCCGGACTGCTTGCCGGCGCATTCTCGATGGCGGCAGGCGAGTACGTGTCGGTGCGCTCGCAGCGCGAAATGTACGAGTACCAGATCGGCCTGGAGCGCGACGAACTCGGCCAGTACCCGGAGGAAGAAGCCTCCGAATTGGCGCTGATTTACGCCGCCCGCGGCATTCCCGAGGACGAGGCCAGGCGGATGGCCAACGTGATTCTGGTGGACCCAGACAGGGCACTGGACACGCTCGCGCGGGAAGAGCTTGGCCTCAATCCGGACGAGCTGGGTTCGCCCTGGGGCGCGGCGGGATTCTCATTTTTCTCGTTTGCGGCCGGCGCCCTGTTGCCGTTGCTGCCTTTCCTGTGGAGTTCCGGGGCGGGGAGTCTGGCAGTCTCGGTCGGGCTTACCGCGGCGTCGCTGTTCTCGGTCGGTGCGGTGCTGTCGCTATTCACCGGCCGACAGGCGCTACGCGGCGGACTGCGCATGCTCACGATCGGCGGTGGGGCCGGACTGCTGACGTTTTTCATAGGGAAACTTCTCGGGGTGAGCCTGGGATGAGGAGCAAGGATGAGGGATGAAGGATGAAGGATGAAGGATGAAGGCGGAAGGATGAAGGATGAAGGAAAATCAAAAACAAACTAAAGATTCCTCGTGATCTCGCACCGGCCAATCGCTTCTCACTTCATCCTTCATCCTTCATCCCTCATCCTTGCTCTTCCCGATTGACACCAACCCATCAACCCGCTAACGTTGTTGTTGCGCCGATTTGATACTCAGCTTGCGGGCGCTTAACAAATACCGCTAAAGCGTGGAACGAAAACCCGTCCCGCTCAAGCGGACGGGTTTTTGTTTTCGGAGTCGGAATGTCAAACCAGCGCATACATCTGCTGCACAGCCTGCTCAAGGAACGCATCCTGGTCCTGGACGGCGCAATGGGCACCATGATCCAGGGCCACAAGCTGGACGCCCACCACTATCACGGCGAGCGCTTCCAGGCGCACCACTGCGACCAGAAGGGCAATAACGATCTGCTGACCCTGACCCAGCCGCAGATCATTCGCGGAATCCATGCGGCCTACCTGGAAGCGGGTGCCGACCTGATCGAGACCAACACGTTCAACTCGAATGCGGTGTCGATGGCCGACTACGGCATGATCCATCTGGCCTACGAATTGAACAGCGCAGGGGCGCGGCTGGCGCGGTCCGCTGCCGACGAGTTCACCGGGAAAAATCCCGCCAAACCGCGCTTCGTCGTCGGAGTGCTTGGGCCCACCAGCCGCACCGCATCGATTTCGCCGGACGTGAACGATCCGGGATTTCGCAACGTTTCCTTCGACGAACTGGTGGCCTGTTACGGCGAATGCGTGAAGGGCTTGCTTGACGGTGGCGTGGATCTGCTGATGGTCGAGACGGTATTCGACACGCTCAACTGCAAGGCCGCGCTGTTCGCGATCGACGAATACTTCGTCAGTAATAGCGTGCGCGTGCCGGTCATGGTGTCCGGCACCATTACCGATGCCAGCGGCCGCACGCTTTCGGGACAGACCACCGAAGCGTTCTGGAACTCGATTTCCCACGCGCGGCCGTTCTCGGTCGGGCTGAATTGCGCGCTCGGTGCTAAGGACCTGCGCCCCTACATCGAGGAGTTGTCGAAGGTCGCCGATGTGCACACCAGCCTGCACCCGAACGCCGGTCTGCCGAATGCCTTCGGCGACTATGACGAAACGCCGGAGTACACCGCCTCCTTCCTCAGCGAATTCGCGCAAAGCGGGTTCCTGAACATCGCCGGCGGTTGCTGCGGCACCACGCCGGCGCATATCAAGGCGGTTGTCGAGGTGCTCAAGGACGTAGCACCGCGCAAGGTACCCGTAATCGACAAGAAACTGCGCCTATCCGGGCTGGAACCGCTCAACATCTCCGACGACTCGCTGTTCGTGAACGTCGGCGAACGCACCAACGTCACCGGCTCGAAAGCCTTCGCCCGCCTGGTCCTCGCCGGCAATTATGTCGAGGCGCTCTCGGTGGCGCGCAGCCAGGTCGAGAGCGGCGCGCAAATCATCGACGTCAACATGGACGAGGCGATGCTGGATTCGAAGAAGGCGATGGTGACTTTCCTCAATCTGGTCGGCTCCGAACCGGACATCTCGCGCGTGCCGGTCATGATCGATTCGTCCAAATGGGATGTAATCGAGGCCGGTCTCAAATGCGTGCAGGGCAAGTGCGTGGTGAACTCGATCAGCATGAAGGAAGGCGAAGCCGAGTTCATCCGCCAGGCGCGCCTGGTGCGGCGCTATGGTGCAGCGGCGATCGTCATGGCCTTCGACGAGAAAGGCCAGGCCGATACGCTGGCGCGGCGCATCGAGATATGCACCCGCGCCTACCACCTGCTGGTGAAGGAAGTCGGGTTCCCGGTCGAGGACATCATATTCGACCCGAATATCTTCGCCGTGGCCACCGGGATCGAGGAACACAACAACTACGCAATCGACTACGTCGAAGCCACGCGGGCGATCCGCAGGGCACTGCCGCACGCAAAAATAAGCGGCGGGGTGTCGAACATCTCGTTCTCATTCCGCGGCAACGATCCGGTGCGCGAGGCGATCCACAGCGCGTTCCTGTTCCACGCCATCAAGGCAGGAATGACCATGGGCATCGTCAACGCCGGCCAGCTCGGGGTGTACCAGGAAATTCCCAAGGATCTGCTGGAGCGGGTCGAGGATGTGTTGTTCAACCGCAGGCCGGATGCCACCGAACGCCTGGTCGAGTTCGCCGAGAGCTACAAGGCCGAAACGAAGGTTTCGGTCGAAGACCTGTCGTGGCGCAAAGGCACGGTGGGCAGCCGCATCACGCATGCGCTGGTGCGAGGTATCAATACCTTTATCGTCGAGGACACGGAGGAGGCGCGCAAACAGTTCGATTATCCGATCCAGGTGATCGAAGGCCCGCTAATGGAAGGCATGAACGTGGTCGGCGACCTGTTCGGCGCGGGCAAGATGTTCCTGCCGCAGGTGGTGAAAAGCGCGCGGGTGATGAAGGAGGCGGTCGCTCACCTGATTCCGTATATCGAGGCGGAAAAGGCCCGGTCCGGCACGAGTGGACAGAGCAAGGGCAAAATCGTGATCGCCACGGTCAAGGGCGATGTTCACGACATCGGCAAGAACATCGTTTCCGTGGTGCTCCAGTGCAACAACTTCGACGTCGTCAACCTCGGCGTCATGGTGCCGGCGGAGAAAATACTCCAAACCGCGCGCGACGAGAACGCCGACATCATCGGGCTCTCCGGCCTGATTACCCCGTCTCTGGAGGAAATGGCGCACGTGGCGAAGGAGATGGAGCGCCAGGGCTTCAAGGTGCCGCTGCTGATCGGCGGCGCCACCACGTCGCGGGTGCACACCGCGGTGAAAATCGAGCCGAATTATTCGGGGCCGACGGTATGGGTGCCGGACGCTTCGCGCTCGGTCGGCGTGTGCACCAGCCTGATCTCCGTGGAAAACCGCGCCGAGTACGTTCGCAAGGTAAAGAACGAAGCGGAGAAGACCCGCGCCCAGCACAAGGGCAAGAAGGGTCAGGGTCCGCACTATCCGATCGCCGAAGCCCGCAAGCACGGCTTGAAGACCGATTGGAAAGCTTACGTCCCGCCCGTTCCCGTTCTTACCGGCGTGAAAGCGTTCCGCGACTATCCTCTCGAGGAAATCGCGAAAGTGATCGACTGGACGCCGTTTTTCCAGACCTGGGAGCTGGCGGGCCGCTATCCGAAGATTTTGCAGGACCCGGTGGTCGGCGAGGCGGCGCGCAATCTGTTCGACGACGCGCAGAGGATGCTGGCCCGCATCATTTCCGAGAAATGGCTCGGCGCAGCCGCGGTGATCGGGTTGTTCCCTGCCGGCCGGGCCGGCGACGACGTCGAGGTCTATACCGGCGAATCGCGCACAAAGATCGCGACTACCTTCCATTACCTGCGGCAGCAGATGGTGAAGCCGCTGGACAAACCCAACCAATGCCTGGCCGACCTCATCGCACCCAGGGACTCCGGCGTGCGCGACTACATCGGCGCCTTTGCGGTGACCGCCGGCATCGGCATCGATGAAAGAGTTGCGGAGTTCGAGCAAAAGCACGACGACTACAACGCCATCATGCTCAAGGCGCTTGCGGACCGGCTGGCGGAGGGTTTCGCCGAGCTGATGCACCAACGCGTGCGCCGGGAATTCTGGGGTTACGCCGCCGCGGAGAACCTGGGCGTCGACGACCTGATCGCCGAGAAGTACCGCGGAATCCGTCCTGCACCGGGCTATCCGGCCTGCCCGGATCATGTCGAGAAAGGCCCGTTGTTCGAACTGCTCGGCGCGCCGGGAACCGCCGGCATCACGCTCACCGAGTCCTACGCCATGCTGCCGACCGCGGCGGTAAGCGGTTTCTACTTCTCGCACCCCGAGTCGCAGTACTTCGCGGTGGCGAAGATCGATCGCGATCAGGTCGAGGACTACGCACGCCGCAAAGCCATGAGCGTGCAAGAGGTGGAGAGGTGGCTTGCGCCCAATCTGGCCTACGAGCCCGGCGCGGTTCTGGCCGCCTGACCGGCGTCCGCGAACTTCGCGCCGGGGCTTCGCTCCAATCCCGGTGTAACATCCCGCAGGATCGGAATTGCGCAAATGGCGGCCGACTTTCTACACGCAGAAGTTGCAATCCTTCGCCGCGTCGCTGCGGTGTGCCTTGCCGTCATCGCGCTTTCGGCAACCGAGGCTTCGGCACAGCGTCTGCACAGGTACACCGTCGCCATCGATGCGGAACTCACGACCCTGAACGTGCGCGCATGCTTCGATGGCGCGCCGCCGCCTTATCTGGTGGCCGAATCGCTGGACGCGTCCCTGGCGTTGATGGAAGCGCGGGTGGAGAGCACCCGCCGTAGAATCGAGCCGAGCGGCTCGATCAGCCTCAAGACCGTCCCCGACGGAGGCTGCATCCTCTATGCGGCCAACGTCTCGCGGCCCATCAAACAGCACGATCGTACCGGCGGGAAAATCCAGCACGTCGGCGCGGATCTGCTGACTTCCGTTGGCTTATGGCTGTGGCGGCCGGACACTCTTGGCCCCGACGAAGACATCGAGATCACTTTCCTGCTTCCCGAGGGCATTTCGGTCTCGGCGCCGTGGACACCGGCGGCCACCGCGCCCGAGCGTGCCGTGTTCCGCATCGGGCGGGGGTCATGGGACTGGCCGGCGTCGGTGGCGTTCGGCCGCTTCAAGGAGCGCGAAGTGCGTGTCGGGGGCGCGCGCTTGCGGCTGTCGGTGCTGGACGGATCGCCGCCCGCGGATGTCGATCAGATGCAAGCATGGATCGCCGACGCGGCACAGACGGTAGCCGACCTTTACGGGAAATTTCCGCTGGCGCAGGCGCAGATCCTGATCGTTCCCGGCGCGCGCGGCCACGAGCCGACGCCGCGCGCTTACGTAGTGCGTGGCGGCAGTCCGGCCGCGCATTTCTTCATCAACCAACGGCGGCCGATCCGCGAGTTCTATGACGACTGGACCGCGGTGCACGAACTGTCGCACCTGCTCCTGCCGTATGTCGGTTCCGAGGATGCGTGGGTATCGGAGGGTGTGGCGACCTACTATCAGAACGTACTGCGCGCACGCGGCGGCAGGATGACCGTTCTCGAAGCCTGGGAGCGCCTGCACTCGGGCTTCCTGCGCGGCATGGACAGCGCACCCGGAATGACGCTCGCGCAGGCGACCGAGAGCATGTATCGCGGCGGCACGCACATGCGCGTTTACTGGGAAGGCGCGGCGATGATACTGATCGCCGACGTGCGGCTGCGCCAGCTTACCGCCGGCAAGCAATCCATGGACACTGCGCTCGCCGCGCTCAACGAATGCTGCAATTCGACGGAACGCGCCTGGAGCGGGCGCGAGTTGTTCGACAAGCTCGACGAGATCACCGGAACGGCGGTGTTTCGCGAGCTCTACGACCAGCACGTCGCCTCGAAGGATTTCCCCGACCTGACGCAAGCCTATCGGGCGCTCGGCATCACGGCCAGCGGCCGCAGCATCGAACTGGCTCCGCAGGCCAGGGAGAAGCAGTTGCGCGATGCAATCATGGATACCGGGGTGCTGGTAATCAGCGAAATTCCCGACATGTGAGGGATCTGCCGTGATTGAAGTCCTGGTGGTTTACCTGCATTTCGCGGCGATGATCCTGATCGCGGTGTTTCTCGCGATCGAATATTTGATTTGCGTTCCCGGGCTGGCGCGGGAAAGAGTGCAGCTGCTTGCACGCATTGATCTCCTCTACCTGATCGCGGCGGTGCTTGCCCTTGCTAGCGGAGCAGCGCGACTCGTCTGGTTCGGCAAGGGCGCCGGTTTCTACCTCCACAACCCTGTCTTCTACATCAAGCTGGCACTGTTCGTCGCCATAGGATTGATTTCCATTCCTCCCACGATGCAATATCTGCGCTGGATGCGCGCGCTCAAGACGGGCGCGGGTGCGGTGGCGGCGGACTTCGAAGTGCTGCGCGCGCGTCGCTATGTGCTAGTCGAGCTCGTCCTGTTCGCCTTCATTCCGTTGCTGGCAGTGCTGATGGCACGCGGCATCGGCATACAGGTTCCGGTCAATTGAGTCGTGTTCCGATATTGAAGCTTTGCGGTCGTTGCACCCGCTCGCCGCTGCGGCTCGCTAAGTGCAGTTTATTCTGGGAGAAACCATACTTCTGACCACGAAGGCACGAAGAACACGAAGAAAGGTAAAGGCCGGAATGAAATTCATGATCCGAACGGCACTTCAGATGGGTCCCGACATGGGCTACCGGAAATTTGCGCAGTTACCACAAATTCAACCAACTTCACCAAGTAAATCCGAACCAGATTTTGATCTCTTCGTGTGCTTCGTGCCTTCGTGGTGAGATTTTCGGTTTTAAATTCTCCCGCTTGAGTCGCCCCATCAATGCAAACTGCGGGATTCCGCTACCATGAGCGCTTTTTGCGCAGCCGCCCGAAGTCGAAACCGCCATGAATGCCGACGAAATCTGTTTTCTGCCCGCCGGCGAACTGGTCCGGCACATTCATGCGCGTGAGCTGTCCGCGCTGGAGGTCATGGACGCGCATCTGGCGCAGACGGAAAGGGTGAATCCGGCAGTCAACGCGATCGTCACCTACCTTCCCGAACTGGGCCGCAGCGGCGCGCAGGCGGTAGATGCGGCGCTGGCCCGCGGCGACGATCCCGGGCCGCTTGCGGGGTTGCCGGTGGCGCACAAGGATCTCGCGGTGACCAGGGGCATTCGCACTACCTTCGGCTCGCCGATCTATCGCGACTTCGTGCCCGATGTAGACGCCATAATCGTCGAACGGCTGAAGCGCGCGGGCGCAGTCACGTTCGGCAAGACCAACACCCCGGAGTTTGGCGCCGGTTCACAGACATTCAACCCGGTGTTCGGCGCCACCCGGAATCCCTACGACCTCTCCAAGACCTGCGGCGGCAGCAGCGGCGGTGCAGCCGTGGCTCTGGCCTGCGGGATGGCTCCGATCGCGGATGGCTCGGACCTGGGCGGATCGCTGCGCAATCCTGCGAGCTTCTGCAACGTCGTTGGCATGCGCCCCTCCGCCGGGCGCGTCCCGAATTGGCCGGGCTTCTCGGCCTGGTTCCCGCTGTCGGTGGTCGGACCGATGGCGCGCACGGTGCCGGACACGGCGTTGATGCTTTCAGCCATTGCCGGTCCCGATCCGCGCTCGCCGATCTCGCTTCAGGAACCGGGGTCGTCGTTTGCACGGCCGCTGGCGCGCGACTTCAAGGGCACCCGCATTGCCTGGAGCCCGGACCTCGGTGGCCTGCCGGTGGAGCCGGAAGTGGCCGAGGCATTGAATGCGCAACGCCGGGTCTTTGCCGATCTCGGCTGCCTGGTCGTAGACGCCACGCCGGACCTGAGCGACGCCGATGAGATCTTCCGGGTGATGCGAGCCTGGAATTTCGAACTTTGCTACGGGCAACTGCTGAAATCCAGGCGCGGTCTGATGAAGGACACGCTGATCTGGAATATCGAGGAAGGCGCGCGGCTTACCGGCCCGCAATTGGGCGCTGCGGAGTCCAAGCGCACCCAACTTTTCCACCGCATGCGCGAATTCATGGACGACCACGACTTTCTGGTCGCACCGGTGGCACAGGTGCTGCCGTTCGACATCGACGTGCCCTACGTGACCGAAATCAACGGCATCAGGATGGAAAGCTACATCGACTGGATGCGCTCGTGCTATTACATTACGGTCACCGGCTCGCCGGCGATATCGGTTCCGTGCGGCTTCAGCCGCACCGGCCTGCCGGTCGGACTGCAGATCGTCGGCCGCTACCGGGACGATTTTGGCGTGTTGCAGATCGCGCACGCGTTCGAACAGGCGACCGGCTTCTGGAAACGCAGGCCGGCGGTCGCGCAATCCTGAGTGATTTTCTTCCCAAAGAGCGAGCGATGATTCCTGGTATCAAGGCAATTCGAAACCTGTGCGCCGTATCGGCGTTCCTGACGGCAATCTTGTGTGCCTCCGCGCTGGCGCAGAACCCGCCTTCCAAGGATCGCATTTATCTGCGCGACATCGAGGGCATCTGGATCAATGAGCAGTATGTAAAAGCGTTGACCGCGCTCCGGGCCCCTCATGCGGCGGCGAAGAAGACGCCGCCGGTGGTGATCGCCATCAAACGCGAGGGGCGGGCCTTTCCGATCGTGGTGACCGATTTCAACAAGGCGTCTGTGCAGGCGGTGCTCGACATCGAGCCGGACGCGAAACCCGGGTCCTATCGGCTGGTGGTGGGGGCTGGTGACCGGCCGATGACCAGCGACGAGGTGAAGTACGTTTATCTCCAGGGGACCAAGAATGCGCAGGGCAGGTTCGACCGGCTGCGCTTTGCGGAAATCTTCCTGATGAAAGGCAGGTGGGCGGACTACATACTGCTTCCTGGCGAGATCAGCCCTTATCTAAACCGGCTGGTCCTCGCCGGCCATTACAAGGACGAGCAAGGCCGGGGCTGGGAGTTCAGCGAAAACGGTGAAGCGCGCTGGCCGGACCAGAAGTTCGTCTATGAACTGTCGCTGAATGATCCGGGAGCGGGCTGCGAGTACGTGCAGACCGAAGACCTCAAAGAGGGCGCTCAAAACAAACGCTTTGGCTACGCCTGGAAAAACGGCAAGCTTTCGATTTACCCGGCGCGCATGGTGGACAAAAAGGTACGCTGCGATGCCAGGCCGCTCGCTGTGCTCACGCCGCAGTAAAGGGCAGGAAGGAGCACCCGGAGGCGCAACAGAAGGGCTGCAGGGTTTTTTCCGGGTGCCGCGTCCGGGTGGTGTGCACCGTAATCAAGCGTTCGGCGTTTAAGCGCGAGCAGTCCGAAGCCGGCGTTTGCGCATACGCTCATCGCCGGCGTCTGTTCACAACGAAACGAATGAAAAGGGGGGAAATCATGAAACGGTTTTTGGCTTTACTGCTTGGTTGTGCGATTCTGGGTATCGGCACCGCCGGAATGGCACGTGCCGAAGAATGCGGGGGTCCGGTAACGGCGGATGAAGCGCTGGCGGCGGAGGATGACCGCTACGAGGCGCAGACCACCAACGACTTCGCCGCCATGGAAAAGCTGTTCGGCAGCGACCTGGTCTATATCCACTCTTCCGCCGTGGTGGACAGCAAGACGACGTACATCGACTCCATGCGTTCCGGCGCGGTCAAGTACCGGACCATGCGGCGCAGCGGCGTGACGGTTCGAACTTACGGCTGCATCGCCATCCTTTCCGGCCAGGCCAACTTCGACGTCACGGTGAAAGGCCAGGATTTGTCCGTGGAACTGCGCTTCCATACGGTCTGGGCCAAGCGCGACGGCGGACTGCAGTTCGTATCCTGGCAGGCCACCCGCGTGCCTGCCCCGCAATAAACCCGCTTCACCCTGCTCCAATGCGCGCGGCGCAATGCCGCGCGCTTTTGCCCCGGGGGATTGCCCACGCCGCCCCGCGGAACGAAGACATCCGCGGCGTTGGACTCCCGTAATCCTTTGTTCCTACAATGCCGGACCTTTTAAGCCGTCCCCCCAGCCCGAGCCCACAAAAATGCCGCGAGTCGCGGAAAGGGAACGCACGCCAGGCGTGCAGCAGGCCCTCGATCAGGTAAAGGCGCTCCTGCAGAAACACCGGATTGTAGAGAGCATGGTCCATAAGCAGGACATGCCTCGCCACGAGCTGGTGGAATCGCTCGTCCACAAGCAGAACCTCGCGGAGCTGCAGAAGAAGCTCGACAAGCTCCACCCTGCCGACGTCGCCTACATCCTCGAAGCGCTGCCGCTGGAAGAGCGCCTGATGGTATGGGATCTGGTCAAGGCCGAGCGCGATGGCGAAATCCTGCTCGAGGTCTCCGACGCGGTGCGGGAAACCCTCATCGCCGACATGGACTCGCAGGAGCTGGTGGCTGCGGCCGAGCAACTCGATACCGACCAGATTGCCGACCTGGTCCAGGACTTGCCGCAAGACGTAGTCGCGGGCGTATTCCAGTCGCTGTCGGTCGAGGAGCGCGAGCAGTTGCGTTCCGCGATGTCCTACCCGGAAGACTCGGTGGGCGCGCTCATGGACTTCGACATGGTGTCGGTGCGCGACGATGTCACGCTGGAGGTGGTGCTGCGTTACCTGCGGCGCATGGATGAACTTCCGGACCATACCGACCAGTTGTTCGTGGTGGACCGCGATGAAACGACCAAGGGCGTGCTGCCGATCAATCGCCTGATCGTCACCGATCCGGAGGTCATGGTGGCGTCGGTGATGAACGCGGATTTCATCTCGTTCTCGCCGGACGACAAGGCGCAGAAGGCCGCACAGGCCTTCGAGCGTTACGATCTGGTGTCGGCGCCGGTGGTGGACCAGAGAAACCGGCTGGCAGGGCGCGTGACCGTGGACAAGGTGGTGGACTTCATCCGCGAGGAGTCCGAGGCCGAGCTCCTCGGCAAGGCGGGTTTGCGCGAAGAGGAGGACATTTTCGCGTCGGTGTGGAAAAGCGCCAAGAACCGCTGGCTGTGGCTAGCTGTGAATCTGTGCACGGCATTCTTCGCCTCGCGAGTGATCGGCGTGTTTGAGGGCACCATCGAGAAACTGGTTGCGCTGGCAACGCTCATGCCGATTGTCGCCGGCATAGCCGGCAATTCCGGCAATCAGACCACCACGCTCATCATCCGCGCGCTTGCCCTGGGGCAGGTGACGCCCGAGAACGCGCGCCGGATGATCCTCAAGGAACTGGCGATCAGCCTGCTGAACGGCCTGGTTTGGGGAGGCGTGGCGGGATTGTTCGCGTGGTGGCTCTACCACAGTGTTGCCCTGGGAGTGGTGATGATGAACGCGATGCTCCTGAACCTTCTGGTCGGCGCGCTGGTCGGAATACTCGTTCCGATGGCGATGCAGAGGTTGGGCCGGGACCCGGCGATCGGTTCCAGCGTGCTGCTCACGTTCACCACCGACAGCATGGGATTTTTTATTTTCCTTGGTCTGGCAACTGTCTTCCTGCTTTAGCCGGGAACGAGTAAAACTTCAGGACATCCAGGTAAGGCTTTCATCCGTACCATGGCAGAGCTTCCCTAGGCCCGCGCAAATCCCCGGGACGTTGTAAGCTACAAACCGCCCGTGCCTAAAGGGGCGGAAATATCCAAGGAGCACGAAAATGTTGATCCGACGCCCGTACGACATCAAACCTTCGGAGATTACCGGCCAAACGCTGTATCGGGACCGGCGGGAATTCATCCGCGCGGCTGCCGCGCTCGGTGCGGCAGGCGGATTGGCCGCGGTCGGACTGCTGACGCCGGGCGCGGCGCGTTCGGCGGCAAAGTTTTCCGATCTCAAAAAGGGCCCCTTCGCAACCGATGAAACGCTCACGGCGTTCGAATCGATCACCAACTACAACAATTACTACGAATTCGGCACCGACAAGGAAGACCCGGCGGCGCATTCCGGCAAACTGAAGACCCGTCCGTGGACGGTGAAGGTCGAAGGTGAGGTGAAGAAACCGAAGACCTTCGACATCGAGGAACTGCTCAAACTCGCCCCGCTGGAAGAACGAATCTACCGTATGCGTTGCGTGGAGGGCTGGTCGATGGTGATCCCGTGGGTCGGCTATCCGCTCTCCGAATTGATCAAACGCGTCGAGCCTACCGGCAATGCCAAATTCATGGAGTTCTACACGCTGCTCGATGCCGAGCAGATGCCGGGTCAGAAGATGCCGATCCTCGACTGGCCCTACGTCGAGGGCCTGCGCATGGACGAAGCGATGCATCCGCTTACGCTGCTGGCGGTGGGCCTTTACGGCCAGGCGCTGCCGAACCAGAATGGTGCGCCCGTCCGCACGGTGGTGCCGTGGAAGTACGGCTTCAAGAGCGCGAAGTCGATCGTGCGCATCCGCTTTTCCGAACAGCAACCGAAGACCGCCTGGGAAATGGCGGCCCCGCACGAGTACGGATTCTATTCCAACGTAAACCCCAAGGTCGATCATCCGCGCTGGAGCCAGGCGAAAGAGCGCCGCATCGGCGAGTTCCGCAAGCGCGAAACGCTGATATTCAACGGCTACGGCGATCAGGTGGCGAGTCTTTATGCCGGCATGGACTTGAAAAAATTCTTCTGAAGTACAAGCACTAACCGCAGAGGACGCAGAGGACACGGAGGAAAAGCAAAAACGAGGGAAAGTAAATTGGTGTTAAAAGCGGGGTGACTTTTCGTGACCCGTTGCCGCCAATTCCTACTTTGGTGGATTGTTCGCCAATTAGAGTTTCTAACTCTCGAATGCCTCTTGCTCTTGCTCTTCCTCCGCGTCCTCTGCGTCCTCTGCGGTGAGAGATTGTTGTATTCAATATGCAACCTAAACCAGAACAAATAACGTGGATCAAGGCGGTGGTATTCGCAGCCTGCCTGGTTCCGCTCGCGCGACTGGCCTGGCTGGGATTCCATAACAGGCTCGGCGCCAACCCGATCGAGTACATCACCCATTCCACCGGCTGGTGGACGCTCGCGCTCCTGCTGATCACGCTGTCGGTTACGCCCTTGCGCCGGCTGCTCAACCTGCCGTGGCTGTTGAGGCTGCGGCGGACGATCGGATTGTTCGCATTTTTCTACGTCAGCCTGCACTTCACCACTTACATCTGGCTCGACCAGTTCTTCGACTGGACGGAGATCGTCAAGGATATCGGCAAGCGGCCCTTCATCACCGTGGGTTTCAGCGCGTTCGTGCTCCTGATCCCGCTTGCCGCGACTTCCACCAACGCGATGGTGAAACGTCTCGGTGCTGGACGCTGGCGGCTGCTGCATCGCCTGGTGTACGGGATCGCCATACTCGGCGTAGTGCATTTCTGGTGGCTGGTGAAGAAAGACATCACCGAACCATTCACCTTTGCCTGGCTGCTCGCGCTTCTCCTGATCATCCGGTTGCTGTACCTGCTGAAGCAGCAGCGTTCGGCATCCCCTCCTTCCGCGGCACGCTCCCAGGTAGTCTGAGGGCTTCGCATGCTGGTCGGCGTGCCCAGAGAAATCAAGGATCACGAGTACCGCGTAGGGCTCACGCCGGCGGGTGTCCATGCGCTCTGTGAGCGCGGCCACGAGGCCTGCGTCGAAATCGGTGCCGGCGCACGCATCGGTTTTCCCGATGGCGACTACCTATCGGCTGGCGCACGCATCGTTGCCTCGGCGAAGGAAGTCTTTGCCGCGGACATGGTGGTGAAAGTCAAGGAGTTGCAGCCGGCGGAGTTCGGGCTGCCGCGCCGCGGGCAGATCCTGTTTGCCTATCTGCACCTGGCACCGGACCCGGAGTTGCTGGAGGCATTGCTGGCTTGCGGTGTCAGCGGAATCGCTTATGAGACGGTGACCGACGCGCGGGGCCGGCTGCCGTTGCTGGCACCGATGTCGCGGATCGCCGGCAGGCTGTCGGTACAGGTGGGTGCCTGGGCGTTGCAGATGGCCAATGGCGGCAGCGGCGTGCTGCTCGGCGCAGTGCCCGGCGTTGTGTCGGGAAGGGTGGTGGTGATCGGGGCCGGCGCCTCCGGCGCGAACGCAGTACAGATCGCGGCCGGCATGGGCGCCGACGTCACGGTGCTCGATGTCGACCTTGAGCGCCTCGCGCATCTCGACGAGATTTACCGCGGCCGGGTGAAAACCTGTTACTCGGAAGCACTGGCGATTGCAGAGCAGATTGCGCAGGCCGACCTGGTGATCGGAGCGCTTCTCGTGCGCGGCAAGCTTGCCCCGAGGTTGATCTCACGCAGGCTTCTGCGAAGCATGCGGCCGGGTTCGGTGCTGGTGGACATTTCGATCGATCAGGGGGGCATTGCCGAGACCTCGCGCCCGACGTCGCACTCGCAGCCACTGTTCGTGGAAGAAGGCGTGGTGCACTACTGCGTGCCCAACATGCCCGCGGCCTGCGCGCGTACCGCGACGCTGGGGCTGACGCAGGCGACTTTCCCCTATGTGCTGAGGCTTGCCGACCGCGGACTCGACGCGCTATCTGAGGATGCGGGGCTGGCGAACGGCTTGCAGGTCCACGCCGGGCAGGTTACCCACCGCGGCCTGGCTGAAGACGTGAAGCGGCCGTTCCGCAGCTATGCCGAGATCGCCGCTGGTATGCGTCGGGCCTGAGGCAAACTGCAAAATCGAAAATCTCACCACGAAGACACGAAGAAAAGCCAAAGTCTGGTCGAATTCTGCGAACTGCAATTTAGGCCGTGCAACCTTACCCGGTATTCATATCTTTCCCTTTGGCACTTCTCCGTATTTCTTCGTGTCTTCGTGGTAAGAATTTGATTTTTTGTGGCAAAGCTTTCAGTTCTGGATCTCGCGGGATTTTTCCCCGCGAGCGGCGACGAAGATGCCGGCGAGCAACAACACGAAACCGGCCAGCTGCAGCGCGGTGAATCCTTCATCGAAGAGGAACCAGGCGAGAATCGCTGCGCCCACCGGTTCGCCCAGGATCGCGATCGCGACGAAGATGGCAGTGAGCCGTCTCACGGCCCAGTTGAAAGCCGTGTGTCCGACGAGCTGCGGGCCGATCGCAAGCAATGCCAAGAATCCCCATGCCGGTCCGGACAAGCCCGCCAGCGAGCTGCCGCTAGCCGCCACCGCGGTGCCCAGCAGTAGCGCCGCCACCGTGTAGGCCAGCCAGACATACGCGGTGAGTGATATACGCGCGCGCAGCGCGCGTCCCACCAGCAGATAGCCCGAGGCGGAGATCGCTCCGGCCAGCGCCAGCGCATTGCCCAAGAGCGGATATGTCGCCGTTCTTTCGTTCCCGCCGGAATCGGCGGTAAAGATCAGCACGCTGCCGGCGACGATAAGCGCGGTGCCCGCGAGTGCAGCAGGCGCGGGACGTTCGCGCAACAGCACTGTAGAAGCCAACCCGACCCAGAGCGGATTGGTGGTGACCAGCGCCGCACTGCTTGCCACCGACGTGTACTCCAGCGAGGAAATCCACGTCCAGAAGTGCATGGCCAGAAACAGCCCGGACAGCAGGCACATGCCCAGTTCGCGTCGGCCCAGCCGCATGATTTCCCGTCCCGCTTTCAGCCAGGCGAAAGGCGCCAGAATCGCGGCGGCGAGCCCCAGCCGCGCCGCGGCGATCGTGAGGGAAGATGCACCTTCGGCTTGCGCCAGCCGGATCAGGATCGAGGCGGTCGAGACCACAGTGACCGCACCGGCGAGGACGATGAACGACCACCTCATCCCCCTCTCCCTGTCCCTCTTCCGCTAAGGGGAGAGAGAACCAAAAAACTTTCCATGCCGGTCCCTTTGAGCGAAGCCTCGGTAACAGCTGTTGCCATCACGTACCCTCAACTGATAAAGGATTCAAATCTAAACTATTCGTCATGTGTCCGCTTTCGCAAACACGGAGAATGAAATGAAAACGGGCGACCATGAGATCGCCCGTTTTGTCCTAGTGCCTCAAAGTTCCCTCTCCCCTCGCGGGAGAGGGGCAGGGAGAGGGGGACAGGTCGTTCAGTGGAGTGTCTCTGGCGGATCCGGAATACCGGAAACGGCGAGAACGTCGATTCCCTCTTCCTTCAGTTCGGTCACTTCTTTCATGGATGCAGTCCCGCGAATTGCGCGCTCGGCAACTTCCTTGTAGAAAATCCGCCGTGCTTCATCCGGGAACTGCTTGCCGACATCCTCGGTGTTCTGGAGCACGTATTCGACGAACTTCTTGTGCAACGACCGGGCGGCATTAGCGACCATGACCGATTTTGGTTCTTGCGACGGTTCGCTGCTGCGTGTGCTGACGTAGGGCGCTGAAGGCTGCCTGGCGATGTCAGGCGAACCGCACAGCGGGCAGGCAATGCCTCCGCCCTTCACTTGTTCGGCGAAGTGGTCGGCCGAGCCAAACCACCCTTCAAAACGGTGGCCTTTTTCGCAGGAAAGATTGAAAACGATCATAGTTATGTTGGTCGCCAGGATTGCGAGGCGGCGCAAAGTTTACCATCTGCGGCCGGTGAATTTGCCGGCCTGCAAGGAGTAGAACCGGCCGCGCAGCGTTAGTTCCGCGCCTAGCGCCAACGGATCAGGGCAGCAGCCGTTCTCCCGCGAACAGGTCTTCGACTTGCTCGCGTTCGCGTATCAGGTGGAAGCGCCCGCCGTCAACCACCACTTCTGCGGCGCGTGGGCGGGCGTTGTAGTTCGAACTCAGGCTCATGCCGTAAGCGCCTGCAGACATGATCGCCAGAAGGCTACCCTCGTCGATCGCGAGCTGTCGCTCCTTGGCGAGAAAGTCGCCGCTTTCGCATACCGGACCCACCACATCGTAGACCGCAGCAGCACCGGAGTCCTTGACTGCACGCACTTCGTGCCAGGCGTCGTACAGCGCCGGACGAATCAGGTCGTTCATCGCGGCGTCCACCACCGCGAAATTCTTCGCCTCGCCATGCTTCAGGTACTCGACCCGGGTCAGCAACAGGCCCGCATTGCCGACCAGCGAACGGCCCGGCTCGACCAACAACGATTGCGGCCGGTCCCCGACCGCATCCAGCAATGCCTTCACCCAGGCGTCTTGCGTGGGCGGGACTTCATCTGCGTAGCGAATGCCGAGACCTCCGCCCAGGTCGATATGTTCCATCTCGATACCTTCGGACGCCAGACTATCGGCGAGCTTCAGCACCTTGCGCACGGCATCTGCGACCGGTTCCACCTCGACCAGTTGCGAGCCAATGTGGCAGTCGATGCCGACAACCTTCAGGTGCCTGGACGAATGTGCCAGACGATATAGGCGTATCGCGTCCCGGAACGCGATTCCAAACTTGCTTTGCTTCAGGCCGGTGGAAATATAGGGGTGTGTCCTGACGTCGACATCCGGATTCACCCGCAGGCTGACCGGCGCGTGCCGGCCCATCTTGCCCGCGACGCGTTCGAGGCGCAGGAGTTCGGATTCGGACTCCACGTTGAAGCCAAGGATGCCGGCAGCCAGCGCCTCGCGCATCTCGCGCTCGGTCTTGCCCACGCCGGAGAACACTGTCTTGCCAGGTTCTCCGCCGGCGGCGATGACCCGTGCCAGTTCGCCGCCGGAGACGACGTCGAAGCCGCTGCCCAGACGGGCGAAAAGATTAAGGATCGCCAGATTGGAATTGGCCTTGACCGCATAGCAGACCAGGTGCGCACGCGCGCCAAAGGCGCGATCGTAACGCTGGAAGGCGTCGGTCAACGCCGCGCGCGAGTAGACGTAGCACGGCGTGCCGAATTCCTCGGCAATGCGCGCAAGCGGCACGTCTTCAGCGTGCAGCGTGCCGTTGCGCTGGGAAAAAAAACTCACTTCTCGATAGTTCCTTCTTCGGTTTTTCTGGGCTTCTGCTCTTCCTTCGGCAGATACAGGGGGCCCTTCTGGCCGCAGGCGGAGATCAGGAACGCGAGCAGGACTAGGACGCAAAGGCGGCGCATGAAAGACTTTCTAGGAAGCAGCCGAGTTTAGCACAGCGTCTTGCTGTAACCAGCTATCCGCAAGACGAAAAGTCAAAGTCTCACCGCGAAGGCTGACAACAACAAACCTGAACGCTCACCACGAAGGCACGAAGACGCGAAGAAAGACTTTCAAAGTGAACGACAAAAATGTCTTGTTGGTCAGCACGCACGGCCCGAATACGCCAGTCATCTGAGAACATCATCACCTCATTCAAAGTTCCCGGCGGCCAAAAAAGCTACCTTTACCAATTTTCTTTTTCTTCGCTCTTCTTCGTGTCTTCGTGTCTTCGTGCCTTCGTGGTGAGATTCTTGATTTCCAGAAATCAAATATCCATGTAATAGCGGCCCATGTGGTCGAGCTCGGCGCGCGCTTGCCTGTAATGCGGGCACACGGCTGCGACCAGGTTCCAGAATCGTCGCGAGTGGTTCATCTCGACAAGATGGGCAAGTTCGTGCGCGACGACGTAATCGATCGTCGGTTGCGGCGCCTGGATCAGCCGCCAGTTGAGCCTGACTTCGCGTTTGACGTTGCAACTGCCCCAGCGCGTCTGTGCGCCGGAAAGAAACAGCCGCGGGATTGCCAGGCCGTACAGACGGGCGTATACGCCGATGCGCTCGGAGAAATTCGACGTCGCGTGGCGGCGATACCATTTCAGGACCGCGGCTCTGACCGCCTCGGAACCGCCGTGTTCGGGAAGCGCGACCTGCAGGCAGTCCGCGTCGCCCAGGGTCGCCAGTGTCGCGGTCCGGTCTTCCCTGAGATGCAGCCGCAGATCGCGGCCAAGATATTTTATGGTGTCGCCATCGGTCCACGACTGGTTGCGGGAGGGATACGCGCTCCAGACGGCAAGTTTCCTGAGCACCCAGTCCTCCGCTTCGCGAATGATGCCGGCGATGCGGCGCTCCGTGCTGCGCCAGGGGGCGCTCACGATCAGCCCGCGCTCGTCCACGGTCAGCACGATGCTGCGCCGTTGCTGGCTGCGTTTGAGAAGGTAGGGGACGTCGCGGTTGCCCAGCCGGATGGTTTTCGGCTCGGAGACTGCGGCGACCGGGAACAAATCTAGCGAGCGTTCCCGAGGCGGGCGACTTCGGTTTCTATCCAGTCTTCGACCTTCCGGTTGAGCGTGTCGGCGGTCATGCCCTGCGGATGAATGACTTGGCCGATGCTCACGGTGATGGTACCCGGGTGTTTGATGAAGGCGTTCTTGCGCCACAAGGTCCCGGCATTATGCGCGATTGGCACCACCGGCGCGCCGGTATGGCACGCCAGCCAGGCGCCGCCGAGATGATATCGTCCACGGCGGCCGGGGGCGATGCGGGTGCCTTCCGGAAATATCACGATCCACCAGCCTTTGGCGAGGCGGTCCTTGCCCTGCTCGAGAGTCTGCCTCAGGGAGCGGGTTGCCGAGCCGCGGTCGATGGCGATCGGGCTCATCATCGCCAGTCCCCAGCCGAAGAATGGCACCTGCAGCAACTCTCTTTTCAGGACCCAGACCTGCGGCGGAAGGATTTTCTGGTAGGCGAGCGTTTCCCAGGCCGATTGGTGTTTCGACAGCACGATGCTTGGCTTCGCGGGCAGGTTTTCACGGCCAATCACGCGGAATTCAACGCCGCAGACGGCCCGCGCCAGCGCGACCACCAAGCGCGACCAGGTGGTGATGATGCGATAGCGGGTCAGCGGTTCGAACGCAAAGGTGAGCAGCGAAATGACGGCGAAGACTACCGTGAGTGCGAACCGCACAATCTCGAAGACGGCCGAACGCAGGAAGGCCGCAACGATGCTCATGAAACGATATGCCGCACCGCTTCGGCAAGGTTGGCGAACAGCATCGTGTTATCCGGCAGACCACCCGCACCTTTGGTCTTGGCGCCCTTGCCGGTGAGTACCAGCATCGGCTGGGCGCCGGCGGCGGCCGCGGCCTGCAGATCACGCAGCGAATCTCCCACGCTCGGCACGCCAGCCAGGTCCACGTTGAACCGCTGGGCGATGTCGAGAAACATCCCCGGCCTGGGCTTACGGCAGTCGCAGTCCGCTTCCGCCGCGTGCGGGCAGTAGAACAATGCATCGATGCGCCCGCCGACCTGGGCCAGCGCACGGTACATCTTGTCGTTGATCGCGTTCAGCGCCCCCATGTCGAACAGGCCACGACCGATGCCGGACTGGTTGGAGGCCACGACCACGCGGTAGCCGGTATGGTTCAGCCGCGCGATTGCCTCCAGGCTTCCCGGGATCGGCTTCCACTCCTCGGGGTTCTTGATGAACTGATCGCTGTCCTGGTTGATGACGCCGTCGCGATCGAGGATGACTAACTTCATGGGACTGAGGGGCGAGGGACGAGGGGCGAGGGTCGAGGCAAACCGTGCGCAAGCATGTCGATCATGCGGCCAGCTTGGAAATGTCGGCGATGCGATTCATTTCCTGGCGCAAATCCGCCAGCAGCGCGATGCGATTCCGGCGTACCGCAGCGTCATCCACCATTACCATGACCGAATCGAAAAATGCGTCGACGGGTGATTTCAGCACGGCGAATGCTTTCAGGTAACCGGTGTAGTCGCCCTTTTGCAGCAGAGGGATCGCGTTCCTGGTGGCCGTCGCGAGCGCATCGAATAGTTCGCGTTCGGCGGTCTCGGTCAATGTCTCGGCTTGGGCGCCATTGAAGGACTCTCCTTTGGCCTCGGCCTGCTTGAGGATATTGACCACACGCTTGTTCGCGGCGGCGAGACTCTCTGCCTCCGGCAGGCTGGCGAAAGCGCGCACAGCGGCAAGTTGCAGGGGTACCTGATGAAGCTGGGCCGGCCGCATGCACAGCACCGCTTCAATCTCGTTCGCGGTATAGCCCGCATCGCGCAGGTAACTGCGCAGGCGTTCGAAAATGAAATCCTGCAGGGGGGCGCGGGTGTCGCCGATCATGTCGCGGGGAAAAACCGAGAATGCCGCGTCGATCAGATCGTGCAACGATACCGGCAGTTTGCCCTCGATGAGCATGCGGATCACCCCCAATGCATGGCGACGAAGCGCGAACGGATCCTTGTCTCCGGTCGGCTGCTGGCCGATTCCGAACAGGCCGGCGAGCATTTCCAGCTTGTCGGCCAGCGCGAGCGCAGTTGCAATCTCGCCGCCGGGCAACGCGTCGCCTGCGAATCGCGGCCGATAATGCTCCTCGATTGCGCCGGCCACGTGCGCGTCCTCTGCATCGGCGAGCGCGTAATACCGGCCCATGATGCCCTGAAGCGCGGGGAACTCGCCGACCATGCTGGCGACCAGATCGGCCTTGGCGAGCAGCGCCGCACGGTCGGCAAGCAGCGGATCGGCGCCGATCATCGGTGCGATCGCCCTGGCCAGCGCACGAACGCGTCCGACGCGATCGAGCTGGCTGCCGAGCCTGTTGTGGTAAACGATGGAAGCGAGCTGGGGCACGCGGTCGGCGAGCCTTGTCTTCTTGTCGGTCTCGAAGAAAAAGCGCGCGTCGGCCAACCGCGGGCGGATCACGCGCTGATTGCCCGCAACGATGTTCTGCGGATCGGCAAGGCGCATGTTCGAAACGATCAGGAACTTGTTGGTGAGCTTGCCGGCCGTGTCGAACAGCGGGAAATACTTCTGATTCTGCCGCATGGTCAGGATCAGGCATTCCTGCGGTACATCGAGAAACTCGGGCTCGAATTCCCCGACGTACACGGTCGGCAACTCGACCAGTCCCGTGACTTCGTCGAGCAACGGCGCGATGTCCTGTTCCGGTCCGAGCGAAGCCTTGAGCGCGGCAGCGTTCTCCGCGAGCTGGCGGCTGACGTCGTCCCTGCGCTTTTCGAAATCGGCGATTACGCGGCCTTCATGCTCGAGCCGGGATTCATATTCGTCGGCACGCACCAGGGCAATGTTCTTCTCGCCCTGGAAGCGATGGCCATGAGTGATGCGGCCGGCCGCCAGGCCGAGCGCGGAAACGTTGAGTACCTTGTCGCCGTGCAGCGCGACCAGCGCATGGGCGGGGCGGACGAATTTGACGGTCGTGGCGCCGTCGGCGAGCTGGTAGCTCATCACCTTCGCAATGGGCAGCTTGGCGATGGCTTGCTCGATCGCTCCGGATAGCATGCGTTCGAGCGGTTGACCCGCTGCGATGCTACGCAGGAATACGGCTTCGGCCTTGCCATCCGGCTTGATTACCAGCGACTCGCCGCCAACTTTGGAATTTGCCGGAACATCGGCAAGCCGTTCGCGGCCCATGCTCGCGAGCTTCCTGCGCAACGCGTCGCTCCAGGCGCCGTCTGAATTGCGCGCGACGGCGACCGGCATGAGCTTTTGCTCGACCGGACGGTCGCCAGCCTTGGCCAGCACCGCCCAGATGTAAACCGCCAAACGCCGCGGCGTGGCGAATGCCTTGAACCTGGACGTGGCATCCAGAACCCCGCTGCCTTTCAGTCCATCGAATATTGCACCGGCAAAGGCATCGCCCAGCCGCCTGAGAGTTTTTGGAGGAAGTTCCTCGGTGACGAGTTCGACCAGCAGATTCGAACTCATGCGGGTTGTCTTGCCAGCAGAGTCGCCTTCATGGCCTGGAGGTCGAGACCAAGCTGCTGCAACTGGCCCGGCTTGCACATCGGGAAATCCTTGCGCAGCCGGGAGTCGAAGTAAGCCTGCGATACGCTGCGCGCGAGGTTGCGGATGCGGCCGATGTAGCCCGCGCGCTCGGTAACCGAGATCGCCCCGCGCGCGTCCAGGAGGTTGAAGGTGTGTGCCGCCTTGAGCACCATTTCGTAGGCGGGCAGGGCGAGCCGCGCGCTCATCAGCCGCTTGGCCTCGGATTCGTAATCGGCGAAGTGCGCGAACAGCATGTCCGGGTTGGATTGCTCGAAGTTGTACCGCGACTGTTCGACTTCGTTCTGCTGATAGACGTCGCCGTAGGTGAGCCCTGGAGCCCACACCAGGTCATACACGTTTTCCACGCCTTGCAGGTACATGGCGAGTCGCTCGATACCGTAGGTGATCTCACCGGTGATCGGCTTGCAATCGAGCCCGCCGACCTGCTGAAAGTAGGTGAACTGGGTGACTTCCATGCCGTTCAGCCAGACTTCCCAGCCCAGTCCCCAGGCGCCGAGCGTGGGGTTTTCCCAGTCGTCTTCGACCAGGCGTATGTCGTGCACATTGGGATCGATGCCGAGCGCTTCGAGCGAACCGAGGTAGAGATCGATGATGTCGGCCGGTGACGGCTTCAGCACCACCTGGAACTGGTAGTAGTGTTGCAAGCGGTTTGGATTCTCGCCGTAACGGCCGTCCTTTGGCCGGCGCGAGGGTTGCACGTAGGCTGCACGCCACGGCTCCGGACCGATCGCGCGTAGAAACGTCGCTGTGTGCGAAGTGCCGGCGCCGACTTCCATGTCGTAGGGTTGCAGGATTGCGCAGCCGCGTTCGCCCCAATAGCGGGTCAGGGTCAGAATCACGTCCTGGAACGTCGACATCGATAAATTCTTCAGAAAATCAGGGGCTAAGCGGTCGCGCGAAATGCACGAATTGTACTCAATTCCGGGTGCTTGCAGGGGCAAAGCGAAACGTCCTTCGCGCCTTTGCGGTGAAAGGGTCTAGGGAAGCTCTGATCGAGTTCCGCGACGCGCGTTGCGCCAGGTGCGGATGACTGCTAGGCGTCGCTTCGCAGTTGCGGCTGAAGCCCCAACAAGGAGCGTAACAACGCAGGCGCCGCACCCTGGCACAACCCAATGACATTTCGACTCCTTTGAGGGACCGGGCGATTCGGGCCGATGCCTGCGTCGGCTCCTCCTTATGTAGGCCGGCTACACGGCGTCCTCGCCGTCTTGCCCTCGACCCGAATCGCCTCGGTCGCGCATGCGGGACTCATGCAGAGCTTCCCTAGGTGTCTGAATGAAAAACCGCATTTAGAGGAGTTCGCAGTGGAATTTAGCATAAAAGCCGCGTCCCCGGAAAAGTTGAAGAGCGACTGCGTCGCGGTGCCGGTTTTTGCGTCCGGCAAACTTTCTCCCGCAGCGCAGGAACTGGATCGCGCGGCGCAAGGCCAACTATCGAGAATTCTCAAGCAAGGCGACCTCGATCCCAAGCCGGGTTCGACCCTGATGCTCTATGGCTTGCCGGGGGTTGCGGCCGTCCGCGTGTTGCTGGTCGGCTTCGGCAAGCAGCAGGAAGTGGGTGCGAAAGAGTATCGCGACGGCGTGCGTGGCGCGGTGCGCGCACTCGCCGATGCGGGCGTGGGCGAGGCGGCCCTGTATGCAATCGATGTCCGGGTCACGCAACGCAACGCGGAGTGGGCGACGATGCACGCTGCAACCGTGGCGCTCGAAACGACTTACCGCTTCGAGCGCCTGAAAAGCAAATCGAAGGATGACAAGAAGGCCCTGCAGCATCTCGTTCTCGGCGTCAGCGGCAAGCAGGCAAGGGGACTCGACGCCGCGCTCGTTCGCGGAATCGCGATCGGCGAGGGCGTCAACTTCGCCCGCGATCTGGGCAACCTGCCGCCGAACATCTGCACGCCGGCCTATCTCGCCGAGCAGGCGCGCGACCTCGGCAGGAGCCACAAGCTCAAGGTCTCGGTGCTGGAACGCAGGGACATGGAGAAGCTTGGCATGGGTTCGCTCCTGTCGGTATCGAACGGCAGCCGCCAGCCTCCGAAGCTGATCACGCTCGAGCATCGGGGCGGGCCGAAGCAGCAGAAGCCGGTGGTACTGGTCGGCAAAGGCATCACGTTCGACACCGGCGGGATTTCGCTCAAGCCTGCCGCCGAAATGGACGAGATGAAGTACGACATGTCCGGCGCCGGCAGCGTGCTCGGCACCATGAAGGCCGCAGCCGCGATGAAGCTGCCGCTCAACGTGGTCGGCGTGATTCCCACTACCGAGAACATGCCCGGGGGCAATGCCACCCGCCCGGGCGATATCGTCACCAGCATGTCCGGCCAGACCATCGAGATCCTCAACACGGATGCCGAAGGCCGGCTGATCCTGTGCGATGCGCTCACCTACGCGGAGCGCTTCGAGCCGGCGGCGGTGATCGACATCGCCACGCTGACCGGCGCCTGCGTGATCGCGCTCGGCCATGTCACCTCGGGGCTGTTCGCCAACGACGACAAGCTCGCGCACGAAGTGCTCGCCGCCGGGCAGACGTCCTGGGATCGTGCCTGGCAAATGCCCGCGTGGGAAGATTACCAGGAGCAGTTGCGCAGCAACTTCGCCGACATGGCGAACATCGGCGGCCGTCCCGCAGGAAGCATCACCGCCGCCTGTTTTCTCGCCCGTTTCGCCAAGAATTTCAAGTGGGCGCACCTGGACATCGCCGGCACGGCGTGGAAATCTGGCCGCGAGAAAGGCTCGACCGGCCGGCCGGTGCCCTTGTTGACCCAATTCCTCATGACTCGCGCCGGAATTAAATAAGGCTCAAATTCTTACCACGAAGGCACGAAGACACGAAGAAAGGCTTTCAAAGTGGACGACAAACATCGATTTTTTGGCAAGCACACACTGTCCGAGTACTCCGGCCATCAACATCTCCGCATGCAAAGTTCGCGGCAAAACCAAAAAAGTAAGTTCGACCAATCTTCTTTTTTTCGCTCTTCTTCGTGTCTTCGTGCCTTCGTGGTGAGTTTTTCGATTTCTGGTCCAGAAGATGACTGAGGTACTGTTCTATACCCACGTCGATGACAAGCTGCAGACCGCCTGCGCGCTCACCTCCAAGGCGCGCGCGCGCGGAATGCGGGTGATGTTGTTCACAGCGGATGCCGGCATGACCGACAGACTCTCGAGAATGTTGTGGAGCACCCCCTCGATCGGTTTCGTGCCGCATTGCCGCTGCGACCACCGGCTTGCGCCGATCACCCCGGTCATCGTCGATCACCTGAGCGAACCGCTGATCCACGATCAGGTGCTCGTGAACTTGTGTGACGACACACCGCCGTTCTTCAGCCGGTTCCAGCGCCTGGCCGAAATCGTCAGCACCGACGCCCGGGACAGCGAGGCCGCGCGCAGCCGCTTTCGCTTCTATCGCGATCGCGGTTACGACATCGTCACCCACCAACTCGGCGGTACCCAGTCCTGATGGCGGAAGACCTCCGGAATATTCCAGCCCCCGGTGCCGAAGACGAGGACGACGTTCTCGGCAAACTTGACCAGCTCTTGTACAAGCACCGTCCGGGCGCATCCGAGGCCGGTGCATCACCTGTCCCCGAACTCACCGATTCCCTGCGTGGCACCGACGCGCCGGCTCCCGGAAACGTTCCCACCCTCGTGGACATGGTGAGCGGTCCGGCTCGGGAGCCTTCGCTGCCGCGGCGACCCACCGCGAGCCCATCCGAAAATGCCAGCGCAGTACTCGAAGCCGGAATCAATTTGCGCCTCGCGCTAAAGCTCGAGGCGGAGCGTGCGCGGCTGCTCGATGAGATCGGAAACGACCCGGTGCGCGCGGAGGCACTCGACCACCTGATCACGGCGCTGAAGCGCGCGCTTCCCGCAATCGTTCGATCCGTCCTTTCCGACGATCCGTCTCGGGAGTAAAGCGTTCACCACAGAGGACGAAAAGAAACGCTAACCACGGAGGACACGGAGGACACGGAGGAAGGACAAGAGCAAAAAAGCAAACGGGCGTAAGAAGCTCCAGTTGCGGATGCTCCAGCAAAGTCGAACTCGGCGGCAGAGGGTCACGAACAGTCACCCCGCTCCTATCTCCCATTCGTTTTTCGTCGTTTTTGGTTTTCCTCCGTGTCCTCCGTGTCCTCCGTGTCCTCCGTGGTTGGCGATGTGGCCGCTACGCTATAATTCGCGGCTCTCGTCTTTGCGCTCAGCAAATGCAACTCGCCAAGAGCTTCGAACCCAGGGACATTGAAGCCCGCTGGTATCCGATCTGGGAATCGCGCGGCTACTTCTCGAGCCGCCCGGACCACGAGCGCCCCGCCTACTGCATCCAGCTGCCGCCGCCGAATGTCACCGGCACGCTGCACATGGGCCATGCGTTCCAGCAGACGTTGATGGACGCGCTGATCCGCTACCACCGCATGCGCGGTTTCAACACCAACTGGGTGGTCGGGACCGATCACGCCGGCATCGCCACGCAGATCGTGGTCGAGCGCCAGTTGGAGTTCGAGGGCAAGACCCGACACGATCTGGGCCGGGAAAAGTTCATCGAGCGCGTTTGGGAGTGGAAGAGCCAATCCGGCTCGACCATCATCCGGCAGATGCGCCGGCTCGGCGCCTCGGCGAACTGGGAATACGCCGACACCGAAGGCCAGCGCGCCGGCTACTTCACGATGGACGCGAAAATGTCGCGCGCGGTGATCGAGGTCTTCGTGCGCCTGCACGAGCAGGGCCTGATCTACCGGGGCAAGCGGCTGGTCAATTGGGATCCGGTACTGGGAACCGCGGTCTCCGACCTGGAAGTGGACAGCGAGGAGGAAGACGGCCGCATCTGGGAGATCCGCTACCCGCTGATCGACGGATCAGGCAGCCTGGTGGTAGCCACCACCCGCCCGGAAACGATGCTCGGCGACGTGGCCGTGGCGGTGCACCCGGATGACGAGCGGTACGGGAAACTGGTTGGAAAGCAGCTGCGGCTGCCGCTCACCGACAGGACCATACCGGTCATTGCGGACGAGTATGTGGACCCGGAGTTCGGCACCGGCTGCGTCAAGGTCACGCCCGCGCATGATTTCAACGACTATGCGGTCGGGCAACGACATGGTTTGCCGCCGATCAGCGTGATGACGCTGGACGCAAAAATGAACGGCAATGCCCCTGCGCCCTACCGCGGGCTCGACCGCTTCGAAGCGCGCAAGCGCGTGCTCGCGGATCTGAAGAAGCAGGAGCTGCTGGTCTCGGAGAAGCCGCACCGACTCAAGGTGCCGCGATCGGGGCGCACCGGCGCGATCGTCGAGCCGATGCTCACCGACCAGTGGTTCGTGAAAATGGAAGGCCTGGCCCGGCGCGGTCTGGACGCTGTCGCCGATGGAGGCGTCAAGTTTTTTCCGGGGCACTGGGCCACGACTTACAACCACTGGCTGGAAAATATCCAGGACTGGTGCATTTCACGCCAGCTCTGGTGGGGCCACCAGATCCCCGCCTGGTACGACGATGCCGGCAACGTCTACGTGGGCCGGAGCGAGGCGGAGACTCGGGAGAAGCACGCCTCGCGGCTTGCGCCTCACGCCCGGCTCCGCCGTGACGAGGACGTGCTCGACACCTGGTTCTCCTCTGCACTGGTGCCGTTCACGTCGCTGGGCTGGCCGGAAAAAACCAAAGACCTGGACGTCTTCCTGCCCTCCTCGGTGCTGGTCACCGGGTTCGACATCATTTTCTTCTGGGTTGCGCGCATGGTCATGATGACCCTGCACTTCACCGGCAAGGCGCCGTTCCGCCACGTCTATATCAATGCACTCGTGCGCGACGCCGAGGGCGAGAAGATGTCCAAATCCAGGGGCAACACGCTCGACCCGCTCGATCTCATCGACGGCATCTCGATCGAGGACCTGGCGGCCAAATCGACGGTGGGGTTGCTGCGCGCGGAACACAGGCAGAAGATCGAGAAGTACGTGCGCAGACACTATCCGAACGGCATTCCGGCGTTCGGCGCCGACGCGCTCCGGTTCACGTTCACCTCGCTCGCCACTTTCGCGCGAACGCTCAATTTCGACCTGAGCCGCTGCGAGGGTTACCGCAATTTCTGCAACAAGCTGTGGAACGCCAGCCGTTTCGTGCTGATGAACTGCGAGGGCAGGGACTGCGGCCTCGAAGAGCATGCGCCGGAGGACTGCGGTCCCGGGGGTTACCTCGATTTTTCCCAGGCCGACCGCTGGATCGTGAGCCAACTGCAGCGCACCGAGGCCGAAGTTGCGAAAGGCTTCGCCGATTACCGCTTCGACAACGTCGCCGGCGCGATCTACAGGTTCGTCTGGGACGAGTACTGCGACTGGTACCTCGAGATCGCGAAAGTGCAATTGCAGCAAGGCTCCGAGGCGCAGCAGCGTTCCGCGCGGCGCACGCTGCTGCGAGTGCTGGAAGCCACGTTGCGGCTCGCGCATCCCGTCATCCCGTTCATCACCGAGGAACTGTGGCAGAAGGTCGCACCGCTGGCCGGCCGCCATCCGGGCGGCGAGGCGTCGATCATGCTGCAGCCCTACCCGGTATCGCAGCCCGAGCGCATCGACGCCGGGGCCGAGGCCTGGGTCGCCCAGCTCAAGTCATTGGTCGAGGCCTGCCGCGCGTTGCGCGGCGAGATGTCGATTTCTCCGGCGCAGCGGGTGCCGTTGGTCGCCGCCGGAAACGCGGCGATGCTGCGGGAGTTCGCACCGAGCCTGACGGTGCTGGCGAAACTTTCCGGCGTGGAGATCGTCGACGCGCTGGCACCGGCAAAAGACGCCGGCGCGGCGCCGGTGCAGATCGTCGGCGACTATCGCCTGATGCTGAAGATCGAGATCGACGCCGGCGCGGAACGCGAGCGGCTGTCGA
>Ga0137409_10000541_pt1 | contig 41761 bp, 32 predicted proteins | sample CZODoug1_16funga_FD_122059 | JGI IMG/M metagenome (GOLD analysis project Ga0137409, IMG submission 122059) | Vadose zone soil fungal communities from Angelo Coast Range Reserve, California, USA - CZODoug1_16fungal (Hybrid Assembly) | ecosystem: Environmental > Terrestrial > Soil > Vadose zone...
CTTTCTGGCTGGGCATGAACACGGGCCTAAAGACCTATCGCTTTAAAGTTTTCGACAAGTTCCCGCGCACCAACATCCCCGACTATTTCCCCAGCTGGGGAGAGTACGAGAATTTCATCAACCTCTTGATCAAAACCGGCTGCATCGACAACGCCAAGAAAATCTGGTGGGATATCCGACCGCATCCATTCTTCAACACGCTTGAATTCCGGGTCTGCGACATTCCCATGCGCGTGGAAGAGACGATCGCTCTTGCCGCTCTCATCCAAGCCACCGTGGTTAAGCTCTATAAGCTCTACGAGCAAAACCAGGGCTTCCGCTTGTACCGCCGCGCCCTGATCATGGAAAACAAATGGCGCGCCGCCCGCTACGGCATCGACGGCAAGATCGTCGACTTCGGGAAACAAAAGGAAGTCCCGGTGCGCGAGCTGCTGGAAGAGTATCTGGCATTCGTCGATGACGTCCTTGACGAGCTCGATTCTCGTGCGGAAGTCGGATACGTTCGTGAGATCATGAAAATGGGCACCGGCGCCGACCGCCAGCTCCGTGTCTATCGCGAAAGCGGCAGCGACCTAAAGGCCGTGATGGATTACATTATTGAGGAGACGTCGGTTGGTCTAGGCATGGAACAAACAACCTCCGGCGACCACAACGAAAGAAAAGCAGGCTAAACACCGACGAATGAGTATTTCCGTTTCTAACCCCATCCACCTCAACACCCTACCCTTTGACCCTGAGCTAACACCCGGTGCCCGAAACGCGATCAACGTTTGCCTGCGCGTCAAGCCCGAAGAGAAGGTCACCGTCATCACCGACGAGGCTTCGGCGGAAATCGCCGCCAGCATCATCCATGAGATTGAGGCCGTAGGCGCCCCATACAACGCATGGATTCTGGAAGAACTCTCGCCTCGCCCGCTCATCGACCTCCCTCAGGAAATCCTCGACGATATGGAGACGAGCCAAGTCAGCGTCTTTGCCGTCGTCGCCCAGCGCAATGAACTCAAATCCCGAATGCAGATGACCGACGTGGTCAACCGCCGCAAGATTCGCCACGCGCACATGGTCAACATCAACCGTCAGATCATGCTGGAAGGCATGCGCGCGGACTTCCTCAAGGTGGACCGCCTCAGCGCCAAGGTGATCGACATCGTAACCAAAGCGAAGGAAGTGCGCGCCACTACGGCCAGTGGAACTGACATCACCGCGCAGTTGAATCCTGAATATCGCTGGCTCAAGACCAGCGGGATCATCAGTCCGGACAAGTGGGGCAATCTCCCGGGTGGCGAAATCTTCACCACTCCTGGCGAAGTGAATGGAACGTTTGTCATCGATGGAGTCGTCGGCGACTACCTCTGCGAGAAGTTTGGCGACCTCAAGAGCGCACCCTTGACGATTCAAATCAAAGGTAATCGTTTGACCGAAGCGCACTCGGAAAACCACGAACTCGAAGACGACTTCTGGAAGTACACCCATACCGACGAAAACAGCGACCGCGTCGGCGAGTTCGCCATCGGCACCAACATTGGCCTGAAAGACGTGATCGGCCAAATCCTGCAAGATGAAAAATACCCTGGCGTCCACATTGCATTCGGCAATCCCTACGGCTTCCACACCGGGGCGGATTGGTATTCGGCCACACACATCGACGTAGTGGGGCGGAAGTTCAACATCTGGGTGGACGGGCGGCAGATCATGGAGCAGGGGCAGTTCTTGCTGGAAGCGTAGATCGTGTGGCGCGCGGGCACTCTTGCCCGCGTGGTCTTGGGTTTGGGTCTTGGCTCCGAGGGTTAGAGTCTTCCGCTTCGAAGAGCATGAGCAAGAGCAAGGCCTTGCGGGCAAGAGTGCCCGCGCCACACAATCCCTCTCCGCTATACTGCTGCGGTCATGATCCCAGCTCTCCGGCAGGACTTCAACAAGCGCTTCACCGCAGCCAAATACCGCGAATTTGAGCGGGAGATGGCGGAGCGATGCGGCACTCCGGTAAAGTTCCGCCTCTGCGAGACGCCTTGCTTTTTCCCGAAGCTACTGCTGGACCAGATGTCCGAGGCAGGCAACGCGTTGATTCACCAGCTCACCAACAACTCCGAATACCACAAGAGTTCCGACTCCTCCATTCCCGCCGCGTTCCGCGTTCCGAATGAACCCGACCATCCCATGTTCGTCCAAGTGGATTTCGGCCTGGTTCGCGATGCCAATGGCCACCTCCAACCCAAGCTGGTAGAACTGCAGGCCTTCCCTTCCCTTTACGCCTATCAACCGGTGCTGGCACAGGCCTACATCGACGTTTTCGGTCTGGACGCGAACCTCCAATACTTTCTGAGCGGCCTCAGCACAGATTCCTACAATCGCCTGCTATCGAGCGCCATCCTGGCAGGGCACGATCCCGAGCAAGTCATTCTCATGGAGATCGACCCGCTCGAGCAAAAAACACTTCCCGATTTTCTCCTTACAGAACGAACCCCCGGCATCCCCACCGTCAACATCACGGACGTCCGAAAAGAAGGCAGGCAGCTCTTCTACGAAAGCAACGGCCGCACGATTCCCATCCGCCGCATCTACAACCGCGTCATCGTGGATGAACTCGAACGCAAGAACTTGAACCTGCATTTCCGCTTCACCGACGATCTCGACGTCGAGTGGGCCGGCCACCCCAACTGGTTCTTCCGCATGAGCAAGTTCTCCATCCCATATCTTCGCCACGAAACCGTGCCGCAGACACGCTTCCTCGATCAAGTGAAAGGCGTCCCCGAAGACCTCGATCGCTACATCCTGAAGCCTCTCTTCTCCTTCGCAGGCCTCGGCGTCAACATCTGCCCCACGCCGCAAGACATCGCCGCCGTCCCCGCTAAGGAGCGTTCGCAGTGGATCTTGCAGGAGCGCCTCGATTTCACGCCGGTCATCGAAACACCCCACGGGACAACGAAGGCCGAAGTCCGCATCATGTACATCTGGGACAAAGAACTGCTCCCCGTGCTCGTAATCATGCGCTTGGGCCGAGGCGCGATGATGGGCGTGGATCACAATAGGGACATGGAATGGGTCGGTTCCTCCGCCGCTCTCTACCTCCCCGGCTAGGCTAGTTCCTCCGGTAGACTGAGATCAGGGAGTTCAAATCCAGGAGTGCGATTCCGCCGGCAGTTTGCGAATTTGTGAGCCCCCTTAAGTTCTGTCGCGTCTAACATTTAGAGGATCCCGACCTAAACATGCGCCTATCCATGGCCTCGGCCAACCGCTGCTTCGCCCGCTACCTGGTTCCATCCACATTGCTGGTTTGCCTCGGACTGCCGGGCAGAGCCGGTGGCGCTGACACGATCTTGCCGCCCAAGGTCTCGCCCGATAAGCCGCTCCCGCAAGACGTTGGTGCGGCTGGCCTGCGCCTTGCCCTCAAACGGCTCGCAACCACCGCGCGCCTGATGCACACCACGGCGCACCCCGATGACGAAGACGGCGGCATGCTCACGTTCGAATCGCGCGGCCTGGGCACGCACACCATGCTAATGACCCTCACTCGCGGCGAAGGCGGACAAAATAAACTAGGCAGCAGCCTCCTCGATTCCCTCGGCGTGCTTCGCACTTTGGAACTTCTCGGAGCCGACCGCTACTATGGCGTCGACCAGCGCTTTTCGCGCGTAGCGGATTTCGGCTTCTCCAAGAACCCGGAAGAAACGTTGGAGAAGTGGCAAGGCCACGATGTAGCACTCGGCGACATGGTCCGTGTCATCCGCACGTTTCGGCCGGATGTTCTGGTGGCTCGCTTTACCGGGACCAGCCGCGACGGGCATGGAAATCATCAAGCATCGGCAATCTTGACCCGCGAGGCCTTCCGCGCCGCCGGCGATCCCAAACGTTTTCCCGAACAGATTAAGGATGGGCTCACTCCCTGGCAGGCCAAGAAGCTCTACATGGGCCGGCTGTGCTGGGATAACTCGGCTGAGTGCGAGAAGGACTATTCCGTCAAGATCAATTCTGGAAAGGCGAACCCAGACTTGAAAGGCTCCTACATCCAGTTCGCAATGGAAGGACTGCGTCACCAGTTATCGCAAGGGGCGGCGCAATGGAACGTCGACCCGGGCGACCGCTTCAGCTATTACAAGCTGGTTGATTCCACCATTCCGAGTGCTGCGGATGCCAGTGCCCACGAGTCCGATTTCTTTGCTGGAATTGATACGACCCTCCCCGGACTAGTCCAGCGCCTGGGCGAGGACCAAGCCAAAGCGCCGTTCCTGAAAGCGTCGCTGGAGGCAGCCGCCAAGGACATTCATTTGGCGAGCCTAGCGGCCGAGAAAGACCCTGCAGCAGCCGTCGAGCCACTCTTCGCCGCGTTGCAGGAGTTCAAAGGGATGGGGGAGCGCCTTGCGAATGCTGGAATCAGCGGGGCCGCCAGCTTTGGGGAGGTTCCCACCGTACTACGGGAAAAGCGGGACCTGTGCGCCCACGCGATTGACCTTGCGCTTGGCGTTTCATTGGAAGCGAACACCTCTTCGACAATCGTTTCGCCGGAAGATGTCTTCAGGGTAAACGTTCGTTTTCACAACGGCTCGCATCATGCCCTTGTCCTGAACGGCATTACTCTGGGGGCTGGCCCCGATTGGAAATGGAGCGGCACCTTCAAAGGCGTACCTGCCAAATATCCGCTCACCGTTCCTCCGCAGGGCGACGTAGAAGAGGAGATGAGCGCCTCCGCACCGGCGCGAGTAGAGTACAGCAAGCCTTATTGGCATCGTGACGACCCCGCTACCGAGAGCGTGAACATAGTCGATAACCCACGCTACACAACGCTTCCCTTTGCGCCGCCGCGCTTGCAGGTCAGGGCTGACTACGCGCTCGACAAATCTCGCAACGATACTCACGAACCTGTGCTTTCCACGTTTAAGGACGATCAGGGCACGGTGCGAACGTGGCCCGTACCCATCGCCCCGGCGTTCTCCGTGGCTGTTGAGCCGGCTACTCAACTGGCCCGCGTCAACAGTCAACAGGCTCTGCCCGTCAAGGTCCGCATTGAGAGCAAAGGAAGCGGCGACGGGATTTTGCGGTTGCAGGTTCCTGATAAGTCCCGCGTTGAGCCACAGCAGGTTTCCGTCCATTTTGCCGAGCAGGGTGGGGCGCAGGAATTCAACTTCCAGGTACTCGCACCCGCTGCACAAGAGAGCCGGGCTAGTATTCGCGCGGTCCTCAGCTCGCAAGGCAAAGAATTTTCGGAGGGTTACAGCATCGTGTCGCGCGAAGATCTCGGTGCGTACTACTACTTCCAGCCGGCCACGCAAAAACTCAGTTTTGTCACGGCTGCCCTGCCCGCGAACTTGCGAGTCGGATACATCATGGGAGCCGGGGATGAAATTCCCACGGCGCTGGAGCAGCTTGGGATTCACGTCGAACTCATTCCACCTGAGACTCTGGCCCAAACCGACCTGAGCCGTTTCTCTACGATCGTCCTGGGCATCCGCGCCTACGACACGCAGAAGGAAGTCGTCGCCAACAACAAGCGCTTGCTCGACTACGTGTCGAACGGCGGAACCCTAGTACTGCAGTACAACAGCGGTGTTGGCGATTTCAATAGCGGCAAGTTCACCCCGTATCCCGCGCAGGCCAGCAGAGCCAGGGTGAGCGTGGAGGAGGCGCCCGTTCAGATTCTCGCTCCTGATGATGGTATTTTCCACTATCCGAACGAAATTACCGCCAAAGATTTTGACAGTTGGGTGCAGGAGCGCGGCCTCTACTTTATGGAAAGCTGGGACTCCAACTTCAAGCCCCTGCTGGCTTGCAACGACCCCGGCGAGCCATTGCAAAAAGGCGGGTTGCTGCGCGCACAGTACGGGAAAGGCACATACATATTCACCGGGTATGCGTTTTTTCGCCAACTCCCAGCAGGAGTTCCGGGAGCCGTCCGTCTTTATGTCAACCTTTTGAGTGCCGGGCACGAAAACAGTTCCTCGGCGGGCAAGACAAACTGATCGCCGCGTGTCCGCAAGCGACTCAACCTCGACGCAGCAGCCGGAACTAGTTCGGGGCATCAGCTTGGGCAGTGCCACGGCGCTGAACATGATCGATATGATCGGCGTCGGGCCTTTCATTACGATCCCGCTGATCGTCGGCGCGATGGGTGGCCCGCAGGCCATGCTGGGCTGGATTCTGGGTGCGTTTTTCGCTGCATGCGACGGTCTGGTCTGGGCGGAACTGGGCGCGGCCTTCCCGGGCGCTGGCGGGTCTTATCGATATCTCAGCGAAATCTATGGAACCAAAACGCTGGGACGGCTGTTGTCATTTCTCTTCATTTGGCAACTTTCCTTCAGCGCACCCCTGTCGATTGCTTCCGGCTGCATCGGATTTTCAAACTACGCATCTTATTATTGGCCCGGATTGGAAACAGTATTCTCCACCCGCCACGCAACCCTCTCCTTGGGATTGCTTGGATCCCTCCAGGTGCGTTGGTTGGTGAACGGAGCAACCCTTCTGGCCATCGCCAGCGTTGTGCTGGCCGTCTTTCTGCTCTATCGAAAAATCGACGCTATCGGCTGGATGTCCAAAGTTCTGTTCGCCGTTGTTCTCGGAACTGTGGGCTGGATCATTTTCGCAGGCATCACCCATTTCAACGCCAAGCTCGCCTTCAGTTTTCCGCCGGGCTCCTTCCAGCTTTCGTCCCAGTTCTTCTCGGGCCTCGGCGCCGCCCTGCTTATCGCCAACTACGACTATTGGGGTTACTACAACGTGGCTTTTTTGGGAGGAGAGGTTAGGAACCCCGAGAAAAATATTCCACGCGCTTTGCTGCTTTCCATTTTCTTTGTGGCGTGTCTATACATTGTGATGAACACCAGCATTCTCGGCGTGATTCCTTGGCAGGAATTGGTGGCCACGTCGAAGTCGGACACGCACTTCTTCATCATTTCAGTCTTTATGGAGCGCGTGTATGGCCACTGGGCGGCGAACTTGGCCACTGGTCTGATCATGTGGACTGCCTTTGCCTCCGTTTTCTCGCTCCTCCTGGGCTATTCACGTGTGCCTTACGCTGCTGCAGCCGATGGAAACTATTTCCCAGCCTTTGCCAAGCTGCATCCCAAATACAATTTTCCGTCTGTTTCCTTGTTGGCTCTAGGCGGTGTCGCAGCGCTGTTCTGTTTCTTGCCGCTTCCTGACGTGATTGCTGCCCTGGTAGTAATCCGCATTCTGTTGCAGTTTCTGGTTCAAGCCGTCGGGGTCATCGTGCTGCGTATTCGGCGGCCGGAGCTCGCTCGACCATTTCGCATGTGGCTCTTTCCCCTACCCGCGTTGTTCGCGATCGTCGGATTCGTATTTGTCCTGATCAAGCGCCCCAACGCTGTCCGAGAGATTCGTTACGCTGCTCTGCTGCTGGCTATGGGCCTGGGTGTCTATTTTGTCCGAGCATGGCGCAGTCGCGAATGGCCGTTCTCGGCGCTACCCGAAATGGCGAAAAGTTAACGGCATGGCCACGACGGACAAGATCGCGCTGCCTCAGCAGGACCCAACGGTCTCCGCTGTCGCCCCGCTGCGCGAGCCGCTTTTCCGTTCCCTCTGGATTGCCGCTGTCATCTCCTACACAGGCACGTGGATGCAAAACGTTGGCGCCGGCTGGCTGATGACTCAGCTCAATCCATCCCCATTCCTGGTGGGCATGGTTCTGACAGCCGGCACTCTCCCTGTTTTTCTAGTCATGCTGCCCGCAGGCGCCATCGCGGACATGGTCGACCGGCGGAGGCTCCTGCTCTTCGCGCAGTGGTGGATGGTGATCGCCTCGGCCTCCCTGGGCATCCTGGCTCTGACCCACCACGTTTCGCCTTACGGCTTGCTGCTCTTTACGTTCCTACTCGGCCTGGGCACGGTCCTAAACGACCCAGCCTGGCAAGCCATTACGCCCGAGGTAGTGTCCCGCGAAAACCACTCGGCCGCCGTTGCCCTCAATTCCGCAGGATTTAACGTTGCTCGAGCCGTGGGACCGGCCCTGGCCGGTTTCGTGATCGCTTGGAGCGATTCCGGTACCGTCTTCCTGCTGAACGCTGTGTCGTTTTTTGGCGTCATCGTCTTCCTCTACCGTTGGAAGCGCCCCTCCCCACCCAGAGTGAAGTCTCCGCGCCTGATGGAATCCCTCCTCGAGGGCCTACGCTACGTTCGCCAGTCTTCCGTGGTGCAATCGGTGCTAGTGCGTACTGGGGTATTCAGTCTGGCAGCGACCGCCATCTGGGCCCTAATGCCGCTCTTGGCCCAGCCTTTTGGTTCTACAGGGTTCGGGTTCCTCGTCGGATCCTTCGGCGTCGGAGCGCTGGCGGGGGCCGTAGTCTTGCCTAGAATCCGGCCACGCATGTCCCTCGACGGGCTCATCGCGGCCGCCATTATCACCCTGGCGGCGGTCACAGTCGCCTCAGGAAGGGTGCACCAGTTGGGATGGCTTTGCCTGGTCATGTTCATAGGCGGCACGGCCTGGATCGGCATTCTGGCTTCCTTCAACTACGCCGCCCAAACCATGGCTCCCACCTGGGTGCGGGCACGGTCCCTCTCCATGTACCTGCTGGTGATGCAGGGAGGCATGTCCGTGGGCAGCGCGATCTGGGGAGGGGTGGCGGCCAGGATCGGCGTGCCTTCGGCATTGAGCTGGGCGGGTCTGGCCCTGGTGGCCGGCCTCCTGACCATCCGCAGCCATCGCCTGAGCTTCCTCGACCTGGAGCTGGCTCCAGCAGTCGTCCGCGACTGATACCCCCGCACCAATTTCCGTCCGGCAGAAGTCTCTGGCACAGCAGGGCCATTTACGGCCTCAGAAGCTCCCCCTAGACTCGTTGCAGTTCCACACAGACTTCATCGAGACAACAACACGAGAAGTTGTTCGAAGCACAGCGGCTCGCTCATCCCCTGAAACACCGACCGAGCCGTTCAAGAGATAGAACTCAAGGGGATATTCCAGTGCAAAACAATCTCAGGGTCTCGCAGGACCAGAAACCAGCCGTTAAGATCCAGATCGACGCCGAAGTTTTTCTGCTCGCCGTGCATTCGTATCCGGAGCGTTTTCACCGCCAACCCGCGGTGAGTTTCGAACAGCACTTCTTGAGCTTGGTCGAGGCCTCGCAATCGAGATCGACGCAAGCCCACGCCGCTGGAAGATAACGTTAGCCAGCTCCCGCGGTGATTTCAGCCCGTGCCCTCAGCAGTTCGGCGACACTCCAAGCTTGCGCAGAACACCCACACGCGCGATGCGGCGCATCCCCCTCAAATATCTCCGCAATCTGCCCGACACCCTCGTTCATCAGGTAGGACTCTAGAGGCTCCAGCCACTTGGATGCTTGCTGCAGAGCCGGGTCGCTACCTTCGTGTACCCGCAAGTAAGCACTGATAAATGGCCCCAACAGCCACGGCCACACTGTACCCTGATGGTACGCCGCATCCCGTTCTGCAGGGCCACCTGTGTAGCGTCCGTGGTATTGAGGATCGCTGGCCGCCAAGGTACGCAATCCAACTGGAGTAAGGAGTTGGTCTCGCACAACCTCCACCAGCCGCTGTGCTCGTTCTTTCGTGAGCATTGTGTAGTGCAGGCTGACAGCCAGGATTTGATTTGGCCGGATGGATAAGTCTTTTGTGGCTTCCGCCCCGGCTGTCACGTCGATCACATCACAAAGACAGCCGGCATCCTCCCGCCAAAACGCCCGATTAAAATTCCAACGCGCCAGCCCCGCCATGGTGCTGTACTGCTTCCGCCCATGCGCGTCTTCAAACTCCTGTGCCAAGTCCGCCATGACACACAAAGCGTTATACCAGAGCGCCTGAATCTCAACCGGCTTGCCCTGGCGTGGCGTGATCACGTGATCGCCCACTTTGGCATCCATCCACGTAAGCTGTACGCCCTTCTCTCCAGCCGTAAGCAAACCATCGGCATCGACACGGATGTTGTAACGCGTACCGCGCACGTGCCACGCGACGATATCCGCCAGCACGTTGTACAGCTCCTGGCGCACAAAGTTGCTGTCGTGCGTCGCCGCAAGATATGCCCGCACTGCTTCGAAGAACCACAACGTCGCGTCCACTGTGTTGTACTCGGGAGCCTCGCCAGCATCCGGAAAGCGATTAGGGATCATGCCGTGGCTAACCGAGTGGGCAAACGTCCGCAACATCCCGCGCGCGACATCAAACTGGAGAGACGGCAACGTCAGCCCGGGCAGCGAGATCATGGTGTCGCGGCCCCAGTCGCTGAACCAGGGGTAACCCGCAATCACGGTCTTCCCGGTTTGTCGAGTCACGATGAACTGGTCGGCTGCGCTTGTCAGAGTCCGCGTAATCTCATCCGGGGCAGGCGCCTGTGCCACCACCGACTCTCGCCGCCGTATCTCCGCTTCGCGCATTGCGCCCGCGCTGGCTACGTCTTTTCTCAAAAGCGAGGCAATCACCGTCGCCGGGCTGGCTTCGAGATCGAACTGCAGTGAACACGGATTGAATAAATCTTCCGCAAACTCCAACCCCCGCTCGCGCTCGACCCGATACTGAAAGTTCCGGAACCACGCGCCATCCGCGCCGACCTCGAGCGCGTTGTGTGCTAAATAGAGCACCGGCAGGCCGTAGTACGGCGAGATCACGGCCATCCGAGGCTCGATCCCAACCTCCCGGTTGAGTTTCGCGTTCTCTCGCGTCAGCCCGTGAAACTCCCGAAAAGCAATCAGCGGGAAGACTTTAAGCTCGACCTTCTTGCCCGTCAAAGGTCCCACGAGTTCATACTGCACGACAACCGTGTTCTCCCCTTGAATCATGAACACCGTCTTCATGATTCGCACTCCGCCGGTTTCGAAAACAAACGTGGGAAATGGGTCCAGCCGGAACTCCCGCAAGAACTCAAACCCTCGGGGATGGATTGTCTGAGGATATTCGTTCGCAGATAGCTCGAAGGCCTGCCCATCCACAGTGACGGTCTCCTCCAGCTTCGAAAGCAGAACCATCCGCCCCACAGGGGGTTGGGTCGCGGCGACCAGCAAACCGTGGTATCTGCTCGTGTTCAGCCCCGCGATAGTAGAGAAAGCAAAGCCGCCCAGCCCGTTAGTTTCAAGCCATTCCCGGCGCAGCCCCTCGTCGAGGCTGCTACACACACTCTGATCGAAACGAACCATAGGGAGAGATTTTGGTGTCCGCCGTTCAAATTTCCGTCATTCAACTCTTCGAAGCCATCATGGGACGCCGGGGCGCAGGGCAACAATCCGCCGGGCAAACATCATGGCTTGGTCCCAGCACTCCGAGCGCGGGTCGGTCAACACCGCCGCTCCCGCCATCCAACGCCATCCGTTCCACAATCAGTTCGCGAATCATGCTCACAAAGCGTGGATGGGTGCCTGCGCAGGAAACCCGCACCATGCGTAATCCAATCTCCGCGGACAAATCCTTCGCCTCGGTATCCAGATCGTAAAGCACTTCCATGTGGTCGGACACAAAGCCAATGGGAACGATGACGACCGGATCCTTCCCGCCGCCCTGCTTGTACTGCCGAAGAAAATCAAGGATGTCAGGATCCAGCCAAGGCTGCGTCGGCGGCCCGCTGCGGCTCTGGTAGACCAAATCAAAATCATTGCGCCCCGCGCGCTCGCTCGCAACACGATCCGCCACCAGCCGGCTCGCTTCCAGCAATTGCGGCTGATACTTGCTGCTTTGCGCCATGGAAAGAGGAATGCTGTGCGCCGTAAACACCACCTTTGCCCGCCCGCGCTCCTCCAGTGAAAGCTGTTCCAGACCGCCGATGGTATGCTCGGCCACCGATTCGATAAACCCGGGATGATTGAAAAACACGCGCAGCTTATCAACGACTGGCGCCCCTTCCCCCACCGCTTCCCTCGCCACGGCGATGTCCTCGCGATACTGGCGGCAGCCGGAATACGAACTGAAGGCCGAAGTAAAAAAAGCGAGAGCTCTCTTGACGCCATCTTCCTTCATCTGCGATAGCGTATCGGCCAAAAGCGGATGCCAATTGCGGTTTCCCCAGTAAACCGGAAGTGCGATCTGATGTTCGGCCAGCTCTTTCTTCAAAGCGGCGATCAGGTTCCGATTCTGTTCGTTGATGGGGCTTTTGCCATCGAAGTGGTAGTAATGCTCCGCGACGTTCAACATGCGCTCGCGCGGGACATCCTTTCCGCGCAAAACATTTTCCAGAAAAGGGATGACGTCCGCTTGCTTCTCCGGACCGCCAAACGAAACTATCAGGATTGCCTCGTAGGACATAGATTGAACGGACATAGACTGAACGGACATGAATTGAGCCATCGCGCAGTGCGGGAAAGGCTCTGCTTCCAGAGTAACAGTTACGACGGCACGGAGAAACGCCTCCCACCCAACACCTTCGGTGTCGAAGCACGGCCAAACGTAAGTCGCCGCAGTCTCCGAAGCGCGCTAAGATTTAACAGAACTATTCCGCCCGAACCGGGGCCATGTTCGATCCCGATTGCGGACAATTGTGAGCATCGAGCATGGACAGGTCCACTCCTGGCGACCCGAAAACCGCAACCGGTGGCGACACCTCAGCCGCCGCGACCGCGCCTGCCAAACCCCCGGAGATGCCCGCACGAGCCAACGAAGGCCCCAACGCAAACAAGCGCCGCAGCGACCGTGTCCTGGTCGCGCTACCTGTTGAACTCACTGCCACAGACCCCAACGGGGTTCGATTTACCGAGGCTTGCTTCACCGAAATGGTCAGCCTGCATGGCGCCAGTGTAGCCCTGCCGAAGCGTGCGTCGGCGGAGCATCCAGTCACTTTGCATCGGCGCGCCTTGGATTTGCAGGTGAAAGCCCGCATCCTGGGCCAGTTGGGCATTCGACCCGGCTTCCACGTCTACGGCATTGCGTTTACTGAGGACGCGCCGAATTTCTGGGGTATCAACTTCCCGCCACTCGATCAGAGCGATGAGTCCTGGGCACGTACCCTGCTGATGTGCTCGGAGTGTGGAAAGAAACTGATTTTTGCTTTGAATGAAATCGAGTACCGAGTCTTTAGCGCCAATCAGCGCCTTTCCTTCGGGTGCGAAACCTGCGGGCACAACGTCACATGGAAACCGGTTCCTAACCAACCCGAACTTGCCGCCCCCGGACTCGCCTCGGCCGAGATGGAAAACCGCAAGCACGCACGCACCCGTATGAAAGCCATGGCTTGCATTCAGGAGTCCGGTCGCGACGATGACATTGTTGAGGTTTCGGATATCTCGCGTGGCGGCGTCAGCTTTCGTGCCAAGCGTGTCTATCCGGTGAATAGCTGGATCCAGTTTGCGGTTCCTTACACACCCGGAGCCGCAAATATCTTCGTCTCCGGCCGAATTGCCTGGCGCAAAGACCTCGAAGGCAACTCCTTTGAGTATGGCGTTCAGTACGTCCGCAGCTAACGGGACGTCCGCCCGCTCTATTTCTCCACTTCCGCATCGGCGAGAGATAGCGCCTCGTCAAATACCGAGACACCCTGATCAATGTCTTCCTTCGTCACGATCAACGGCGGCGCGAAGACAAAGTGGCTCATCCAGGACTGCAAGAATACGCCGTTCCCCATCATGCGCGCAGAAACCTTATCGACCAGCAGCGGTCGGCCTGCGACCTTGTCGGCGCCCACGTTAAACGGCGCTTTGCTTTGCCGATTCTTCACCAGCTCCACCGCCCAGAACAACCCAATCCCGCGCACTTCGCCGATCGAGGGATGGCTCGCCTCCAAAGCATGCAGCTTCTTACCTAAATAAGCACCCATCTCATTGGCCCGGTCATTCAACTTCAACCGCTTCATCTCGTTGATGGAAGCCACCGCCGGAGCCAGTGTGAGAGGGTGCGCCTCGTAGGTATGCCCGTGCGAAAAGAAATGCTCGTCAAAATACGACGCGATCTTTTCCGTTGTGGCACACAGGCCCAGCGGAATGGCGGCATTCGTAATGCCCTTCGCCGTCGTGAGGATGTCCGGCGCGACGTCCCAATGATCCATCGCGAACCATTTCCCCGTGCGGCACCAGCCCGTCATCACTTCGTCGGCAATCAGCAGCACTCCATGGGCATCACAGATCTTGCGCAACCGCGGCATGTATTCCATCGGCGGAATTAGCACGCCGTTCGTCCCCACTACGGGCTCCAAAATCACCGCCGCAACATCGCTCTCATTCACGATCATGTGCTCGATGTATTCCGCACACGCAATCCCGCACCCGGGATAGGTGTGGCCGATGGGACACTTGTAGCAATTCACTTCCGGAGCAAAAATCACTCCCTGCACCTTGCCCGCAGGCTCCATCGCCCAGCGTCTCGGGTCGCCCGTCGCGGCAATCGCCCCCATGGTCGAGCCGTGGTAAGAACGGTAGCGGGAAATGATTTTCGTCTTCCCGGTCACCATGCGCGCAATCTTGAAGGCAGCCTCGTTGGCTTCAGTCCCGGAGGTCGTGAAGAAGAACTTGTCCAGACCCTTGGGCAGAACCTCCAGCAGCGCCTTCGCCAGTTCCGCGCGAATCTCGGTGGCAAACCCCGGCCCTACAAATGCCAGCTTCTCCGCCTGATCCTGAATGGCCTGAATCACGGCCCGGTTCTTGTGTCCCAGCGTCACGCACATCAGTTGCGACGAAAAATCCAGGTAGCGCTTTCCCGCGCCGTCTACAAAGTGGCAGTCCTCGGCATCCACTACGTGCAAGGGACTCCAACCTTTTTGTTTGCGCCAGGTACCGTAAGTGTGGCGGGCGGTAATCTCTTTGACGTCGGCGGTGGACAGCTTTTCTGGGACCGAGGTAGTCGTGGACATGCCTGTTATCTTATCTCGAAAATCCGCTCGCGGCACGTGCTCTGAGGAAGGCTCGAAAGTAAACTTACCGGGCAGTCTGGGCGCTGGCGTTCGCCCTCAGCTCGTCCAAAGGGGGGAACGACGTGGGACGACTCACCGTGCATTCGGGAGGCTGTGCACCGGACCGCAAGGCGTTCACAAGAAGCTCCACTGCTGTGCCCATAGGCGGCGGCGTCACCACGGTGGCTCGCAACAAGCCCCTCCGCACCCATTCCCGCCCGGCCTTGGCCACGCCATCACAACCGAGAAACGGCAGGCTGAGCCATTCGCGGCGCGCTTGCGGATCAGGGACGTCTTCGAAGGCCTTCCTCGCCCCGATCGCCATGGCGTCGTTTTGCCCGCTGATGGCACTGATATTCAGCTGCCGCGATGTACTCAGCGCCAGCCACGCCTTGATGGCGTGATGCCCGCTCTGCTCTGTCCAGTCCCCGCGGAGGACTTTGACCGCTATGTTTCCGGGGATTGCGGAGAACATCCCCGAGGAACGCGTTTTCGCGACTCCGCCCGAGATCGGTCCTTCGATGTAGAGGACTCCGCCCCCATCCTTGACCAGCGCGGCCAGTTGCTCGCCCTCGATCTTGCCCACCGCGCCATGATCCGTAGCTACCGCAAAAACGGGCGCCTGGCCAATCCTGCGGAGTCTAGCCACGTAGTCCACGTCGCGGTTCACGACGCCCCAGCCGATCCCTGCTGTCACCGCGGCTCCTGCCGCCTGCGCCATCCCTGTTCCGACGGGCTCTACAAGAATACCGTCCGGCCGTTGACCGGAACTCTGAATCGCAGAGAAGAGCTGCTGGCTTTGATTCACCGCATCGTTAGCGGCATAAACGATCTGAAGTTGCACACCGAGCCGCAGGGCCGTTGCCTGCGCTGCCGCCGCCTGCTCCATCTGGAAATCGTTTTCTTCGGTGATGAGTGAAACGAGGATGGTCAGTGGTTTCATCGAAGCCCGGTGTCGCCGAGAACTGCGATTTTAAAACGTTTAATCTCCGTAGTCTGTATCGTTTCCCGAGCTACTTCAAATTACGTTAGTAAGGCGAAGCACTGTTTGAAGACAAAAACGGAAACCTGCTATAACGAAAGGCACGGATGTAACTCAGAAGTATTTGTGGACGTGACCCTGTAGCTCAATTGGATAGAGCCCCGGTTTCCTAAACCGGCAATCCCGGTTCGATTCCGGGCGGGGTCACCAGTTTCCGCGGTTTAGGCTACCCGGCCCATGCGCAGATAATTTTGTAAAAAATAAAGCGCGAAGCCGGCCCCCAGAGCCATCAGGAAATAATTAGACTGGAGCGTCACGGTAAAGACCGCCATTCCTGCGGCAAAAATCCAGAAGAACATCTCCCCAAGAACTCCATCCCGCCAGTTCGGCCGCGCCCCACTGCCCGGCACGCGAGCGGCGAGAGACGGCCAAAGGCGCGGGACAGCCTCGAAGTAGCGATTGTAGCTTTCGCCCTGCGACTGCAATAGGCCCGCCTCTTCGTGCAAAATCAGACGGATCATGAAGATGGTGTTGGCTAGCGTCAGGAACACGAATCCTACGCGGCTGGCCATGAGGCCGATCCCAAGCGCTTGCAGAATGTTTCCCAGATAGAGCGGGTTGCGGACGTGGCGATAGGGGCCATCGGCCACGAGCAGCTCCGAATGAATTGCGGAATCGTGCACGACGCCGCTCTTCAAGTAGGCTGTCGCCCAGGACCGGATCAGAGCTGACAAAACGAGAAGAATCGTTCCGAACGCAAAGAAGAGTCGCGCCTTGCTGTCGAAGTTGGGGGCGTCGATCGTGACACCGGTGCCGGGGCTGGCCCAACGCAAGATCCGCAGCGTTAGCGCAATCGTGATATTGGTCGGGTCCACCCGATAGAGCGCGAAGGTCACGCCATAGATCGAGGCGATGATCCAGAAGCGGTTGCGAAATTCGAAATCCGAGGCCCGAAAGCTCATGCGCCAGACGCTTTCGAACTTGCCCGCAACTCAGCCACGATCTCCAGCGCCGCTTTGCGTGCTTCCTCGCCTTTCGACACGTCGAACGAGATCGCACCAACGCGCGCGTGGCCTCCACCCCCATAACGTTCGCAAATCTTGGCTAGGTTCACCAAGTCTTCGCGCTTCGTCCACGGATTGGACCCGACTGAAACTTTGTTCCGAAAACTGCTGCGGCTCAAGCCGACGCTATAGGTGCATTCCTGGTGCAGGTAGTAGGGAATGAATTTGTTGTAGCCTTCCAACTCCTGATCGGTGATGTCGAAGAACACTGTTCCGTCTTTGCATTCCGCTCGCTGGCGCAGCACTTCGATCGAGCGCTGATGCCGCTCCAGCAGCGGCTGCAAGCGCGGCGCAATCAGCGGATCGTTCAAAATTTCGGCCAAAGGTATCTTCTCCAGCAAAGGAATTAGACGCGCCCCGAAATCCGCTTCCTGTGCCGACTCTATGACCATCGTCAGTTTCATGGCCGGTTCGGCCATCTCCACGGCGGTTTTGGCACTCTCATAGAGCGCGCCGTCGATGATCTCCGCCCAATGAATGACCTCCGCCATCGACTCCGGCTTAAATCCAAAACGCTGCTCGGCAATCATGGCCAGGAATCGCGTACAGGACTTGAAGCCCGGGTCGTAAAACTTGCGGTTGCTGGTATCGCGTTCGAAGTGCCCCGCGTCCTCCGGCGTGAGGAACGCGCTTTCGTGGTGGTCGAACCACCAGGTGATTTTGCGCGAGGGGGAGTACTTGAAGTCGACGATGGCGTTCTCGTCGCCCGTAAAATCGTCCTCGTTAAACAGGGCGCCGGCGCGGTGCAGCAAGCCCATGTACTCAAACTGGACGTCGTCACGAATACGCTCGCGATAGAAGCGCGTGAAAAGGGCGGCGGAGCAAGCTCCATCAAAACAGCGGTCGTGATAAAAAACGCGAACGTTCACTGGGGGTCCTTAATCTTCTCCCTCGTAAGTATTGCGCAAAGCGTTTTAGAACCCTCGACGCAGTCGAAAAGAGGAAAGTAGATAGGAATGACATTCCGGGGAGAGCTTTGTCAAGCTCCGAGGGAGACGAGCACGAGTGGTACCCGAATGCGGGATTATTCGAGCACCGGGTAAGGCCGCTGGCGCAAGCGCCAGCAGCGGGCCCAAGAAACGTACACCAACTGTGCATCCTGAATTGACGACTCTTATTTCTCCCACTAAGCGTTAGCTTGCTGTTCAGCGATATCGCCGATACCGGGGAGCTTGAATTTCTGCCCCTGGTAGGCCTTCAACACTAAGACAAGCCAAAGAACAAACTCGCCTAGCCACAGCAGCAAGCCCAGGATGGGACCAAGCAGTGGAATGAACATCAGAACAACCGCCAGAACAAAGCATGCCAGCGCAAAAAATAGGGACTGAAAGGAATGGAAACGTATGAACTTGTTCTTACTGTAGGGCTCCATCACGAGAAAGATGATCGCCGGAATGAAGGTCACATAGGCTAAAGCACCAGCCACATTGTCCGTCAGTCCACCCGCAGGCGCGGAGGCTGAGACCGGCGCCGCCGCCATACTTTGTCCACAGTTCGGGCAAGCCACAGCGCCCGCCGGTACTTCCTTGCCACAGCCAGTGCAGAAAGCCATATCGCCGTCCTCCCAGACTGCCGGGACCTCCCCAGCTCGATACCTACAGCGAGCGAACAGGCTCCTCGCAAGTCAGAGCCGGAAGTTATCAGAAGACCAGCACAAAAGGCAATGACGAAGCGCAAGCACACGAAATTCTTTGGTTCGGAAACGGTGCCGACCGATGTCGTTTTACGGATGCTTGCCGCTCTTAGAGCGATTCTGTCAGCCGAGTCAACAGCCAAATCATGCACGCCGGAGGCACCGATTTTTCTAGCTAGCGGCGGTGGCGTGCTTGCGCTGCTCGTCGTGGCTTTTTTGCTTCTCCATCCACTTCATCTCGGTCTCGAGAGAAGCCAGCCGCTGCATGATCTCGTGGATGCGGACGGACATGGTACGAATGGTTTCGATCTGGCTGCGATGGTGGGTGGAAAGGGCGCCGGGCTCGAAGAGAAGCAGCTCGGAATTACCCATCACGGACGTAAGGGCGTTATTGATGGTGTGGCGCATCTCGGTGATGTAGCGCCCGAGGAGAGCGTTGCTTTCGCTCGCGGCCAGAGCCTGCTCGACAATTCGGAGGCGGATCTGCGCCTCGATCCGCTTCACGACTTCTGCGGCGATCAGCATGAGCGCGGACATAACGTCGTCCGTCTGGCGAAGTATCAACGCGCGCGGCGCGACCGTATTGACGAGATTCGCGGTGGCTGTATCGGGCACCAGCACCAGCAAAGTCTTGCCATGCGGCTCGACCTGGGTTAGGAACGGTCCGAGGCGGGACGCGGAAAGGCCTTCAATGATGGCGAAATCAAAGGAATCCGGAGAGAGGTTGCCGCACAAATCAACGCTCACGGCAGTCGGTGAGGGCAGGTTGGGCTCCAGATGGAACCGGTCCAGGATGGTTTGTGCAAATCCCGGAGTCTCGGAGATTACCAGGACAGCGGGTTTCACGTTGGGTTGTTCTCCTTACTTGGCCCTATCTAGTGTGCCTGCCACGGCAGGGAACGCAAAATGCATTCTGCGCCGCGCCAGTGTTACTCATGATGCGTGCTGTGCGTGATTCCTATTCCGTTAAGGACGCGCCTTTGCTCATCCCGGAAGCCCCAGACAGTGCCTGCTCGACGGCGGCACGCAAGTCCACCAACATGCGCAGTGGCTGTCCCGAAGAATACTCGGCATGAAACATGACTTTCCAGGATTGGCAGATCATGCGCAAGCGGCCCGTGGGTTCCTTTTGAGAGAACTGGGCCCCCCGGCAATCGATCGCGGTTACGCCAGCGCGCTCGAGATCCTGCAATCCGTCAAGGATGGCGTTGAGGTCGCCGTGCATCAGGCGGAAGAATACGCGCCGCATGAGAAAGCTGAAACGCGTGAAAGCCACCATGGACGCGGGCTCGAAGTAGCTGGGTCCCGCCTTGGCTTTGGCGGAACGGCCGCGTTCCAGGATCTCGCTGTGCAGCAGCTCACTCAAGCGATGGCAAGCACGGGCATCTTGCAGGATTTCGTCTAACACCGCTGCCGACCGGCTCGGGGCGGGCTCGACCGAACCCAAAACCGCTTCCAGCGTTCGCGCGACGAAATCAAGGCTAACGTCGGCGTCGCTCAGTTGCGAAGGGGCGGTCAGCGAAAAAAACTGTACCAACAGGAAATCAATTTTGTCGCGATCCGAGTCCGTCTTGATGGGCTTGCGGAGATGGCGCGATAACAGCGCGCGAACGCGTTCTTCATCGGCCAGGGACGTGGTCTGGAGGAACTGGCGCAACTGGTGCACTTGTGTACGCCCGTCCATCAAGGCCAACCATTCACGGGCCTCTTCGACGGTGTCGTGATCCGGCACGTCTGTGACCGTTTCCAACACCGTGCAGGGCGCCACATCAAACACAAACTCGCGGGAGAGCGCGCTGTACACGGGATAAAGAATTACAGCTTCATGCCACTCGCGGGCGGTTTGGGCCAAATCGTGCGTTGCGGAAGTCATTTCACCGGAAGTCATGGCTTCACGATCCAATTGGGAACATCTTTCAAGAAGCGGGCTGCGACCGCTGTCTTGCCGCAATCATACTGCACAGCTACGACCGAGACATCGATGTCTAAAGTACCGTCTGGGTTCTGGATGCGGAGTTTATCGGCAAATTCGAGCGGAAGGGCAGAAGAGAAGAGGACTTCCTTGTAAGTGCCAAACTCGATTACGGTGCTTTCGGAGAATTGGCCGCCGCCGAGGTTGACGCGGGTGAGGTTGACCGGAATGCGGACGGGAGTGGCGTCAGGGAAAAACTGAGCCAACTTGGAAACAAAACTCTCCGGAAACTTGCGAGACGAGGCTGCTGCGGCCGAGTGCAAGGTGGGTCCCTCGATTTTTTCTGAAGCCAGAGCGTTCGGGAAGCCGCCGCCGGGAGGGAACCGGAAACGAAATCCGCCAGAAGAACTAAGGCACGCCCGTGGCCAAATGATCGGGCACCGCCGCGTTGTGATGGTCTTTAGAATGAATCGCTTGGAGGGACTAGCTCCAGATATTCACATCCCATAGTCTCACAATGAGACGTCTCGTCTCAATATCGAGACGGACGACGCTAGCTTTGAGACGAACTCACGCATATGGTGTCCACCTGCAAGATTCTAGTGCAGCGTCGCGGCGCGTGCGCCTTCCATCCGGGACTGGCCGGGAATGTTGTAGCGCTTCAGCTTGCGATACAGTGTGGCACGGCTGATGCCCAACATCTTGCCGGCCAGCACCTTATCACCGTTGACTTCCTGGAAGACGCGCTGGATGGTGACACGCTCGATATCCTCAAGATCCGAGGAAGTATAAGCCGAGACGAAACCGCCGCCAGGCCCGGCTAGGTCGGCACCGTGTACGGCAATTGCCGGCGGAAGGTCGGAAATATCGAGCGGGTTATGGCCGCCAAGCGCAATGGCGCGCTCGATGCTGTTCTCCAGTTCGCGCACGTTGCCCGGCCAGTCATATTCGAGCAGGCACTTCATGGCTCCGGTGCTGACTTGGATTCCGCTACCGGGAGCGTAGCGGTCGATAAACCAATGCACCAGCATGGGGATGTCGGCGCGGCGCTCGCGCAAAGCGGGCAGATGAACGGTCACCACATTAAGGCGGAAATAGAGGTCCTTGCGGAATGTGCCATCTTTGTACGAAGCCTCCAGGTCGCGATTGGTCGCGGCCACAACGCGCACGTCCACCTTGGTGCGGTTGTTGCCACCCACAGGACGGACTTCTTTGTCTTGCAGTACGCGCAGAAGTTTGGCCTGCAGTTCGAGAGGCAGTTCGCCGATTTCATCGAGGAAGATGGTACCCCCGCTGGCAGCATGGAACAATCCGGGCTTGGACCGGACGGCTCCCGTAAAGGCCCCTCTCTCATGACCAAAGAGTTCGCTTTCTATCAGCGTGGGCACGAGGGATCCGCAGTCGACGGCGACGAAAGGCTGGCTCGCGAATCCGCCGCGGAAATGAATCGCCCGGGCAACCAGCTCCTTGCCGGTGCCCGACTCACCCGTGATGAGCACGGGCGTACGCGTGTCTTTGAGCCGGGAAATCATGCGGAGTACGTCTTGAATTTTCGGCGACGCCCCGATGATCCCGTGGAGTTCCGTCTCTGTGTCCGTGCGCTCGCGCAGAAATTCGTTCTCTTCCACCAACTGAACCTTATCGGCCATGCGGCGCAAGAACAGCCGCAATTCTTCGAGGGGCGTAAACGGCTTGGTGATGTAGTCATAGGCACCAAGCCGCATCGCTTGCACGGCGGTCTCGACCGAGCCGTGCCCTGTCATCAAGGCTACTTCGGTCCGAGGCAGAATCTTTTTTACGCGGCCGAGGAACTCGAGGCCGGTCATCTGAGGCATGACCATATCGCACAAAATCATGTGGACAGGCTGGTCCTCTAGGAGCGCCATGCCGGCTTCCCCACTCTGGGCTTCACTACAGTCGAAACCCATGGCTTCCGCAACCGTGCGGCACAGGTGGCGAACGCTGGGCTCATCGTCAACAATCAGCAGTCGTAGGCGCGGTGATTGGGTCATAGCGTTGTCCCCATGGTTTTTTGAATGACGTCAATGAACGGTTGCACGCGGAATGGCTTCTCCACGCAGGGGGCTCCAGTGCGGCGCAGCGTGGTCACAGTTTCCTCATTGGCGATGTCACCTGTAATGAATACGATACGAGACCGAAGCTCAGGTCGGTGTTTAGCAACCCAGGCGTGAACGTCGGCTCCGTCCAAGCCGCCGGGGGTTCGCATATCGGAAACGATCCCGGCAAACTCGCCCGACTCCAGTAAGCGCAGACCGTCGACCGCGGAGGCGGAGCAGACGACGGGAAACCCGTGACGTTCAAGAGCGGCACGGACGTACGCCATGATCGAAGCCTCATCCTCAATCAGCAGGATAGGCAATGCGGATGTCATTCGCAGGGTAGCGGATTTCATGCAGGCAAGACTCCAGCGACAGCCCCCAGAGACGCGCTCATAGCTAGAGGCAGACGCACGATAAACGTCGCTCCTGAGCTGCCAGTATTGTTTTGGCAGAGGATTTCTCCTCCGTGCTCACGGACAATTCCATAGCAAATGCTGAGGCCCAGGCCCGTTCCCTTCCCCACTTCTTTCGTCGTGAAAAAGGGATCAAAAATCCGTTCCGGCGAAACGACACCGTTGCCGTTGTCGCGGAAGGCTACTTCAATGTGGTTCGTGGTTAGAGCCGATGTAATCTCGATCCGCGCCGGGCGTTCGGTTTCGCGAACCGCGTCATAGGCATTGTTCAAAATGTTGAGAAACACCTGCTGCAACTGAAGCGAGTCGCCGACAACGTCTGGCAAGTTCTCGCCGAGACGCTCGACAACCTCAATGCCGTGGCTGTTCAGGTCATAAGCACGCAACTGCACCGTGCGCAACAGGATCGCATTGAGCTGAACCGGCTTGCGCTGCGGCGGCATCTGGCGGGCGAAGCTGAGCAGGTTCTGCACGATCTGTTTCGTGCGCTGAGCTTCCTGTAGGATGACGCGAAGGTCCTTGCGCGCCGAGTCAGGGACTTCCGGGTTTTCCATCAGCAGGTCGGCAAATCCAAGAATGGCAGTGAGCGGATTGTTGACCTCGTGTGCCACGCCCGAAACAAGTTGACCAACTGCTGCCATCTTTTCCGCATGCATGAGCTTGGCTTGGAGCATGGCGGCATCGGTGATATCGGTCATCACGGCCACGATGCTGGTGAGGCCTCCCTGCTCATCACGCATGGGACTCAGGTTCACCGAAAACTGACCGACGCGGCCATCCGCGCGCAGGATCGGCACTTCCAGGTTATCGACCAACTGGCCCTGTAAGGCAGCTGTAACCGCTTCCTGGAACAAGATGCGTTTGGCTGGAGCGGCAAGTTCGGACATGGGGCGCCCCAGCAACTGGTGCAGCTGATAGTTGAGATCGGCCCATCGCCGGTTGGCATAGCTAATGCGGCCAGCAGTATCGACCACAAGAATCAGGCTTTGGGTGTTGTTGAGAATCTTGCTATTGAAGTCGCGTTCCCGCTGTAGTTCGGTTTGGAACGACTTGATGCCGCTGATGTCGGTCATCAAACCACGATGTTGCAGGACTCGTCCGCTGGCATCGCGAACGGCAAACACGTTCTGCATGGTATATACGGGCGTGCCGTCTTTGCGCCGGAGGGTTTCTTCATGATTGCGCAACATCCCGCCCTCGCCCAGCTTGGCGCAGAATGCGTCATGATCGGCAGAGTCAAAATAAAGGTCGCGAGCGATATCGACTTCGAGCAACTCTTCGCGGTTGGCGTAGCCCAACATGCGGACCAGAGCCTCGTTCACCTCAATAAAGCGGCCATCCGGAGTGGTGAAGTAGAGGCCTTCCTGGATGTTGTCAAACAGCTCGCGATAGCGGCGCTCGGCTTCCTGGCGATCAGTCACGTCCTTGAGAACGTGAATCGTTTCCCTGCCCTCAATCTGCCCAGCATGCAGGCGCGACGTGGAAACCAGATAAGTTCGCTCGAGCACCACTTGTGGGAACTCATCCACATCTCCACCTTGCCGGCAAAACGGGCACCCAGCCGGGTGGACATCGGCGGCGAGCGATAAGAGATCGCGCATGTTGATGCCGATTAACTGATCGGGCTGCACGCCGATAAACTGCGCCAGCGAGCGATTGACGCGAAGAATATTGCCGCCTTCCTCGTGTACAACGATGAAGTCGCTAATCGCGTCGAACATCTCTTCCCAATGCCGGTTGGCTTGCTCAAGCCGTTGCGACGACTGGGCATTTTGCAGAGCCATCGCAGCATGCCCGGCAAGGGCCTGAAACCATTGCCGATCCGTTGGGGTCCAGTCCGGGCCACATCCGGTCAACACCAGGATGCCGATGAGCTCACCTGCTGGGCTTTCGAGCCGCGCCAAGGCGATCTCTTCCCATTCCAGCGCAAGAGCCAACCTCGGGCCCAACAGATTGGAGGCGCTGCCGACTGCGACCGGCAACCGCTGCGTCCGGCTGAGCTGCGTAACTACAGATTGCAGGTCGCGCCCGAGCGCTTGCCCTGGACCCTTTCCAGGGAAATGGCCAGCCACGCGGCCGTCCGCCTCAACCCCAAGGAGATCGCCAGGAACATCCCTGCGCCAGATGTAAGCTCCCGCAGCCTGAAAACATTCGCGGCTGGCGCTGCAGATCGAGCGCAAAAGGGTTTCCCCGCGCTCTCCCCGGGTCGCCGCAGCGGAAATTGCGAGGAGCAGCCGCTGAAAACCCTCGTCGGGATTTCCGGTTCTGATTTGGGGCACAGTCGAGTTACCGAGTTGCATAAGTCGATGCGGAGAGAGTCTTCCAGCGACAACCCTTGTGAAAACTAGGAGATACAAGCAAACCTAGCGGTTGATCTCAATTTGAGTCAAGTGGAATCCGGGTGCCAGTCTCAAAGTGTGAACCCCCACCTCGTCCAAGCTCCCGCGAAACACTTACGAGAAAACCTCAGGTCTACAGGAAAAAACCTAGGGAACCCAGCGAGTTTCATTTTGAAAATCAATCCCGCGATTCGTGACTTCCGTAACTCGGAAAGGGCTTGAGGCGCAGGCTGTAACTGCCGATTTTACAATAAGTTAGCCCATCAACACTTAGGTAACTTGAGTTTTTGCCACGTCACAGCGACCTTGCTAGAGAGTGGAGATGAGGAAGCATTCCTCACAGGGGCCTGTTCATGGATCGCGGCAAGTCAAGATGGTGGTTCTCGCTCATCGTTCTCACAGGTATGACTTTCGTAGCAATGCCGCCGATGCTGGTGGCGCAAGAGGTGCAGGGAGACTTATCGAAGCGGGTTAAGACCCGAGTACAACCGGCCTACCCCGAATTGGCGCGACGCATGGCCGTCCGGGGAACTGTGAAACTGATGGTCACCGTAGGAAGCAATGGCAAGGTGAAAAGCACAAAAGTGGTGGGCGGACACCCAGTGCTCGTGGGTGCCTCCGAAGATGCTATCCGCCGGTGGAAGTTCGAGCCGGCTGCCGACGAAACCACAGGCATTGTTGAATTTACCTTTCAAGCAGAAAACTAGGAACGCGCAACGTTGCAGCAGAGGGACACGTTCATGGCAATGACGATTCACCAACGGCTTTACCGCAGTTTCGGCGCGATTCTCGCGACGGTTCTCATTTTGTTCATCATCAATGTGCTGGCCCTGCGCCGCGAACATAGCGCCCAGCAGGCGGCGGCGCAATCGCTGGAAATGGAGCAGGCCATTTCCGAGCTGCACTCGCAGATGATGCAGAACCGGCTGGCCTTGGGCAACTACCTGCTCAGCGGCGATACCCGCGACGTCGAACGGATGACCGAAGGCGTGCACGAGGTGACTGTCAAGCTGGAGACCGCCAAGGGACTCGCCAGTTCCGATCAGCAGAAGAATGCCCTCGATAAGGTCGCCTCGCTCGAACAAGCATGGATGAGCGATTTTGCTACTCCGCTGGCTGCCAAGCGCAAGGAAGTCGACGGCGGCAACGTAACCGTTTCCGAACTACAGATTTTTTACCTCCAGAAAGACCCCGCCACATGGTTGAAGAATTCTTCCGAATACCTTGAAGTCGCGGATCGCGAAAACAAGACGATTATCGACAATCGCCGCAAGTCCGACCAGGACATGGCCGGCTATGCGGTCGCGGTCGCCGGATTCAGCACCCTGCTGGCGATCGGCTTTGGCATCTGGATTTCTTATAAAACGGCGCGCGCAGTCACCGTCCCGTTGAATCAGTTGATGCAGGTAACGCAGCAGATTGCGGAAACCGGCGATCTTGATCATAAGACCGACGTGACGCAGCAGGACGAAATCGGGCAGCTCGCGCGCTCCTTCGATCACATGGTCGGATATCTGCGCGAAATGGCTACGTTCTCCGAGCAAATTGCGGGCGGCAACCTCACCGTCGACGTGAAGCCCCGCTCCGAGCGCGACACCTTGGGCCGCGGCTTCCTGGGCATGGTTGAAGGACTGCACGACCTGGTCCGGGCTGTGCGCGACGCCGCATCGCAAGTCGCCAGTGGCTCCTCGCAAGTTGCCACCGCTTCGGACGAATCGGCCAAGATCAGTCTCCAGGCTTCGGGCGCCATCGACGAAGTTACCAGCACCATGCACGAGATGAGCGTCAACGTGCAGAACATGGTCAAGAGCACGCAGACGCAAGCCGCCAGCGTAAGCGAAACCTCTTCCTCCATCGACGAGATGGTGGCTTCGATTCAGCGCGTCGCCGACACCGCCAAAGTGTTGCTCGACATTTCAAATCGTTCACGTGAGGAAGTACACAGCGGCATCACGACCATGGATAAGGCCACCGACGGCCTCAACCGCATCAACGTCTCGATCCGCGATTCAGGACAGATTATCGGCGTCCTGGGACAGCGCGCCGACGACATTGGCCGAATCATCGAGGTCATCGACGACCTGGCCGAACAAACGAACCTGTTGGCATTGAACGCCGCGATCGAAGCAGCCCGCGCCGGCGAACACGGCCTCGGGTTTGCCGTGGTAGCGGACGAAGTCCGCAAGCTGGCGGAAAAATCGGCCCAGTCCACCAAGGAAATCTCCGAACTCATTCAGAGCATCCAGAAAGAAGCCCGCAAAGCTGTTGAGAATATGGAACAGAGCACTGGTATTGTCAACGAAGGCTTGACTCTGGGCGAGGACCTCAGCACGGCACTGCGCAAGATTTCCAACGTCGTCACGGAAGTCTACAAATTCGCGCAGGAAATCGGAGCCGCCACGAACGAGCAATCCAACGGCTCGACACAGATCGCCCGTTCCACCACCCGGCTGAACGAAATCACGCATGAAATCAGTTCCGCCGTAGAGGAGCAGGCATCCGGCGCGCAAGCCGTCGTCCGCGCCATGGAGCGTATGCGCGAATTGACTCAGCAATCGACTTCCGGTTCCACGGAACTGGCGGCCTCCGCCGAACAAATGTCGAAGATGTCCCGCGGACTGCTGGACTCGATGGACCGCTTCCATTTGGACGAAGAAGCCGACAATTACCGCCGCGATACCTGGAACAAGAGCGGCCGCGATGCACGCGGTGCCGCCAGCGGACGGCGCTAACCACCGGGCTAAGCATGGAAAAAGAACTTCACATCGTCGGGTTCCGCGTCGGCCGGGAAACCTATGGCGTTCCCATCAAGCTGATTCTCGAGATCGTGCGCGTGCCGGAAATCACGGCCGTGCCGGATGCTCCCGATCATATCGAAGGCGTCATCAACCTGCGCGGCAAGATCGTTTCTATCATCGATCTGCGCAAGCGCTTCCGCGAAAAGCAAATCACACACAACCGCCACAATAGAATTCTGATCATGGAGCTGGGCGGCCGCCTGGCTGGCCTCGTAGTCGATGGCGCGTCCGAGGTCATGAAGATTCCAGCCACGGACATCGAACCACCCCCAGCGGGGTTCCAGGATAGCGGTTTGCAGTGCGTCACCGGCGTCGCCAAGTTTGGCGGGCGGCTGGTAGTGCTGTTGGATATCACAAAGCTGTTGCAGCGTGAAGTACAGGGGCTGAAGACGGCCGTCAAAGCCGAGAGCGAGCCGGAGCCGGTTGCAAAAAGCATGGCGGCAAAAGCGAAAGGCTAGATTCAGAAGACGCGCATGAGTGCAACCGGAACAGCACCTGCACAACTCACCGATGCCGAACTGAAGCTATTGCAGGCGCTCATTTACCGCGAGTGCGGCATGCACTTCGACGAGCGCCGCACCTCGTTCCTCAAAGACCGGCTGCAGCGGCGCCTGAAGGAAAGCCAGATGGATTCCTTCTACCGCTACTACCGGCACCTGGGCACCGCCGAGGGTAAAGAAGAACTCGCATTGCTGCTGGAGAATCTGACCGTCAACGAGACCAGCTTTTTCCGCAACCGCGCGCAGCTCGACTTGTTCCAGAAACACATTCTGGAAGAACTGCTCAAGCAGAAAGCGGCCAACAAAGACTACTCCATCCGCATCTGGAGCGCCGGCTGCTCCACCGGACAGGAGCCCTACACGCTGGCCATGATGGTCTGCGACTCGCTCGTCTACCACAACCTGCGCTTTCCTCAACCGCAAAGCCTGCTAGGTAAATCCGTGGTACCGGTGCCTTGGAAAGTAGAGGTCGTGGCCTCCGACCTCAACTACACCGTATTGCGCACCGCCCAGGAAGGCTCTTACAACGAAGCGCAAATGTCCCCCGTCGACTATTCCTGCCGCTTGCGCTATTTTGACAAGCTCGCTGACCGTTATGCCGTACGCAGCGCTATCAAGGCGCTGGTGCACTTTGACTTTCATAATCTGAAAACCGAATTCGTCCCGCAACAGCGCAATGATTTCATTTTTTGCCGTAACGTGATGATGTACTTTGACGAAGCAGAGCAGAAGCGCTTGGTGGAGAAGTTCTATCGCTGCCTCAACCCGGGCGGCCACGTGTTCGTAGGACACGCCGAAAGCCTCCTCGGGCTCACGGAAAAATTCACCATGGTGCATCGCAACAGCGGTACGGCCTATCGCCGCCTGGAGGAACACCCATGAGCACATTCTCCGGCGATCGTGGGGCAGAGTTGCGGCAGATCTTTTTCGAAAGCGCGCAGGAAATCCTGCAAGCGATCAACGAGCAGGCCCTCCTTCTGGAAAAACATCCAAACGACCTGGAAGCCCTCCGCACCCTGCGCCGCGCCGTACATACGCTCAAAGGTGACGCCGCGGCCTGCGGCTTTCGCGAACTCAGCCATCTCGCTCACGAATTCGAAGATGCATTGGCCGGCGAGAATCTAGCCCAAAGCGCCGCAACCGTGGAGACCGCGCTCACCGCCGCCGACGTCTTCGGTGAAATGCTGGAGGCGTACAGCACGGGAAAAGCAGTGCCCACGGCGAAGACTCTGTTGCAAATGATCGCGAAGTTGGCGAAGCCGACGGAGACCGCCGCGTCGAAGGAGACCGTAGCATCGAATAAGACGAAGGCCAGGCCAAAGACTGTCTCTGCCGCGGCCAAACCGTCCGCCTCAGCCAAAAAAGGCGCCAAGAATACGACGGAGAAAACCAAAAAGAAGGCGGCGCAGCCGGCCTCCGCATCCGAGACCAGCGCCGACCTTACCTCGACTGAGGCCATCGCGCCCTACGATGCCGAACCGCAATGGACCGAGGACGAGCAGGTTGCCATCGACTCCGCCCAGCATCGGGCCGTACCTGTCTATCGAGTACGGCTGGAAATCGACCCGAACTGCGCCATGCTGGAGGCCGGGCTGCAGATTATCCACAACATCCTTACCAAGGCGGGCGCAGTTCTGGCCTTTTCTCCGGCAACAGCCAAAGATCTGGAGGCCTCGCGCAAGATTCACGCTGTCGTGTCGAGCGCGGAGGCACAGCCCACCCTGGCGCGCAAATGCCGCGTGCCGGGCATCGTTTCCGACGTTAGCATAGCGACACTACCGCCGTTAGCGGCTTCCCGTCCTGAAGGCGCGGACCTGCACGCGGAAGAAACGGCGCCCTCCGCTCCCAACCGCCTGGTCGAAACATCCGCGCCGGACAAACTGGCCGGCGACGGAGAGAATGACCCGCACCGCGCCGAAGAGGCACCTCGTGCCGCCGCCACGGCCGTCGAGAATTTGCTGAGGGTGGACTCGGAACGTATCGACAATGTTCTGAATCTGGTAGGCGAGCTGATCATTGGCCGCTCCATGTTCCAGCAAACACTACAAGAATTTGCCAAGCGCTTCCCCAAGGATCCGCTTCGCACCCGCTTCGCCGATGCATTCGCTTTCCAGTCCCGCGTTCTCAACGACCTCCAGCGCTCGGTGATGAAGATCCGCATGGTGCCAGTGGAACAGCTTTTCCGCCGTTTTCCCCGCCTGGTGCGGGACACTGCCCGCCTCTGCAATAAGAACGTGGAACTCACCCTGGCCGGGCAGGACACGGACCTCGACAAGGGCATCCTCGACCAGCTCGCCGAACCCGTCGCACACCTCGTTCGCAACGCCATCGGCCATGGCATCGAGGAAGCCGAAGACCGGCAGCGCGCAGGCAAACCGGAGCATGGCACGTTGCGGCTCGCGGCCTACCATCAAGGTAATCAGGTGGTCATCGAAATCGCGGACGATGGCAAGGGCCTCGACGCCGAGAAAATTCGCAACAAGGCTGTGGCGCGGGGTTTGATTGGCGCGGAAGAAGCGCACCGCCTCGGTGAGGCCGATCTCCTCAAGCTGATCTTTGTTCCTGGTTTCAGCACGGCTGAACAAATCACCGAAGTTTCCGGCCGCGGCGTCGGTCTCGACGTCGTCCAAAATGTAATGCTGCGCCTCAAGGGCTCGGTCAGCGTGGAATCCAATCCCGGCCAGGGCACCGTGTTCCGCTTGCGGTTGCCGCTGACGCTCGCCATCATCAAGGCCATCCTGTTCCGCGTGGAGCACCGGCTGTATGCCGTCCCCTTGAACTCGGTGGCGGAGATGACGCGCGTTCACCAATCGGACATTCACCTCGTCGACGGCCACGAAGTCACGCAGTTGCGCAAAGAAGTGCTCACGCTGGTACGCCTGGGCCGACCGGCGGAGGCCAGCCAGGAAAAGCTCTTCGTTCTGGTGGTCTCGCATGCCGGGCAAAAACTTGGCCTCGTCGTCGATGAACTTTCCGGCCAGGAGGAGTTGGTCATTAAGGCCCTCGACACCAGCATTCTTTCCAGCGATTTGATCAGCGGTGTATCCATCCTGGGAGATGGCCGCGTCGTCCTGATTCTGAATCTGGCTTCCGTCGCCGAACGCCGCAGTAAGACCCACGACGAACTCAGCGGCGCACCCTGGGGGATGCTCCTGCCACAATCGGAACAGAAACAATTCAGGGACTCCTCGTCCTCCGCCGCCGCGGCCGGAGCTGGCGCATGAAGCCCATGATCCGCGTCCTGGTCGTCGACGATTCCGCGCTCATGCGCAAACTGCTGGCGCAAATCATCGAAAGTGATGCCGGCATCGAGGTCATCGGCACGGCCATCAATGGAGAATTTGCGCTCAAAAAGATCGAGGAACTTCGTCCCCACGTCGTTACGCTCGATTTGGAGATGCCGGGCCTCAACGGCATTGAAGTGCTCAAGCAAGTGATGCGCAAGCACAAGACGCCCGTCGTGGTCGTAAGCTCGCACAGCAAGGCAGGAGCAACCATCACCCTGAAGGCCCTGGCCTTGGGCGCCGTCGACTTTGTAGCCAAACCCGTCGACATTGCCACCCGCCTGGCGGAAGTCACCAAGGAATTGGTGGCCAAGATCAAGGTGGCGGCCGAAAGCCGCGCCGTGCAGACCCTCCCAGAAACGCCTTCTCAAATCGTCAAGCCATCCGTGTTTGCGAGCCGGCCTGCCCGGAGAATTTTTGCCATCGGCATTTCCACTGGCGGCCCTTACGCCCTGGAGTACGTCCTCTCGCAGCTCCCTGCCAGCTTTCCAGGCGCTCTCGTGATAGTCCAGCACATGCCCGAGGCATTCACGGGCTTGTTCGCCCGGCGCCTGAATGATGCCTGCGCCATTCAGGTGAAGGAAGCCCAACCCGGCGATCTCATCCTCGCGGGGCGAGCCCTCGTCTGTCCGGGCAACCGCCACATCCGGGTCAAGCGACTCTCCATAGGGGAAGTTGTCACTTTGTCTGAGGATGATCGCGTCAATGGACACAGGCCTTCGGTAGACGTCTTGTTCCGGTCCTTGGCTAAAGAATTCGGGCGGCAGGGCGTCGCTGTACTCATGACTGGCATGGGAAACGATGGCGCGGAAGGAATGGGCGCGGTAAAAGAAGCGGGCGGCACGACGCTCACCCAGTCGGAGGAGTCCTGCGTTGTCTACGGCATGCCCAAGTCGGCCGTCGAGCGCGGCTTTTCCCTCCAAACCGTGGGCCTCAAGGAAATCCCCCAGGTTTTGCAGTCGCTGGCCGAACCCGAACTAGGAAGGTCGGCTACAGCCGGGGGAACTGTATTACCGAAGTAAGTTTCTTTTGTTCAAGTTTTGCGCGACCTTAGAGAATGGAGAGGGGACCATCATGGAGCAGTTTGCGCCCTTACGCAGAAAGAAAGACGGCCAGCCCGTCCGCTACCTGGTAGTGGACGATTCCGTCTTCGCCCGCAAGAATCTGGGCAAGATGATCGAGACCTTTGGCGGCGAAGTTGCCGGTGAAGCTCCCGACGGCCTGGCTGCCATCACCGAATACGGCCGCGTCCTTCCCGATATGGTGCTGATGGACATCACCATGCCGCAGATGGAAGGCATTGAAGCCGCCGAAAAAATCCTGCAAAAACACAGCGACGCCCGCATCGTCATGGTGTCGTCGGTGGGCTACCAGGAAAACATCGTCGCCGCCTTGCAGCGCGGAGCGCGCCATTTCGTACAAAAGCCAGTCAAAGCCGATGTGCTCTACGAAGTCGTGAAGTACGTAATGGGAGACGATGTCGCAGTGGCGGCGATTGCTCCGGATAGCATTGCGGACGGCGCCCACGCATGAAAGCCCACGCATGAAAATGGAACTGATCCAGCCCTTCATCAATGCAGCCGACGCGGTGCTCGGACAGAGCCTGCGCTGCCGCACCAGTGTGGGCGAAGTCCTCATGGCTGAGGACACATATCAACGCAGCGGCATCGCTGCCCAGATTGGATTCACCGGGGATATCGAAGGCCGCATCATCTTCGATCTGGCTCCCGCCACAGCTGCGTATCTGGCCAGCGCCCTCAGCGGCACGGAAATCAGCGCGGCCGACGATATGGCCAAGGAAGCGGTTCTGGAACTGGCCAATCAGGTGATTGGCAATGCGGTCACTACCCTCAACAATCAGGGCTTCCGCTTCAAGGTCCTGCCCCCCGAGGTGCATCTCTCGACGCAAGGGTTGAGCGCATCGCACGACACCGAAGCGCTCCTCATGTCCTTCGACACCTGTGGCGGAACAGTCTTCATGAACATCGCCATGCGCTACACCTCGCAAGACGAGCACGCCGCCGTCGGCGCCTAGTTCGTTCATTGCAGCCACGAATCGCAGACGCCTACCTTTCCTTCCCGCTCTACTGATTCACAACCACCGGCAATTCCACATAGCTGGCGTGTCCAGGCTCGTGATAAATCCGCTGCACCGCTTTCTTGTAGTCCGTGGGCTTGGCCCAGAAGATGTTCGGCACAAAGGTCTGCGGGTTGCGGTCGTACAACGGAAACCAGCTCGACTGAATCTGCACCATGATTTTGTGGCCGGGCAGAAACACGTGGTTCGCGGTCGGCAGTTGGAACCGATAGAGCAATGGCTGGCCCGCGGCAATAGCCTTCGCCGACTCAAACCCCTCCCGATAACGCCCGCGGAATATATCGGCCGACACCATCAGTTGGTAATCGCCCATCGCGGGCTGCCCAGCCACCTCATCCGGATACACATCGATCACCTTGACCACCCAATCCGAGTCCGTTCCGCTGGTGGAAGCGACCAGATTCGCCACCGGCTGTCCGCTGATCTTCATCGGTGTCTTCATGACATCGGACATAAACACTTCGACGTCGGGACGCCCAGACTGCTCGCGCTGGTCGTCCACCAGCCATTGCGACCACGTCAGTCCGTCGGTGTAACCCATCGGCTGAATCGGACGAGCGCGATACGGAACCGGCTTGGACGGGTCGGAGACGTACTCTTCGAATGGCGAGTCACTCGCTTTAGGACGTTCGAAGCTAAGCTTCAAGCCTGCGGTCAGGTACAGAGGTGTTGGACGCACGCTACAGCCCCTGGGGCAGCCCGCCGGCCAAACCGGCAACCGTTGCCACTCGTTCGCTCCCGTGGTAAAGGCCGAAACAGGCGGCACATCCGCAGGGAGCGCTCCATCCTTAAGGTATCGATCAAGAAATGGCCGCAAGATATGCTGCCGGAAGTAGAGCCCCGTATCACTGCTGAATCTTATGGGGCCGAGCGCACTGACGTCCTCAATCTCCTGCCCGTGGTGCCACGGCCCTAGCACGAGAAACACCTTGTCGTTGTTGACATCCTTCGGCTTGATTGCCTTGTAGACGGCAATCGCACCGTAAATATCTTCCTGATCCCACAGGCTGTGCACCAGCATGACCGGCACCTTCAAGGGCTGCGCCGCCAGAATCTTGTCGACCGCCTGATCCTGCCAAAAAGCGTCGTAGCTCGGATGCTCCAGAATCTTGCGCCAGAAGCCAACCTGTTCCATGCCATGGCTCCGCCCGAGTTCCCCTGCTGATCCCGCATTCATGTATAAATCGTAATCGTCCAGATAGCCCGACCACCACTTCTCGTCGTTCTTCCGCGTCGCCTCCTGTTCGAGGATATACCCCATATTCTGTTGACGGAACGCACCGTTATGAAACCAGTCGTCGCCCATCCAGCCATCCACCATCGGATTCATCGGCACAGAAACCTTGAGCGCGGGATGAGGATTGACGAGAGCCATGAGAGGCAGGAAGCCATCGTAAGAGATTCCGAGAATCCCGACCTTGCCATTGCTTTCGGGAATGTTCTTCACCAGCCAGTCGATGGTGTCGTAAGTATCGGTCGAGTGATCGACCGGCGTCGGATTCTGCGGCCCGCGCAAGGGACGATTCATCACGTAGTCTCCCTCGGAGCCGTATTTCCCACGGATATCCTGGACTACTCGTATATAGCCACCCTCGACGATCACGTCCGTCGCGTTATCGTAGCCGTAAAGAATCGGACCCAGATGCGAACTGTGGATATGGCTCGTGAGCTCGTTGGCGTCATAGGGCGTTCGCGTTAAAAGAATCGGCGCGCCTTTGGCTCCCCTGGGTACAAAGATGATGGTGCGCAACTTAACGCCGTCGCGCATGGGTATCATCACGTCGCGCCGGTCGTAGTCAAAGCTGCCCATCGCAGTCTTGAACTCGATGGGAGTCTCGCTGGGCAGAGCTGGATAGGTTTTGGGAGAATCTGTTTGGGCGGCGGAACCCGCTTGGAAACTCAGTACAACAACCATCACGCCTAGAGAAACGCTACATACGGAAAAGAGCCTGCCCGCCAACCCTAAGCGTTTCCTCATCTTCAACCCCTCCTATAGCAACCGCAAAGTGTACGAGTCGGAGGGTAGAGCGTACAAGTCGGGTGCCTCGACTCCAGATCGGGAATCTGGCGAGAAGATCAACTACGTGGCGAATTCACTACCTCCCTGTAATGAGAAAAACTGGGTTTTGCCGCGGATAGACCGGCTGCCCTCCCTGTAGGATCGGAGGCTGATTCGGCGAAGGCAACATGAACACTCCGGTATTGTCCGACGTCCGAAAAATATACGTCCCGCCAGCATCGCAACTGGAAACGTAGACGCGCCCGCTATCCGCCGACGCACCCACCATGTATCGGAAACGAATGCCAGAACAGTACGTCACCGCCGGAACTGCGGCACCACCGGCATTCAAGTTGTCGAGGGGGTACGAGCTGTCGATGGCAAACGTCGCCGAGTTGACCCTCGAAAGCTGCAAACTAGTACCCGCCGGATTGGCCAGAACATAGAAATGCGTGCCATCTGGCAGCGGAGCCACTCCGTTGGCCCCAGGGAACGATCCCGGCGGGGCAAGGAACAAACTGGTGGGTAAACCACCCGCAGCTACTCCGGCGTCGAATGCCCCAACCCTTCCGCTTGTATCCGTCAGGTAGAGGTGATTGAGCTTGGTATCGTACGCCATCGAACTGGGCTGACCGCCAGTGCTTAGACTCCCGGCTATTACCTGATTGGTGAGCGCATTAATCACTGTGACCCCGCTGTTGGTCATCACATACACCGCGGAACTGTCCGGGCTCGCCAGCGCCATCGAAGGCGACGGACCCACGGCCAGCGTTTGCTGAATCTGGCGGCTCACCGTATCCACGACATAAACGACGCTATCGGTCTGATCGGCAACATACAGCTTGTGCCCATTCGGCAGTTCCACCATCGCCGACGGATGACCGGCAGGCAGCACGATCTCCTGCTGCAACGAATTCTGGAACACGGATATGACACCAACTGTCGGCGTGGTCGGGTGGTTCGGCTCCTGCCGGCTCGGATTCTGCAGGATCACATACATGTTCGACGCTTCCGTCGAATTCAAATACGAGGGCGCCGATCCGGCAGGCATCGTAATCGTCGAAACCGTCCCGATGGGACAAACCGGACCTGGACTGCACGACTGAGGTGCAGCCGTAGTCGTCGAAACCGTCTCCTCCAAACTATTCACCACATAAATCCGATTCGCGGACCCGGTGGGCAACAACGTCGCGAAGACTGGCCCGCGTCCAACCGGAGCCTCGCCCACATCCATGTCCCCAACCACATCCGTCTGCATCACCGTCCCGGGAACGTTGGCATTGGCCACGGGGTCGTTCGTGCTGATCGTCATGGCAAAGTGGTACAGCTTGGGATCGCCAGGGTCGCCAGGAATCTGAATGATGGGCAAACGGTAATTCTGCCCGCAACTCAAGCAGATGGCCCACAACGACAACAATCCAAGAAACACCAGCCAACGACGAATTACCATCAAAACCTCAACGCAAGATTGCGCAGCGCAGATTTCTGTTGAAGAAGCATCTCATTCTATCTGCAATACCTGCTCAACGCCACCAACAGGGCTGCAAATGGCTCGCTGAAGCCGCCTCACCACTTCTTGAAAATCACCCAAACCGCCATCACCATGAGCCCAAAGCCGACGAAGTAGTTCCATTTCAACTCATCGCCCAAATACCACACCGAGAACCCGGAAAACACGACTAGCGTGATCACTTCCTGAATCGTCTTGAGCTGCACGGCGGAAAATTCATACGAGCCAATCCGATTCGCCGGCACCTGGAAGCAGTACTCAGCAAACGCAATCAGCCAGCTGACGAGAATCACTTTGGACAGGGGCGCTTGCCGGTACTTGAGGTGCCCGTACCAGGCAAATGTCATGAAAATGTTGGAAATGGTCAGCAGCACAATCGTCGTCATACACGTTATGCTGCCACAATTGTGAACCCCTAACCGGAGGTCACCCAAGCGATTGGGATGCGGGTCCAACGAAAAGGGCTGCCAACAAAGGTCGTGAAGACGACCAGACTCATCTAGGGACAGGCGCCCCGCCTGTCCAGCGGAGCGAGGCTCCGCTTCGACGACTACTTCCCTTTCGACTTCTTCCGCGGCGCAGCCGATGCTGCAATCTCTACCACCGTATCCGCCGAAGCCGCTGGCTTCTTCCGGCCTTCCATCTGCTCCAGACTCGCCTTGAGAGCTGCCATTAGATCAATGACCGGAGCCAGTTTCTTCGGCTGCTCCACTTCGACCACTTCGCCGCCAGCCAGCTTGGTCTCGATCATCTGCTTGAGATTTTCCTGGAAAGAATCCTTATACTTCTCCGGCTCCCACTTCCCAGCCAGCGCTTCAATCAACTGGTGCGCAACCTTGAGCTCCGAATCCTTCAGTTCCACATCCGGCGCGCCAAACCCCTCCACCTTCTTCACTTCATCCTGGTAATACATCGTATGCAGCATCATGCCGCCGCTGGTCGGTCGCAGGAAAACTGTGTATTCCCGGTTGTGCATGGTGATCTTGGCTATGGCAACGTAATCGCTCTCTTCGAGAGCCTTCGAGAGTAGCGCATACGGCCGCCGCCCCGCTTCCTCGGGCACCATGTAATAGCTCGACTCGAAATAGACCGGATCCACGTCGGTCGCCTTCACGAACTCGAGGATCTCCATGGTCTTCGCCGTCTTCGGCTCGATCTTCTTGATCTCATCCGGTTCGATGATCACATACTCATCCTTGCGGAACTCGTAGCCCTTCACAATCTCGTCGCGCTCGACCACGCGGTTGTCGACGGGACAGTAATATTGCTGCTTGAGCCGCGATTTATCGGGCCGATGCAGCATGTTGAACGAGATCCCGGAGCTACGCGCGCCAGAAAACAGGCGCACAGGCATGGAAATGAGACCGAACGTTAAGTAACCGGACCAAGTCGAGGCAGCCATCGAATCACCTTATTGGGGGTAGGAACACAGCGCCAGAGCACGCTACGCCCCGAGTTTAGCCGAAATCCGCGATTTTCGCTTTGGCAAGGCTAGGTAGTAACCCTGAGATAAAACCCGACAGGAAGGGCACGAGGATAGTTAGGCACAACGGGCGGTGGTAACCACTGAGGATCAGCTACCGGAATATGGACCGCTCCCGACTTGGCCTGAACTTCTGCCACCTGTAGGGAAACCTGCTTCTTCCCGTCCGCCACCCACTGCGTACCCACCTCTCGAAACCCATAACGGGAATGAAATCGCCGCGAAGGCTCGTTGGGAGGATCAATATCGAACTCGCGGATTACGGCTGCGATGCGATTCTCCCGCGCAAACCGGAACAAGTCATCGTAGAGTAACTGCCCCAATCGCTTCCCCTGTTGGGTCGGCGCGACGACAACTCGGTCCACATATATGAACTGGCGATAACGTTCCGCAAACCATAGGTAGTTCACACTAGACTAGTCGGCTCCCTCGCGCAGCGCCAGCAAGAAACCCGCCACTTCGCCCCGTTTCGTCTCAATAACTCGGTGGTACACGGCGATGCCGTGCAAATTACTCAGAAGTTCCTCACTCAACGGACTCAAATATTGTTCCATTTCCAGATTGAGATCGAGAATCGCGGGAAAGTCCGCTATTTCGGCGTTGCGAATCATGCAGGCACAGCATATCGGAAAACGCCAAGTCCTTCCTGCCCTTCTGAGTTTCGTCGGAGTGCACCATCGGACAATGCGCACATGCACCTCTGGCAATTGACGATGATTTTTTCTGCCGATACTGTCACCACAACGTTGAGTTCTCCTCTCCACGGGAACGCGGCTTCCGGAACCACGTTGCCAAGAGAGGGCCTCGGACTGCGTTTCCAGCGTTTGGGTTTACAGAGCCCAGGCAAACTCTAATCCTTCGTCCCCTGCTGCGTCGTTTTGCGCCAAGACGATGCAGAAAGAAAGGAAGCTTCATGCGAAACAGAAGGCACTCCTCCGCTTGGATTCCGGCACTCGGGCCAATTCCAAGCTCCGCCACGCGCCCCACACACGAGATCCGGGAAAGAAAGATTTCCTTACGAATTCTCTATCTCAGCCTTTTCGCATTACTGGTCACGTTCCTCCCGGCCTCCGCCCATGCCTATCCTGGCGGAATCGCCGGATACTCCGGCAAGACCGGTCCCACCTGCACGATGTGCCACAGCACGGGCACTACCACCGTCACGATGTCGCTGCCGACATCCGTCACCTCCGGTTCTACGTACATGGTGACCCTCAGCGAGACGGGAGGCTCCGGCAGCGGCGGCCTCGACGTCGCCGCGACCGCTGGAACTTTCACGGCTGGCACCGGAACCAAAGTTCTGAGCGGCGAACTCGTGCAGAGTAACGGCAGCAGCACCCACAGTTGGGCATTCAGTTGGACTGCTCCCACCGTCACCACCAACACGACGGCCAGCCTGTACGGCGCAGCCATGGACAGCTACGGCGGCGGCACCGGCACAGTTGTGGCTAACACGACCGTGATGCCTGCGGCCACCGTTCTCCCCACGCTGAATCTGTCGCCAACCAGCGTCACCTTCAACTACCAGATGGGGGGCAGCGCTCCAGTTGCGCAAAACGTGGCCACGTCGAGCAGCACTTCGACGGCGATCATGTACACCGCGACCTCCTCGGCGGCATGGCTCACTACAACTCCCAGCGGCACCACGCCGGGCACGCTCGCCTTGTCCGTGAATCCGACTGGTCTTGCGGCGGGAACCTATACGGGAACCGTTTCCATCGCCAGCGCTGGCGAGGCGAAGAGCCCAGTCATGTTGCCGGTCACGCTGAACGTGACATCAGGTAGCACCAACCCAACTATCAACCTGACGCCATCCAGCCTCAGCTTCAGCTACGCCGCTGGCAGCACCACGGCAGGGACCAAGACTCTCAACCTTGCCAGCAGCACCGGTACAGTTCTGAGCTACACAGCAACGGCATCCGGAGGTTCATGGTTGAGCGTCGGCTCCGCCAGCGGATCCACACCGGGCAGCGTCAGCGTCTCGGCCAACCCAACAGGTATGGCGGCTGGCTCTTATAGCGGCACCATTATGGTCACGTCCAGCGGTGCTTCGAACAGTCCACAATCGGTGCCGGTCACCTTGACGGTCACTTCTGGAACAGGTTCGGGACACCTCACAGCTTCACCGAGATGGCTCTCGTTCAACTACGCGGCGGGTCAGTCTGCCCCATCGCCCAAGACGGTCAGCGTCGGCAGTTCCGGCACGCCGCTCAGCTACACAGCGGCGGGCTTCGGCTCTAGCTGGCTCTCGGTCAGTCCGTCAGGAGGCACAACGTCCGGCAAGATCAGCATTGCTGTCAACCCGGATGGCTTGCCAACTGGAACCTACGCTGCGGTCGTTCAGATCTCCGCGCCTGGTTCCCGCTCCATCGACCTGCCCGTATCCCTCAACGTGGGAACGTCCTCGGGCGGTGGTGGTGGCGGCGGTGACGACAGCGCCATCCAGGCCATGCCGATTACTAGCGATCCAACGCAGTCCGGCTCCGTCAACGCCAAGTGGGTCAGTGGCGCAGGCGTTCCGAATGCGAATGAATCCAACGATCCTCAAAACCAGGGCTTGCTGATCACCAAGAGCAGCACGTCTGACACCAAGGCCAGCGCCGGAATCGTCATCAACAATGCTGACGGCATGGCTCTGACCGCTCTCGGATTCGATATCCGGAACGGATCGCAGTGCACCACCAGAACCCCGGCCTTCGTGGTAGTCACCAGCGATGGTGTCAACCACACGGTAGGCGGCTGCAGCAAGGGCACCAAGCAGTCCTCACCGGCACAAGGCTGGACACGGTTGCGCTTCGACCCGTCCAACCCAGCGCAAGCTACTCCGCCAATCGCCTCGGGAACCACGGTGAAGACCATTCAACTGGTCATCAACGAGGGTCCGGAAGCCGGCAGCGGCATGGTGATCCTGGACAACATCCT
>Ga0137409_10000542_pt1 | contig 41752 bp, 31 predicted proteins | sample CZODoug1_16funga_FD_122059 | JGI IMG/M metagenome (GOLD analysis project Ga0137409, IMG submission 122059) | Vadose zone soil fungal communities from Angelo Coast Range Reserve, California, USA - CZODoug1_16fungal (Hybrid Assembly) | ecosystem: Environmental > Terrestrial > Soil > Vadose zone...
AAGGAGCCGGTGTCCGTGATGAGTGCGGTGTAACAACATTCGGCGATCTCTTTGGTCACGCGCACGCCCGTAGCTTTGCAGAGGTTGTAGATCATCTCGCCGCATGCCGAGGCAGTCGAATCGATCCAGTTGATCTTGCCGAAGAGGGCAGTGGTGGCATGATGATCGATGTTGACGACGAATTGCTTTTCGAGATCTAACAAACCCGGGCGGGCGATGTCGGAGCATTCGATAACGAACACGCCGTCGTATGAATCATCCGCGGCTGGCGTGACTCTCACGTCCTTCGCACCCGGCAACTTCTGATAGGTGTGGGGCACCGCATCGCGCATGATCACTTCGACATCTTTATCCAGCGACCGGAGCAGCCAGTAAAGCCCAAGTGACGAACCCAAGCTGTCGCCGTCGGGACGAAGGTGGGAGGTGATCGCAAACTTTCGCTTCGCTTCGATCAACTCAACAACTTGACTAAGCATAACCAAGGGATGAGGGCGGAGGGATGAAGGATGAAAAAAGCAGTGGCTCTTTTCTATCCCTCATCCCTCATCCCTCATCCTTCATCCCTTTCCACGGTTTTCCGTTCTTGCTCGATCTCGTGCAGCAGCTTGTCCATCCGCTCGCCTTTTTCTTCGACTGTATCCCTGACGAAATGAATCTCCGGAGTGCGAGGGAGATTGAGCGAGAGACTCAATTGTTTGCGAACGTAGGGAGCGGCGTGACGCAGGGCGCTGAGCGCCAGCCGGTGTTCCTCTTCGTCGCCGGAAATCGTGACAAAGACCTGCGCGTCGCGGCGATTATCGGAAAGGCGAACGTCGGTCACGGTTACCATCGTAAGCCGCGGATCTTCCAGTTCATATCCGACAATCTGGGAAATCTCCTCACGAAGAATGTCTGCAACTCTCTCAGGACGACGCATGATAGTTAGGGATGAGGGCGGAAGGATGAGGGATGAAAAAAGCATTTCTTATTTCATCCCCCAGCCCTCATCCTTCATCCCTCCTAGAGTTCGGTGGCTGCCACCTTCTCCACGATATAGGCCTCGATCTGATCGCCGACCTTAAGGTCGTTGAAGTTTTCCAGGCCGATGCCGCATTCAAATCCTTCGCGCACTTCCGACACGTCATCTTTAAAGCGACGCAACGACGCGATGTTGCCTTCCCAGCTAACAACGCCGTCGCGAATCAGACGCGCGCGCGCATTACGCCGGATGTTGCCGTCGATAACCATCGAGCCGCCAACCACTCCGGCCTTGGGAACACGAAACACTTCGCGCACGTCCGCCTTGCCGATGATCCGTTCTTTCTCAATCGCTTCGAGCATGCCGATCATCGCCGCGCGAATTTCTTCCTCCACCTTGTAGATGATGGAGTGCAGACGAATGTCGACGCTTTCCTGTTTCGCCAGATCGGCGGCGCGCGAGCCGGGCCTCACGTTGAAGCCGATCACAACCACGGCCGAGATAGCTGAGCCGGCTTGCGTAGCCGAGGCCAACAGCACATCCGATTCCGTAATCGCGCCCACGCCCGAACGAATTACTTTAACTTTCACGCGATCGGTGGAAAGTTTCTGCAACGTAGACTTCAGCACTTCGACGGAACCCTGCACGTCGGCCTTGATGACGACGAGCAGTTCTTTAACTTCGCTTTCGCCCAGGGCTTCGATGCCGCGTTTCGTGGTTTGCAGCAGCGTAGCCTGGCGGCTGAGCATTTGCCGGTGACCCGAGATTTGCTGCGCGCGAGCGATGTCCGCAACGACCTGGAAACCGTCGCCTGCCTGCGGAACGCCTTGCAGTCCGAGCACCTCAACCGGCGATGCCGGCCCGGCCTCAGTAATCGCCTCGCCCTTGTCGTTGAACATCGCACGCACGCGGCCGAAAATCTGGCCCACGATGAAAGGCTCATGAACGTGCAAAGTTCCCTGTTGGACCAGCACGGTGGCCACGGCGCCGCGGCCGCGATCGAGTTTCGCTTCCAGCACGACGCCCGACGCGAGGCGCGTGGGGCTGGCCCGCAAGTTAAGAATGTCTGAAGTCAGCAGAATGGTTTCCAGCAGCGTCTCGAGGTTCTCGCGTTTCTTGGCGGAGACCTGAACCATCTCAGTCTCGCCGCCCCACTCGACGGGATTCAGGCCTTGCTTGGCGAGTTCCTGTCTAACTCGATCGGGATTTGCGTCCGGCTTGTCGATCTTGTTAATTGCGACCACGATCGGAACGCCGGCGGCGCGCGAGTGTTCGATAGCTTCGACTGTTTGCGGCATCACCCCGTCGTCCGCGGCGACAACCAACACCACCACGTCGGTAGCTTTTGCGCCGCGCGCACGCATTAACGTGAAGGCTTCATGACCAGGCGTGTCGAGGAATACTACGCGCCGCGTTTCACCAGAATGATCCGGACTCGGAACCTGCACGCTGTAGGCGCCGATGTGTTGCGTTATGCCGCCGGCCTCGCCCGCCGCCACTTCCGTGGTGCGGATTGCATCGAGCAGGGAAGTCTTGCCGTGATCGACGTGGCCCATCACGGTTACAACCGGCGCGCGCGGCAGTTCAACGTCATCGGCATCGGTGGCAATCAGTTCTTCAAATTCCTCTTCGGCCACCATCTCCTCAAAAGGAACGAACGTCACTTCATAACCAAAGCGCTTGCCGAGATCGACAGCGACGTCGTCGTTAAGCGGTTGGTTGATCGTCGCGAAGACGCCGCGTTGCAGCAGCAGTGTCACTACGTCCTTCGGTTTGATTCCCAGCTTCTCGGCAAACTCCTTTACGGTCGAACCTTCGATGATGCGCACGGGTTTCAATTCGCCGGGAATCGTCGGAGCTTCCAGTCTGCCGGCAATGCGGTCTTCGAGCGACAAAGCTTTTGGAGGCGGAATGAAGTCGCCCTTATCGTAGCGTCCGGCTTTACCTTCCATCTTTCGACCGCCACGCGTGGGCGTGCGACGCGAGCGACGACGGCCGGCATCCGGCGGGGGAATGTAGGTGGTCAGCGGCGTTAATGTTTCTCCCGGCGTTCCCAGCCGTTCAGTTTTTGCCAGCGGCGTGCGTTCTCTGACGCGAGTGCCACGTTCGACGCGATCTCGCGGTGTGACAGAAGGTGGAACCACTGGTGACGGCGCGCGCTCGCCGGGACGAATGCCGGCGTTGAGCGCCGCGACAGTTGGGCGCAGCACCTTCACCTGGCGCGATGGCGGCGCTGCTGTCGTGGCGACGGAGGGTGCGGGAGCTGCTGCATCCGCTTGCGGGGCCGCGGCCTCCGCGAGATTGCCGTTTGTCTCTTCCTCGACTGGTGGCTCGGCGACAGCCGTGCGACTCGCGGCGAGGTCATCCGGAGCGGGTTGTTCGGCACGCGCGGCCGGTGTCAACTTTCTTACCAGCTTCGCGGGTGTAGCCGGCTTGGCTGCATCCGGAGCGGCGGTTGGCGGCGCGACTTCAGGTTGGGCACTTTCGGCGACAACTTCGGCTGAAGGCTCCTGCTCAACGGCGGGCTCGGCGGCTTCCAACGCCGGAGCTTCTTCCACTGCGCGCTCAGCTCGCTTGACGACGCGCACGCCTCGCTTAACGGTAGTCTCTTTCTTGGGAAAGTATTTGTTGCGAATCTTCTCCGCCAACTCTTTCGAGACGGAGTTGGAAGGCACGCTGACGTCTACACCTTCGCGGCGCACCTCTTCAATGAGGCGCTTGGTGTCAAGCTTTAGCTCTTTGGCGAGATCGTAAATTCGGATCTTAGAGGAAACGGTCATGCACTCCTTTTCAGACGCTCTTAAATCGTGGCGTCCGGCTGCTTCAAGTGGTTTAAAGAACTCTCGCTCTCAACCACTTGAAGCGTGCCTCAGAAGCGCAACGCGTACGAGTGGTAGGGTAGCGAGCAGCGCAAACAGCCGGTCCGACCGGCCTCTGCGCTTATGCTAATTTGCCGCATCTGGGGAAGCATCCTGCTTCTCTTCGTCAGTGCTCTCGCTTGATGCAGCATCTTCCAAAACTGCGGGAGCAGATGTTTGTGCTTCTTCGGTTGCGCCTTCGACAAGCTCTACGGCCGTTTCCGTTGAAACCACCTCCGCGGCGCTTACTAAACCGAGCTCCTCGAGGTTCTCAACCGCGGCCGCCTCAGCCGAAGTGATGTCGGGCGCGGGCACGATCGTATCCGGACGCAAATCGCGCCCGAGTTCCTGGAGAACAATCTCGTCTTCAGTGAAAGGCTCCGTCTCAGTCAGCGCCACTGGATCGGCTGAATACTGCGCCAGTATCTTCGGCTCGGCGATGAATGGACCACGCGATTCGACTGCTTCGTCGTAACCTTCCGCGGTTGGATCGTCGTCGGTAGACTCGCCTTCACTGGTTTGCTCTGAGCCCTCCCTGACGGTCGGGCTTGCGTCCGCTTCCACGGCGACGGCATCGGCCTCTTCGCTCGCAGTGATTTCGCCCTCAGCTTCTGCTTCGGCGGCGGCTTCGCCCTGGCCGGCTTCGGAGTCCGTTGCTTCTTCTCCTTCGCCGTGCAGCGTCTTGTCGCGCATGGAGACCACGGCAACAGCGGCGTTAAGAATCACTTCGGCTTCGTCCAAACTCAGATCGAGAAACTCGACAAGATCATCAACTGAAGTCTGGGCCAGCGCATCGATGTCGTTAATACCGTGCTCAGCCAGCGCGTCAGCTTGCGCGGAGGTCACGCCTTCGATCGCTGAAAGCGGCACTGACTCGCCCGAAGCGATCAGCGCGCCCATCTGTTCGTTGACCTCGCGCTTGATCTCTTCCTCGCTGCGAATATCGATGTTCCAACCAACCAGCTTGGTGGCGAGGCGAACATTCTGTCCGCGCTTGCCAATCGCCAGCGATAGCTGGTCTTCGTTTACGATCACTTCCATTTGGCGATTCTCGATGTCAGTGATACGCACCTGATTGACCTTGGCCGGCGAGAGCGCATTGGCCGCAAACACAGACGGCTCGTCAGACCATTCAATGATGTCGATCTTTTCACCGCGCAGCTCGCGGATGATGGCCTGCACGCGCGAACCCTTCATACCGACGCAGGCGCCGACGGGATCAACGTCCCGCTCATTTGAAGTGACCGCAATCTTCGCCCGTTCCCCGGGCTCGCGTACCGCCGACTTGATGACTACCGTGCCGTCATAAATTTCGGGCACTTCCATCTCAAACAAACGCAAGAGCAACTCCGGAGACGTGCGCGATACTTCAACCTGCGGTCCCTTGGATTCTTTCGAGACGTTATTGATGACGACGCGAATTCGTTCGCCCTGGTTCCACTGCTCGCCGCGCGATTGCTGCGAACGCGGCAGGATGGCTTCGAGGTTTCCCAAATCGACGATGATGTTGCCGCGCTCAAATCGTTTTACGTAACCATTAACCAGGTCGCCAATCTTATCGATGTATTGCTCGTAAACATTACTGCGAACGGCGTCGCGAACTTTTTGAAACAGGATCTGTTTTGCGGTCTGCGCGGCAATACGGCCGAGTTCTTCCATCGGCAGGGGCAGCAGGAGCGCGTCGCCCAATTCAACTTCTTCACCCGCCAGCTCGCGGGCCTCTTCTATAGATAACTCCGTCGCCGCATTGGCAACTTCATCGACTACCACTTTCGTGGCCGAAAGCTCGATGCCGGTGTCGGGATTCCAATCGACCTGGATGTCCTCACCGGAGCGAAACTGTTTCTTGGCGGCGGCGCGCACAGCTTCCTTCATGGCGTCGATTACGAGATCGCGCTCGATACCCTGCTCCTGGCAAAGCGCTTCGATGTTTTGTGCTATTGATGAACTCATGGAAATCCTATTTCTCCGCTGGCTCGACGCTCTAACTGGCGGCGTCGTTGAGCCTATTCAATTGTTATTCAGTTGTAGGTCCCAGTCTCAGATCTCAAATTTCAGATCTCAGATTTCAAAAGCGCTCGTTTGAATTCCGCGTTCACATCCAGCTCCAAATTCGCCTTCGCTATCGAGTCGAGCTCAACCTTCACGCGCCCGCTGGTCCGATCTTCAAAAAGCACTTCCTCGCCATCTATTCCCAGGAGCCGGCCGCGGAAATTGCGCTGGCCGTTGATCGGTCGTCGCGTTCGCAGCCGCGCGAGACTGCCGGCGAAGCGCTCGTAATCCTGGCGCTTGTAAAGGCCTCGCTCGAGCCCCGGCGAAGATACTTCCAGCGTGTAGGAAGCATGAATAAAATCTTCGACGTCGAGAACGGTGCCAACGTGCAGGCTCACCTCAGCGCAATCCTGATGCGTTACGCCGTTTGGCTTGTCAATAAAGATCCGGACGATGGGCTTGTTATCAGGCCCGGCGAGCTCGGCGTGTACCAGTTCCAGCCCGTGATCGATTGCGACGCGTTCCGCTATTGCCTGCACACGCTCTTCAATCGAACCCGCGCCCATTGTCCCCTCCGAAGTGACGCCCGAAAAACCACTCGCCCAAAAGAAAAAGTGGGCGCGAACCCACCGGACGATACCGCCGCGCTTCGACCAAGCCGTGAATTATACGGAAAGGCAGGGGGAGAAGCAAACGGCGAGAAAGCGGGTTTTACACGACGAAAAGGCGGCGCTTGCCGGCAGGACTCAGAAGTTCAGAGTTCAAGCTTTAGCTTGCATTGTTGGGAACGGCAACCTCAAGGTTGGACTCTGAACTACTTGAACTGTCCAAACCAGCAAGTCTATGAACTACCCGGTTTCCGGCGGCGATTGATGAAGTAGTCGAGAGAGAAGCGATCGTCAGGGGATGGCAGCATGAGCACGAGGAGCAGCAAGGCCAGTCGTGGAATCACATGCTCGTGAAATGGGTAGAGAGGTTCGTGTAAGAGGTGGCCGAAGGTTACGACTATCAGCACGAAGCCGAGCGCGATAAGAGCTTCGCGAATGCGGAAACCGATAAGCAGCAGCGCGCCGGCGATGAGTTCGACAAACGGAATCACCGTACCGGTCGCCCAGAGCGACCAGATGGGAAGAAACGTGTCGGCAAAAGGAAGGAAATACTTGCGCGCGTGGTTAAGCGGTCCGAGCTGAAAGACTTTGTACACGCCGGCCATGAAGAAGATAAGACCCAACACTTCGCGCGCGAAAAAGATTGCCCAGCTTCTGTAAGTTGAATTGTTTGTTGCGCTCTTCATCGAGTCAGTCTGCGGAGACACCAACGAAAATGAGTTGGAATATTGAAAAGACCGTTCGGTTGACGTAGTATTCGCACGTTCCCGAGCCTGCGTCTCAGGCTTCCGTGCTGGTACTTTCCTCCGCCTTGCAACCGATTTGTTGTGGTTCACGCCCAGGCCACGATGGAAAAAACGGTTTCACATTATCGCATCCCTGCCGCTCTCGGCGAAGGTTGGCCGGCTGGGGTGCTCACGTCACCGCACCATAAAAATCTTCTTTTGTGGATCGCTATCGGTGTAATTCTCGTGCTGGCGCGAAGCGCTGCGGCTGTTGCCCCCAGCAATCCACCAATCCTAATCAGCGAATCGACCTCGACGCGAGCCATTGCGCTCGAGTCTATCAGCTTCACGCCTGAGCCCTTCGGCCTTTATTCACATTACGGCGGAAGGTCAGATGAGCGCACTCGCATCATGGTTTTCGCGATGAATCTGGCTTTACAACCGGGCGAGGATTTGTCAGTGGTTTCGGCGGATGCGGAAGATGCCGCCCACCGGCATTATCCGTTGACAGTTGAATCGATTCGACCGGTGCCTTCCTATGAATGGATCAGCGCGGTAGTTTTCAAGTTGAACGACGAACTGGGCGAGGTGGGCGACGTGCTCGTCAGTGTTTCCTATCGCAGCGCCATCAGCAACCGCGTGCGGATCGGTATTGGCAACATGGGTGGTGGTCCAGCAGACGATGTCGGTGCGGTTCCCACGCCGGCTCCACCTTACACGATTAGTGGTCAGCTAACAGGAAGCGGTGGTCAGGGCCTGAGCGGCGTCTCCCTAACACTTAGCGGTGCGCAAACAGGAACAGCGATTACCGATGCGGGCGGGTTCTATTCGTTTACAGTCACGAAGGTTGGGGATTACACAATCGCGCCGGCCACGACGACTTACTACACCTTCGTGCCACAAACCTTCATCAATTTGCATCTGAACCAGATTGCTAACTTCGCGGGCATCCTGCGCAGTTACACCGTTAGCGGTAGAGTGACTGCGGGTCCCGATCCCGCGGCTGGCCTGGTGGTTCCGTTAACCGGGTCGCAAACAGGAGCGGTAACTACAAATTCAAACGGCGAGTATTTGTTTAGTTTATCGGCAGGCGGCAACTATACGATCACTCCTTCACTTAACCACTTTGACTTCTCTCCCGTCAGCATCGTCATCGCCGACCTCAGCTCTGATCGGCTCAATCTCAACTTCAGCGGCACGCGGCACACCTTCGCAATTAGCGGCAAGGTTGGAGACCAAAGCGGCAAAGAACTGCCGGGGATAACCGTCAACCTCACGGGCGCACGACAGGCCACCACGATGACTGACGGCAGCGGTAACTATCAGTTTACGGCCGTGCCCGCGGGCTTCGATTACACCGTCACGCCTCTGACAAACGCCTACTACAGCTTCACTTCACGGAGCCTTACTGATTTGAGTATGAACCAGACTGCCAACTTCGCGGGCACGCTTCGTAACTACACGGTCAGCGGCTGGCTGACATTGGGTCCTGACCCAGCAAGTTTTCTGGAGGTTCCCGTCAGCGGTTCAAAAAATACGTCATTCACAACCGATGCCGATGGACGTTATTCAATTAGTTTGCCGGCCGGTGGCAACTACACGATCACTCCTTCGGCCCGCTACTTCGCCTTCAGCCCGCTCACTCAGGTTGTAACCGATCTTACCTCGGATCAGATTAACCGCTTGTTTATCGGCACGAGGCAGACCTATACGATCGATGGAAGACTGATCGACGAAAGCGGCAACGGCCTAGCCGGGATGACCGTTCATTTGGTGGGCGCGATCCTCAACGAGCCGTGGATGCGTGTAACTGACCAAAACGGTCACTACGAGTTTGCGAGCTTACCGGGCGCATACGATTTCAACATAACACCCGAATCAACGGCGGCCTACGTATTCCAGGCGCATAACTTTATTGATTTGGATCGTAACCAGACGTTCGATTTTACGGGCCTGCGTCGTCTTGCGCTCAGCGGCAAGGTTCGAGACCCGACTGGGAATGGCATCTTCGGTATTAGAGTAACTTTAGGCGGCTCAGAGAATGGCACGACCATAACCACTGCGGATGGGAGCTACTCACTAACGGCAACCGCCAGAGGAGACTACACGGTCACTCCGTCAATTCCACAGGAGTGGTACACCTTTGCTCCAGCCGCCGCGCAATTCAATCATTTGGACGGCGCTCATAGCACAGATTTCACGGCCACGTTTGGCGCGCTACCTAATCCTGCATACGTTCTTGAGTTTGACGGACAGCCGAAGACCGTAGACTACGGAAACTTTTGGCAGGAGGGAGTTGATCTCGGCCATTTCTTTTGGGAATTCTGGGCGATGCCGGGCAGCGAGGCAGCGGCAACTTACATGTTGTCGGACGGTTATGGTGGCGCTCACGCTTTGCTTTTCGGTGTTGGTAGTTACGATAGGAGCGAACCAAATCGTTACGAGCTGCTCGGAAATATTTTTGACGGCGTTAAGTTTGATAATTATTTCGGCAGCGCCCAGGGTCCGGCTGTGGGCGAGTGGGCCCACTTCGCGGTCGGATGGGACGGGCAAAATATCATCACTTACTACAACGGCGTGCCGGTAGGTAAGACGCCGTTTGCTGGACCACGCCGCACACCTGGACCAGGCAATGGCGGCGGCAGGCTGCTGATCGGCGGCTCCGATCACAGTAACTTTGACGGGCGCATCGCGCAGGTGAGAGGTTACGAGGGCACGAATCCCAGGGAAGATTCGCCCGGTGGCGTTGAGGCTTCATTCGCACCGCAAACAGTTTTCGGACGCGAAGGCAATCTGTTGAGCTACTACTTTCGATCGGGGGGCGTCAGCGTCGCTGATCTTTCACGCGGATACAACGGAATCAGTCATAGCGGATGGGTCCGCGGCACACTCGCGGGTATCCTGCCCGATTGTGGTGGCTGTCCGCCGCCAAAGTTTGTCATGGATCCTTCCGCGCCAAACTTTGTGGCCAATACTCCGCCGCCGCCGTTGAGTGGTCCATCTCCTCCCGCAATAACCGGCGGCGCCCTGGTTTTTGATTCATTCTCACGCGCAAACTCAACCTATCTCTTCGGCAGTCGCGGAGGTTTGGGTTCAACTGAAGGTGGTTCAGCGGGAACGCAGGTGTGGCAAACCAATCAACCGGCTGTCGGCCCGCAGCCTTTCGGGATTTTGAATTCCATCGCCGTGTTGCTCGGCAACGACACAGCCATTGCCTGGGTGCCAACCGGCAGCGCCACCGGAAAGGTAGACGTTCGCGCCGATCGCATGCGCGGCCGGTGGAGCAGAGGTATTGACACCGGTTTGAGTTTTCGGGTGGTCGATGCCAACAACTTCTTCTTCGCTTACACGACGGAAGCCGGCGCCCCACCCAATAGCCAGATCGTCAAGCTTGGTTACTATCTGAATGGCCAGCGAACCGATCTCGCCACCAGCGCGGCGTTGCCAGCCAACTGGACCACGTTAAGAGTAGTGACAACGGACGCAGGTGTGCTGAAGGTCTACGCCGACGATACGCTGGTTTACTCCGGCAGCAGTTCGCTGCTGGCGACAGCCATTGGCGCCGGCTTATATAACAACCGCGCAGGCCTTGCCCTCGTCAACACCTGGGACAATTTCGCTGTCTACAATGCGCCATGAACGAAAGATTCGCTGTGTATTCCCGCCCGATTCGAGCAGTCCGTTCGAGGAAACCATTGAAAAGCCTCTTGCACTGAAGTAGTATGCGCGCGAACCGCATCGGACTCCGTCCATGGCTGCCTTGCTCGTAGTTCCCGCCGTCGGTAAGTCGTTACGTGGTTACAGGAGCGACCGCGCAACTTGTTGGTTGTGCTTCAATCCGCGCCAATGATCGGAAAAACAGTTTCACATTATCGCATTCTTGAACCCCTCGGGGAGGGCGGTATGGGAACTGTCTACCTCGCCGAGGATACGCATCTAGGCCGGCGAGTGGCCATCAAGTTTCCTTCCATCAACTCCGACTCGCATGATTATCGCGCGCGCTTCCTGCGCGAGGCGCGGGCGGTTTCCGAATTGAACCATCCGTGCATTGCCACCCTGTTCGACTATGGCGAGACAGGCGAAGGCCGGCCGTTTCTGGTTATGGAACTGGCCCGCGGGCGACCGCTCACCGATCTCATGCAGAAGGGCGAACTCAATCTGCCAGGCGCGATCGCGATTGTGATCGACGTGGCCACGGCCCTGGTTGAAGCGCATGCTCGCGGCGTGATTCACCGCGACATCAAGCCTTCAAACATAATGATCGACGACAACGGACAGGTGAAGGTGCTTGATTTCGGACTGGCCAAGCAACTCAACAAAGAGCAGGGAGCAAGTTCAGAACCGGAAGCGCGGACGCTTTTGTCTACCGAGACACGCAGCGGCGTGGTCCTGGGAACGCCGGCTTATCTTTCACCGGAACAGGCAACCGGCGGCGCGGTTGACGGTCGCAGCGATCTGTTTGCGCTGGGCACGCTGCTCTACGAAGCGATCACTGGGCGCACCCCTTTCGCCGGTAACAGCTTTATCGAGATCGCTGCGAACGTGCTTCATGTTGAACCTCCCCCGCCCTCGAAGTTCAACAGCACCGTCCCGCGAGAGCTCGACTTCATTAGCCAGAAAGCGCTGGCGAAAAAGCCCAACAAGCGTTACCAGTCGGCCAAAGAACTTATCGCCGATCTCACCGCGGTTAGAGAGCGTCTCGAGGAAGATTCCGGGCAGACACTCATCAGGCGTACCTCGCCGTCAGCTTTTTCGGCTCACAGCAGGACGCTCAGCAACCTTTCCCAAATGCTACAGCGTCCGCGCATACCAATATCCTACATTCTGATCGGAGTAGTTGTTCTGATTATTGGCGGCGGAGTGGCTTTCCGATTCTTACGACCGTCTCCACACACGCCACCGGCTGAAGCGCAACACTGGTTTGACATTGGAACTGCCGCGCTGCGCGACGGCGCCCACTACCAGGCCAGCCAGGCGCTCGAGCGGGCCATCGCGGCTGACGATGCTTACATACTCGCGCATGCCCGTTTGGCAGAGGCGCTGGTTGATCTGGATTACGTGGATCGCGCCAAGGACGAATTGTTGCGCGTCGCCGGCGCTAACCAGGCCACGCTACCAAAGCTCGACGCACTCTACATCGACGCGATTACCGCCACCGTCCGTCACGATTTTCCGAAATCAATTCAACTCTATAACCAGATTGTTCGCGACTCCGCTGCCGGCGACAAGGCTTACGTGCTGGTGGACCTGGGCCGTGCCTATGAAAATAATAACGACCTGGCAGGGGCGATTCGGAGTTATACAGAAGCCACCAATCAAAACTCGCAGTATGCGACTGCCTATCTGCATCTGGGGATCGCTTATGGGCAGCAGCTAGACCCGGCGAAGGCGCTCGACTCTTTCGCAAAAGCTGAATCGATCTACCAGGCGTTAGGCAACCTCGAAGGCCGCGCGGAGGTAGCCTTCCAGCGAGGCGCATTTTTCAATAAACGAAACAAACTCGCCGAGGCAAAGACGCAGTTGGAACAGGCCCTGACCCTGGCCAAGGCAAACGACAACAAGTCGCAAACCATCAAGACGCTTTTGCAGTTGTGCAGTGTCGCTTTCGATGCCGGCGAAACAACCCGCTCAACCGAATACGCCCAGGAAGCTGTCGACCTCGCGCAGAAAAATGGCATGGAGAATCTCAGCGCCCAGGCGCTGGTGGATCTCGGCAATTCTTTTGTTGTTCGCGGCCAGCCGGCTCTGGCAGAAAAATATCTCTCCCAGGCGCTCGATTTGGCGCAAAGGTCCAAGGCCCGGCGGAATGAAGCCAGAGCGCGCGTTTCACTCGCAAGCTTGCGCGATCAGCAGAACAATCCCGATGAAGTGGTTCGCTACCTCGAGCCGGCGCTGGAATTTTACAAGCAGGGTGGCTATCGCTCGGAGACTTTTTCCTGCCTCGGCTTGCTCGCTCGCGCCAATCTTCAGAAAGGGGATTACGAGGCGGCGCTAAAAGGTCATGAACAGTTGTTGCAGCTTGCCGAGCAGTATAACGATCAAGCACTGGTGGCGTTTGCACATGCGGAGCGAGGTTCCGCATTAGTCCGCGAAGAAAAGTTTACTGAGGCTCTGGAGCACCTGGATCAGGCCTACGCGATCTATAACGCGCAAGGCGTGCAGCGCAGCATTGGTTATAACCTCGCCACGCGCAGCGACGCGTTGTGGCGCCTGGGCCGCTACGATGAAGCCCAGACTCTCCTGGACCAGGCGGTGACGATCGCGGACAAGCCTGGCGGCGAGCTCAAACGACTATCAGTGGAAACACAACTTGTTTTTGCTGAAATGGCCTTGAGTCAGGGTCGTTTTCCTGAGGCCAAAACCAGGGCGGAAAAAGTCTTCGAAACCGCGCGCGCGGAGTTTAAGAATGCCGCGTTGGGCGCAAAGATGATAATGGGATCGGCCCAGTCTCAGAGCGGTGCGACCGTAGCCGGCAAGCAGGCAGTCGCGCAGGCGCTCGGCATGGCGAAGGAGCTTAACGATCCGGCGCAACTGGCCGAAGCACAACTGTGTTTCGCTGAAGCAGCGCTCGCCGCCGGCGACCCGGTGGCCGCTTCCAGCAACGCCAAACAAGCAACGGAAACCTTCGCCAGACTCGGCCAACAAGCCTCCCAGTGGCGCGCCTTGCTGCTACAGGCGCAGGCCAGCCAAAACTTAGGCGACAAAACCGCGGCCCGCGCGTATGCTATGCAGGCAAGAGACACGCTTTCCAAACTCGAGCAGCGCTGGGGCAGCGAAAACTTTGGTAGTTATCTGCGCCGCCCCGACGTTCAGCGACAGCGAAAACAACTGGACCAACTGACTGTGTAGGACAGGCATTCCTGCCTGTCGGTTTTCTAACGATTTGAAAAGGGACAGACAGGAATGTCTGTTCTACTCAGTTCAAACTCTTCCACCCCCAGAATAGGAGAGAAACGATGCGTCACTTACGTTTACTGATTATCGCCATTGCGACCATGTTCGTGCTGGCCCTCGGTGCCTTTGCGCTGGTTAATCGCCCCCAAGCCCCCGGCGACGACATAATCATCAAAGGCGGCTCCCTGACCATTGAATGCGTGAATGCAGCTAATAAGAACTGCCTGAATGCATTCGACAACACCGCCAAGCTGTACAGGCACAAGAATGGCGGCGGCAAGATCGAACAGATCGTCGTGATGGATAGCAGCGGTAAGCCTTTGCCCAATGGGACGTTCACCAGAGCGGCCAATTTCCCTGACGGCAAGCCGCAGGTCGCGATTTCCTACAAGTAGATTCAGAGTCCGACAAACTTTGGAAAGCTCTGATTAAGTTTGAGGTGCTAAGCAAGCGCTTACCGCGAAGCGGTTATGGAACTTAGCCCAGGGTTGCCGCGAAACGCTACAACCTTGGGCTGTGGGCCATTACAGTTTTGCGGTACTCCTGTCCGGTACTCCTACCCGCCGAGTTTCGCCTTTACGATCTCGCTGACTGTTCGTCCGTCGGCGTTTTTTCCGGCGAGCACAGCCTGTGCCGCTTTCATAACCTTACCCATGTCTTTCATTGAGCTGGCGCCCGATTCCGCGATGGCGTCGGCGACGGCGGCTTCGATCTCCTCGCGCGAAGCTGCCTGCGGCAGGTAGGCTTCGATTACAACGATTTCAGCCTTTTCCTTGTCGGCAAGCTCCTGTCGTCCACCCTTTTCATATTGCTCGACCGAATCGCGACGTTGTTTCACGAGCGAGCGCAGCAGCTTCGACATCTCTTCGTCATCCAGCTCGCCGCCTTTCTCGATCTCGCGGTTAATTACCGCGGCCTTCACCATTCGCAGCGTTGATGTGCGCGGCGCATCCTGCGCCTTCATCGAAGCCGTCAGGTCGGAAATGATCTGTTGTTTGAGACTCATTAAGTTATGTTCCTCCACGGCAGTGTTAGAAAGAGATTATTTGAATTTCTCTGAACGAACAAAGGAAGACATGCTTTCTCCGCATTCCTGGTTACGGTATCAAGGAAGGTACGTTTAAGTCATGCAGCATGTGCTGAGAACCGATCAACTTCAGCAGCTCGGAAGCGATCAGTCGATGGCCCATATGATTCGGATGAATGCGTTCGCCAAACCAACCTTCGTTTGAGGGATATGCTTCTTCGGTCAATTCCCGTATTTCAAGAAATGGCACCTGGCGCTGTCTCATTGTCGATCCCAGGGCGACGCGGTATTGCAGCATCAGGTCAGCCTCCGGCGCTTCGGAAGAATGATCGCGGTAAGGCGCGGCGATAACGATGACGCCGGTCCCGCGTTCGCGCGAGAGATCGACAATCGCGAATATGTTGTTCAGATACTCCTGCTGGGAAACGCGCGCGACCGGGCGAAGCCTCGGCTGAGTTTGCGCCTGCTGTTTGAGCGCTTCTCGCGCTCGCAACCAGCGCGTCGCGTGAGCAAATGCCTGGCTGTGATCGACCAACCAACGCACGCCCACCGCGGACCAGTTTGTCTTGATGGCCTCGCGATCCGGCACATCGCTAAAGCTCGCATCGTTCCAACCAAAACTCAAAGTTATCAAATCGGGTTTCAATCTATTGATGTCGCGCCGCAGCCAGGCCAAACCCTGATGCGAGGTGTAACCCGGCACAGCCATCGTCACCACCTCAATGTTGCGATTCGGATTAGCTGCGCGCAATTGTTTTTCGAGCAGCATCGGGTAGGGAAGCCACTCAGGATCATACTCAGTCGGCTTGTCGGGCCAGACTACCGGCACACGATAACCAAACGTGACTGAGTCTCCCAGACAAACAATCCGTATCGCGCCCGGCTGCTTGGGTTGGAGTGATCCGGATGGTTGTTCGGAGCGAAGGTGTGCGGAGTTTGTCGAAAGCACCGTGAAGTCCCAGACGGCATGATCGAGATTAGCTTTAAGCCGCCACAGCAGTAGCGGATCGCCTTCAAAGATGCCTGAATGATTCGCGTCGGCGACCTGCGCTTTCTGCTGTGAAGTGACGACGAATAGATCGAGACTCGAAACATGCGACATCCCGAGCCGCGTGCCGATTTCAATTGCCGCCAGCAGGAGAAGGAAACTGAGATAGATGATTGTGGCGTAGGCGAGGCGACGCTTGAACGGGATCGAAAGCCGTGCATCGGGTGCCGGCGTCTCAGGATTGTCCGTTGTTTCGAGCATGTCCGTTTGATTTTGCGAGATGCGCACGCAAATATCTGCCGGTGTGAGACGCTTTCACGCGCATGATCTGTTCGGGCGTGCCGGTGGCCACAACATATCCGCCGGCGTCGCCGCCTTCCGGTCCCAGGTCAATGACGTAGTCGGCGGTTTTGATCACGTCGAGGTTGTGTTCGATTACCAACAGCGAACCGCCGGCGTCGATCAACGCGCGGAATGCTGCCAACAGTTTGTTGATGTCGTCGAAGTGCAAACCGGTGGTTGGTTCATCGAAAATGTACAGCGTCTTCGCGCCGGTGCGTTTTGAGAGTTGGGCTGCCAGTTTGATTCTTTGAGCTTCCCCTCCAGATAGCGTGGTTGCTGACTGACCCAGCCTGAGGTAACCGAGTCCGACTTCATCGAGCACGCGCAGGCGGTTGGTAATCTTCGGCACCTCGCGAAAGAAGGTGATCGCCTCGCGCACCGTCATATTCAAAACTTCGTGCACGTTCTTGCCGCGATAGCGAATATCGAGAATCTGTTGCTTGAAGCGCGTGCCCTTGCACTCTTCGCACACGAGTTCGACATCGGCCAGGAACTGCATTTCCACTGTCACTGTGCCGTCGCCCTGGCAAACGTCGCAACGGCCGCCCGGCAGGTTGAACGAAAAGTGAGACGGATCGAATCCGCGCGCCTGCGCTTCACGCGTCGAGGCAAACACTTCGCGAATGCCATCGTAAACCTTGATGTAGGTGACTGGATTCGAGCGCGGCGTTCGTCCGATTGGCGACTGGTCAACCAGAATCACGTCGTCAATCAGGTCACCGCCCTCCAGTTTGGAAAACGCGCCGACGTGTCCCTGCCAGTCTCCTCTTTGTTTCTTCAGGCCCGCGTAAATGCAATCGTGAATCAGCGTTGACTTGCCTGAGCCACTTACGCCCGTGACGCAAACAAGCATGTCCAGCGGAACCTCGATGTCGATGGATTTGAGATTATGTTCTGACGCACCGCCTAACCTCAGAAGTCTCTTCTGTAGCATTCGACGTTGCTTCGGCTCCTTGATTTCAGCCTCGCCTCGCAGGTAACGCGCCGTCAGCGAGCCTTCGTCAACTAACAACCCTTTGAAGTCGCCTTCATAAATCACGCGGCCGCCGAGTTCGCCCGCAGACGGTCCGATATCGAGAATGTGATCCGCGGCGCGCATCATGTCCTCGTCGTGTTCCACAACCAACACCGTGTTTCCGATGTCGCGCAAATTGTGCAGCAGGCTAATGAGACGGTCGTTGTCGCGCGGATGCAAACCGATCGAAGGCTCGTCGAGAACATAGAGCGCTCCGACCAACGAAGAACCGAGATTCGTCGCGAGTTGTATGCGTTGCGCTTCGCCGCCGGAGAGCGTGGAAGCAAGCCGATCGAGCGTCAGGTAGTCCAAACCAACTTCCACCAGGAAGCGCAAGCGGCGCCGAATCTCAAACAGGATCCGTTCGGCAATTGCACCCTGTTCGGTCGAGAGTTTCAGCGACTCGAAGAAAACAGCAGCATCCTTTATAGATAACGCACAGACATCGGGCAGTGTGGCGCCGCCGACTTTCACGTCGCGCGCCTCTTGTCTTAACCGGCCGCCGCCGCAGTCGGGACAGAGCGTGTAGCCGCGATACTTCGAAAGAAACACGCGCACGTGCAGCTTATATTTCTTGGTTTCGAGCCAATCGAAGAAGCCGCGCACGCCGCCCCAATCCTTCTTGCCTGCGACAATCGCGCGTTGCTCGGCGCGCGAGAGTTGGGCGAACGGAACCGTCATAGAAATCTTTTCTGACTTGCAAAACTGTTTCAGTTCGTCAAAGGCCCACTCGTGCTGCGGCTTGGTCCACGGTTCAATTGCGCCTTCCTTGAGACTCAGTCCGGGATTGGGAATTACGAGATCGAGATCGAGACCGATGGTGTTGCCGAAGCCCTGGCAGGTTGGGCAGGCGCCGTAAGGATTATTGAAACTGAAGAGGCGCGGCTCGGGTTGGGCGTAGATTGTGCCGTCATACTTACACTCAAACCGGTCAGAAAATTTCAGACGCGTGGGCTCGGCTTCGGCAGTCTCAATGTTTGCCGTGCCGTGACCTTCCTGAAAACAAATTTCCAAAGAATCAACCAGCCGCTGGCGGATGTCGGCTCCGGCAACCAGCCGGTCGACCATCACAAACACGTCGTCGAACGTATCGAGCTGGTAATCGTCAGGCGAATGAAGATCGATGGTTTGGCCATTCCGGAAAAGGCGCGTGAAGCCTCGTTGCATGAGACTCATGACGTGGGCGGTCACTACCTGACGCGGAGAAGAAGACACGTGACGCGGAGACGCGACGACGCGGGGACGCGGCGACTTCTTCCGTCTCCCAATCTCCGCGTCTCCATTCCTGCGTGTCTCAGCCAGCCCAGCCTCCGCCGGAAACATGACAAAGAAACGCGTGCCCTCAGGAAGTTTTCTGAGAATTTCATCCGCAACCGACTCGGGCGAGTCTTTGTAGACTTCGCGACCACAAACGCGGCAGTAAGTTATGCCCACGCGCGCGTACAGCAGGCGCAGGTAATCAAAAATTTCAGTTTGGGTACCGACGGTAGAGCGCGGATTTCGTGTGGAGTTTTTTTGCCGAATCGCAATCGCCGGTGCAATGCCGCGCACTTCGTCCACGTCCGGCTTGTCCATACGCTCCAGAAACTGCCGTGCATATGCCGAAAGGGATTCGACATAACGGCGCTGGCCTTCCGCATAGATAGTGTCAAACGCAAGCGACGATTTGCCGGAGCCGCTCACCCCCGTCACCACCGTCATCTGGTTGATGGGAATCGAGAAGGAAATATTCTTCAGGTTGTTAACCCGGGCCCCGCGGACTTCGATGGCTTCTTCAGGCATGTCCTGCACCCCACGCGGGCTGCCCGCCTGGGGACCCGCTCTTAAAAGTTGCGCCGGCCCGATAGATAGAACTTTGAGGCATTCGCAAACCTCAAATGATACCCCGATTCCTTGCAGACGCGAAACGGCGGCGAGGAAATTAGCCGCGGATTAACGCGGATGACGCGAATCAGCAAAAAGGTCCCGCTGGGATTCAGAAATCCATTGACTTTCCGCAGATAATTTCGTTCTGAACCATTCAGGTTTATTGAGTTCTAATTCTGATTCGCGTCCATCCGCGTTAATCTGCGGCTAATCTCCAGCTTGTATCTCGCCTGGTATTGACAGTGCCGCCGCTGATGCTCAACAATGCGCCTACCGTGAAGACATCGAGATTTCTACTACGCGGATTTAAGCGGCCACGAGAGATCGTCAATCAGGCTCTGGGCAAACTGGAGCGTGAGGTACTAAACGAGATCTGGCGGCGCGAAGAGGCGAGTGTGCGCGACGTCTATCTGGCCTTCGGCGAAAGCATCGCCTACACGACATTGATGACCACGCTGGACCGTCTCTTCAAGAAGAAACTCCTTACCCGACGCAAGGATGGACGCGCGTTTGTTTACCTGCCCGCGGTTTCACCGGATGAGCTTGAGCAGGGAATCCGGGAAGACGTTATTGAGGGACTGTTGGGCCACAGCGCAGACGCCGTGCAGCCGCTGCTTGCCTGCATAGTTGACGCCGTTAGCGAAAGAGATCGCGAGTTGCTCGACGATCTCGATCGCTTGATCAAAGAAAAGCGCAGAGAACTTAAAGGCGCAGACTAATGTTTGAACTTCTCGGACTGTCACTACTGCTCGCCACGTTGCTGACTTTCAATAGTCTGGCTTCGCTGGCGATGGCCAGCCTCTGGCGAGTTGCAGGCAGCATGACGCGTGGCTGGACGGCAGTGTCGCGCGCGCGTTTGCTTTTCTCATTGCGAACTCTGCCGGCTGTGCTCGCTTGCCTGTCAGTCGCGTTGTTGCTGGTCCCTTCTTATCTTGCGTACGAGCCGCGGCATACCACGGAAAGCGTTAGCTTCAAACTCGGTCTGCTGGCTTTGATTTCCGCGGCGGGGATTGTTGTTTCAATCTATCGCGGCATTGCCACTCACCACGCCACTCGGAAACTTACCGCCGATTGGTTGCGGCAAGGCAAGCCTGTTCAGATCGCCGGCGTTACTATCGAGGCCTATCAGATCGAACACACCTTTCCGCTGATCGCTATCGTAGGTTTTCTGCGTCCGCGACTTTTTGTTGCCAGCCAGGTGCTCCGGATTCTTGCTCCTGAAGAAATTTCCGCCGCGCTCGCGCATGAGAACGGCCATCTCGCAGCTCGCGACAACCTAAAGCGTGGCTTGCTGCAAGCCTGCCGCGATGTGTTGCTGATTATTCCCAGCGGCCGGTTGCTTGATAAGGCTTGGTCGGAAGCTTCAGAAGAAGCTGCCGATGAAAATGCCGCGCGCCAGGGTAAAGGCGTGGCCCTCGACCTGGCTTCCGCTTTAGTGAAGATTGCCAGAAACATTCCCCAGGGTGCGCGGCCTACGATGCCGGCTGGGGTTTTTCTGCTTGGTGATGAGGAAACGAAAGGCATCAAGTCGCGCGTACGCAGGCTGCTCGCTCTTGCAACCACCGAATGCCGGCCGGGTTCGCGCTACGACGTTTTCAAGAACCTCCTGGTCTGGGCGCCGCCGAGCATATTGCTGGCCGCGCTCGCCATCACCGCTACCAGTCCTTTTCTGCTCTCCAGAGTCCACTACCTCATCGAACACGCAGTCGTTGCGTTGAGATAATCCGAAAGCTCAACGGCAGAAGCCCGACCGTCAGGGAGGGCTCCATCGCTCAACAGGAAGAATACTGACGAGCCCTCCCTAATGGTCGGGCTTCTGCACTGGTCCATGCGCACACCATCGTCACCCCCCGCTACGACGGCTGGTAGTAGTTTCCCTCTGAGGTTAGAGTCGGGCACATCCCGAGAGACGCTCAGTCGGAAGTCTTTTGCGAGATTCTGTTTCCGGCAGTCCACCTGAAAGGACACGCATGAAAATCTCAAGAATCCCGGCTCTTACCGCGCCGCTGTTCTCCGCGTTATTGCTGATAAGTTTTCTATGCTCTCCCGCCGTGCGGGCGCAGCAATGGGTGGGAAGCATCACCGGCACAGTGAAGGACCAAAACGGCGACGCAGTAAGTGGTGCTGTTGTTACGTTGCTGCATCCGCAACAAGCCGTCCTGGGAACCACGACCACCGACTCCAGCGGCCGCTTTAAGTTTGATGGGATTCAACGAGGCTCGTATGAAATCAGGATCAACCAGCCGGGGTTTGCGCCTCACCGCGTATCGGTTTTGCTGAGCGCCGGCGATGCCGAAATTTTCGCCACGCTCGCCGTCGCACCGCTCCAGGATCAAACGACGGTCACCGCAGATACCGGTCAGGCCCAGGAAAAAGATCGCGTGCCCCAGGCTTTGAATATTATCTCGCAGAGCGCAATTCAGCAGCGGAGTACGGCAGTGCTTGCGCAGGTGGCCGATGAAGAGGTTGGTCTGGCGTTGCAACGCACCAGCCCGACGATTGCCGGGATTTTCGTGCGCGGTCTGGTGGGAAACAAAGTTTCTGTTTACATCGATGGCGTGCGCTACACGACCTCGGCAATGCGCGGCGGCATTAACACGTTCTTGGATCTCAACGATCCGAGCAACTTCAGCACGGTTGAAATACTGCGTGGGCCAAACGGCGCGCAATATGGATCAGACTCGATCGGTGGTGTTGTGCAACTCGTATCACGCACGCCGGCGCTTGGCTATGCCCATCCGGAAACGCACGGAGAAATTAACACCTCCTTCACCAGCGCTGATCTGTCGTATGGCGGCAACACGTTGCTTACCTATGGCACGCGTCGCTTCGGTCTTTTGCTAAACGCAGCCGGCCGCCGCGTTAACACGCTGCGCTCCGGTCACGGTCTCGATCAGCACGCGGCAGTTACGCGCTTCCTGGGTTTGCCTTCGAACGTTCTCGGAACGCGCCTCACCGATACCGCATTTACGCAGTATGGCGGCATGGCGCACATGAATTATGCACCCAGCACCAAGGAACAGTGGATACTCCATTATCAAAGAGGACAGCAGGATGGTGGCAAGCGCTATGACCAGACGGTTGGCGGCGATGGCAATCTGATTGCCGATCTCCGAAACCTGATGAACGATTTTCTTTACGGTCGTTATCTCCGGCAGGGAGTCGGTTTCTTTGATAATGTTTCGGCCAATTTCTCTTTTAATTCACAGCGGGAGGAGCGCGTCAACCAGGGCGGGCAGGGAAATCCTTTTGGCAATATCACCCACCAGTATGAACGAACGCGAGTCTTCGGTCTCGGTGGTTTTGTCGACAAGCAACTTACATCCAACAATACCCTGCTCCTCGGCGGCGACTACTACTATGAACGCGAACGCTCACCGGCCTACGTTTTCAATCCCGTAACGCGCGCGGTCACGCTGTCGCGTCCACGAGTTCCAAACGAAGCGCGGTATCAGTTGGGCGGCGTTTATGTCCAGGATACTTATGATGCGGTCCCGAATAAGCTGCGCCTGAGCGGAGCCTTGCGATACAACGTGGCCTCGTATCGCGTGCGGGCGGTTGATAGTCCGCTCGTAAACGGAGCGCGTCTCTGGCCGGATGATCATTTGCGAGTCAGCGATTTTTCGGGCCGCGCGGGTTTTGTAGTCACGCCGGTGAAGCCAGTGAGCTTTGCTTTCAACTACAGCCGCGGCTTTCGCGCGCCTAACATCACCGACTTGGGCACGCTCGGCTTAACCGGCGACGGATTCGAAGCCGACTTCTTCGGCGCCTCGGCGTTAGGCGGAACGATTGGCACGTCCGCGGACGCGAGCGCAGTTACCACTGGAATTCCGGTTCAGAAACAGCGGTCTGAAATCAGCCACAACTTTGATCTGGGAGTGCGATTTCGGCATAACCATTTTGACGGCGATGTCACCTGGTTCCTGATCGACATCAACGGTGCGATTGTGAAGCAAGCTCTGATTCTACCGCCGGGCGCCGTGGGTAAGATGCTGGGGGACCAACCAATCACCAGTCAAAATGCAAACGGGACGGTGTTTGTTCCCTTGTCGACAGCCCCGGTGTTGATTCGCGCCAACTTCACCGACGCCAGAATTTGGGGAGTCGAACACACGCTCAACGTTCCTTTCAGTCGCAACTGGACCTTCGCCGAAAACTTTACTTATGTCCGCGCGAAGGACAAGGCCACCGGGCTGCCGCCCAACATCGAAGGCGGGACGCCACCGGCCCTGGGCTTTTTGCGCTTGCGTTACGAACCTTCCGGTAAACGCTATTGGATCGAGGGCTACTCGACGCTGGCCGGACGGCAGGGCCGCCTCTCGTCACTGGACCTTTCGGATCGCCGCACCGGCGCGACGCGTTCGCGAAATAATATCCGTGACTTCTTCCGTCGCGGCGCATGCGTGCGTGGACTTGTTAACCCTGGGCCGGACAGCGTGTGTGCAACCGGCGACGAGACGATCCTGATTTCGACCGGCGAGACACTCATGCAGGTGCAGAATCGCGTGCTTGCCAGCGCTACGTCTGCGCCGCTATTCGATCACATTCCCGGTTATGCTTTATTCAACGTGCGCGGTGGGTATCGTTTCGAGAGATCAGAAATCTCATTCGACTTCAAAAACATTACTGACCAGAACTATCGCGGATTGGCCTGGGGCATCGAAGGACCAGGGCGCAGCATCACGGGGCGATATCGCTACCGCTTCTAAAACTTCAGGCCTTAGCTAAACTTTTCTGACCGCGAAGACTGGCTGTAAACGCCATGCGCCAAGGATCTTTTCGTGGCGCAACGACAAGCTGAAGCTTATCGGACACCAGGCTGAGGTTACTTTAGGCTCGCGAGCGCAATCTCTTGTTTAGCGCACCTTCTGGCTTTCGTGAATCGTGGTAGGAAAGACAGACGGTATTTGGTCAAACGGTCGGTCCAGTTGGAACGGCTGCTTTCTGCTGACTACGTAAAGCCGCATCGCCAGGCCCAGAATTCCAATCGCAATCGCGATCCAAATTACCGCCCAGAAGACTGCGGGCACACCCGTGGCGTTTGCCATGTTCAAGGCATCCGTCGGCACTGACGGCGCAAATGGCGACGACAGGAAGAAGACCGTCTTCAGATCGAGCAGGGCATTGAGTACGCACTGAACGGCCAGGAAGCTGACGAAGAACGTGGCCACGCGCGCGCTGGCAAATCTGGCCAGCAGAATCAAACCTAAGCTGATGAGCGTTCCGGCCAGAATCGTGAAGGGAATCGCAGAAGATGCCGCGCCCGAGAGTATTGGCTTGATGAGTCCATAGATCAGCATGAGCGTGAAAACCAATACCGCGGATCCGATTAGCACCACGCGCGCGGCAATGGTTTTGCGAATGAGCACCAGCAACAACGCCCCGTAAGCCATCGCGCCAAGGTAACCCGCGCTGGCCACGAACATTTGCGAAAAGGCGCCGCCCTCCGAAGTGTAGGTTTCGCCGCTGGTGTTGGTGGCAACGCTCAGGCTCTCGACGGAGTTTCCGGTCAATAGAGCGGCAATGGCGTGCCCGCCTTCATGTATGAAGGTAACGAAAATACGGAATGGATACGTCAGAATTTCAGCAAACGGAATGAACCAGAGCACGATGGAAATCACTGCCGCTGTGAGCAGCAAAGTTGCCTGTGGACGAGCATCGCGGGAAATACCTAACTTCATGTTTTCGAGTCTCCGTTTCTGAGCTCTAATCCGCCTGAGATCTGAAATTTGAGATCTCAGATGTGATCCAACTACTGACACTTGACTAAACGCCGAAGAAATTAGCGATGTTCCCTGTTTCTTCGGATCTCGTCTCGAGTTTCAATCCGGCGATTGATTTCCCCTGACGTAGTCGCCCGATTTTCCGCCGGTCTTACGTTCCAGGCGCACATCGGAAATCGTGATCGACTTGTCGAGCGCTTTGCACATGTCATAGATCGTAAGCGCGGCCACTGAAACGGCGGTTAGTGCTTCCATTTCAACGCCGGTTTGGGCATTGGTGGAAACGCTGGACTCGAGGCGGATGCCATAGTCCTCAATCCTGGCCTGGACGTCGACGTGAGTCAGCGGCAGCGGATGGCAAAGAGGAATCAGTTCAGCAGTTCGCTTGGCCGCCATGATGCCCGCCAGTCGCGCTGCCTCCAGCGGATCGCCTTTCGGAGTTCGGTGGTCCCGCACCGCGGCCACAGTCTCCTTTTTCATCAGCACGCGCGCGGATGCAACTGCCTGCCGTACAGTCGTCGCCTTATCACTCGTATCAACCATTTTGACGCGACCTTCGTCATCGATGTGGGAAAGTTGATCCATTTGCTGACGATTGACGTAATAGACCAGTTATGTGCGGCAGATAACACAAGCGCTCTTGTTTTTAATGGCGTAACAGCTTAATCTTACTATAATCTTGCCTGCAAAATCCGATCACAGGGCAGTAAGCGTAAAAGATGTGACTGAGGAAACCCGTTAGAACCCTCAGCCGAGCGAGTAGACAGCGGCGAGTTCGAATCATGTCAGCGTCCTTAAGACACAGCGCGCCAAATTCTTCGTCGGGTTACAGCGGCATTGAAGAACATTCGAAGCCGTTGCATGCTTTTCTCGAATACGCGACCTCGCTGATCTTTCCTTTTTTGTTTGGTCTCAATCTCCACTGGGCCGGCGCGCGCCTCTACGAATTCGAACTGCTTTGGCTGATAGCGCTGGCGGTTCCGCTTGGCGTGGTGGGCGGCGACTTCATTTCCGGCATCGTACACTGGGCGGCTGACACGTATTGCTCCGAGGACACTCCGGTGGTTGGGCCAAGTCTGGTCAAACCGTTTCGGATGCATCACGTCTATCCACGAGATATTTGCACACACAATATTGTTGAGACAGTAGGGAACGTCTGCATTCTCGCCGTTCCCATGCTCTCAGTCTCGCTTTATCTCTTGTGGCTGCTGCCGAAATCCGGTTTGCTGGCGTTTGCGGTAATTTGTATGGCGCTAATGGCGGCAGCGACGGTCGCGACCAACCAGTTTCATAAATGGGCACATCAGGAGAACCCCTCAGCTTTTGCGCGTTGGTTGCAGCGCACCCGTCTCGTGCTGGAGCCTTCGCATCACAAGCTGCATCATACTGAGCCTTTCAACATGCACTATTGCATCACTAACGGCTGGCTCAATCCGCTCTTGAACAAGCTCAAGTTTTTTCGCCGGCTGGAAGCGACGCTGCGGTTGCTGGGAATCGAAACTGCGAAAGCGAAAGACGAACAGCAGTCGCAAACGAGCAGCGTCGTTGAAGAGATGAGATAGTTTCTAACCGGGACCGCGGGCGTCGCGCCCGCCTGCTGGGAATGCCACTCTGCCAAAGCTGACAGATTTAACGCTGACTTGAGCGAACGCGCTGCTTGACGCGGGCGAGACGCCCGCGGTCCTAGTAATTACGGTCCCAGTAACAACTTGACGCATGGTTCTTAACTCCGCTCGCCTCGCACCAGCACATACTCCAACAATCCCATCGTGAATCCGCGATAGACAGCAACGTCGAGCAGCAGGCTGAGCCTCGCTAACATGAAGCCGCGAATTCTGCTAATCGCTCGAATAGTTTCCGGACGCATTTGCTCGAAGTAGTACCCGGGAATAACTAACGCTCCCATCTCTTTGATCTCGACGTTTGCAAAACCCGCGGCCCGCATCTTCTCGTTGTAGACCGGAGCAGTGTAAACATTCGCGCGCGGCACTTGCCAAAGCCGACGCGCTGCCTCGGCGACGATCTTTTCAAGCGGATTGCGCGGGTATCGCTTAACGATGAAGTCGGCCATGGCGATGACGCCGCCTGGCTGCAAGACGCGCCGCGCTTCGTGAAGAAATTTTTCGCGCGTATCAAAGTGCTCGGGACCCTCAATGCTCAGGATGTGTGTGAAACTCGCGTCGGGAAAGGGAATCTGGATGGCTGTGCCGTGATGAAAGTTGATGCGATCTTCGAGATGCGCTTCCAGGGCGCGTCGTCTGCCGTGTTCGATATGTCCCCAGGTTACATCGAGCCCGTCGATGGACTGCGGCGAAAAATTTTGCGACAGGTAAATGTCCTGCGTGCCCATTCCCGGCGCGACGTCCAGGAGTTTGCTGTTTTCATCGAGGCCGAGAATAGTGCCCATCCGGTGCACCAGATTCTCCGCTGCACTGACGTAATCCGCAATGCCATCTTCCCAGAGTCCGAAATTCAAATAGCCCTTATGATGGTCCAGGTAGTTTTCCACGCCGCCGGCGTAAAGGTTTTCGACCTTGCGCTCGTGCGCGCTCGCGCTCCAACTTTTCCGATCAGTCTCGCTCATTCATCAATCTCTGGCGGGTTAGCACTTTCAATCCCGATCACACGGGTAGATGCACCACTCGCACTTTCGTGCCTGCTTCCAGAGCGCGTGTTCCCTGCGGCACGATTATCAGCGACGTTGCCCTCACAAACCCAATGAAATCTGAAGAGCCTCCCCATTTCAATGGTTCCGCCATCAGAAATCCTTCTTCACTTGTACTGAGCTCCGCGGGCAGATAGCTCTCCCGTTCAACTGCGCCTTTGACACCTCGAGCCAGCACGGCCCACTCCGCAGACAACTCCGGCTCCTTCGCTCCCTGCATCACCAGAATCCCAGTGCGCGCGAAGAGATTGAAAGTGACCGAGACTGAAACGGGATTTCCCGGCAGCCCGAAGAAGAGCGTGCCGTTTGGCAAGCGCGCGAAGACTGTGGGCTTACCCGGTCGCAGCGCTACACGTTCAAAAAAAACCTCAGCCCCGAGTTCTTTCAAAGCCGGCTTCGTGAAATCGTAAACGCCGACAGAAACACCGCCCGAAGTGATCACGACATCACTGCGCTCCGCGGCCTCGGTAATCTGCCGCTTTAATAGTGACGTGTCATCACCGGCCAGCGGCAGCCGCTCAACCACGGCGCCGGCAAGTTCCGCATAGGCGGCGATCGAATAGTTGTTTGAATCACGAATCTGATCGAGACCCGGCTTTTGGTCTGTGCCTACCAGTTCACTTCCGGTTGCCAACACGGCAACTTTCGGCCGGCGACTAACACTTATCTTTGCGTAACCAAACGACGCGAGCACGGCCATCATCGCGGCGCCGATCTGCTCGCCGGCATGCAACACCGTTTCGCCTACTTTGATCTCATTCCCGCGCTTAACGATCGATCGCCCTGGTGCCACCGCCTCGACAATCTCAACTTGCGACATCCCATCGACCCCATCGACTTCGCGCGTGAGTTCAACCTGTTGCACGCTGTCTGCGCCGGTGGGAACGGGCGCGCCAGTCATGATTCTGACTGCTTCACCCGCCTTCATCTCCCGATGCCAGCCGCGTCCGGCCGCCGACTCGCCAACGATTTTGAGTTTCGCAGGCACAGTCTGAACATCACTCGCGCGCACCGCATAACCATCCATCTGCGCGCGATCGAACGGCGGCAGATCGGAATCGGCAACGACGTCTTCAGCGAGAACGCGACCACGCGCCTGCGCGAGCGAGACGGTTTCGGCCGGCAGTTTGCGAGTCTGTTGTTTGACGATTCGGATTGCTTCAGCGACGGGAATCATTTGCGATCTATGGTGCGGTGGTCTCTGGTGCGGAAGCTCGCGCGTCAGCAAGGGCTTGTTCTTGCGGAGCCCTCTCTCATGGTCGGGCTTCTGCAACCTTCGAAAAATGAAAAGCGGTTGCGCTTCATCCTGGCTGAAGTGCAACCGCTTCAAACTGGCGGAGCCGACGGGACTCGAACCCGCGACCTCCGACGTGACAGGCCGGCGTTCTAACCAACTGAACTACGACTCCGCATTTCAAACCCAGGATATCAGATGTGAGATGTCAGATGTCCGATTCGTTTTCGACTCTGACCTCTGATCATTGACCTCTGACACCTGCTTTTGGTGGGCGCGGAGGGACTCGAACCCCCAACCTCTTCCTTGTAAGGGAAGCCGTCTACCATTGACATACGTGCCCGAATATTTATCCAAAGATCAGAAACAAACATCCCGCTTGACGAGTCGTCATGCTAAGAGAAGGAAACGACACTGTCAAGGCGAGCAATATTGGCGGCAAATCCGTTAGGTGACCACTGACAGCAAATCCGGCGCCGTTTAGAGAGCGCACTTGTGCGCCTGACGTGCCAGGCCTCAACGGTGAGGCTTGAAGCGCACGACGGCGGACAAGTCCGGTGTCTAAACGATCATAGTTTTCGGTTTGCGTGATTTTGCAGTCCGCCGCTTTCCCGGTTATAGTTTCAAGTCAAGTCCGCTAGTCGGTCTCCCCATAATCCGTGTCGCCAGCGACGATCGAATCGATGCAATCCTTTCTGAGATCTGCAGCGCCAACTTCGGCGGTAATCTGCCTGTTGCTCCTGAGCGCCTTCGGCGTGCGCGTCGTAGGTCAACAGCCCAATCAACAGCGCCCGCGCCGCGTAACTAAAGACGAGGCCCAGTCTTCGGCGAAGACTTCGCAGCAACAGCAAACAGAAGAGGTGGACGAAGGTGATGTGGTGCGGGTCGAAACGCAGTTAGTCTCCGTGCCAACGGTGGTGACAAACAGCGCCGGCCGTCCGCTGCCGGGATTGCGGGCCGAAAATTTCCTGCTCTTTGAAAATGGTCAACAACAGAAAATTGCAAACTTCGCAACCACCGAAGCGCCGTTTGAAATCGCGCTGCTGCTGGATACGTCAGGCTCAACGCGCGAGGATGTTGGCCTGATCCGTCAGGCTGCGAATGCTTTCATCGATGCGCTCAGGCCCGGCGACCGCGTGGCGATCGTAGGCTTCAACACCGCGCGACAGGGGCCGACAGTTACGGCCAAGGTTGATGTGCTTTCGAAACTCACCGGCGATCGCAAACTGCTGCGCAAGGCGATCGAGAACCTTGGCTCGAGCAACGGCACTCCTTTCTACGACGCCCTGGAACGAATCGCCGACGAAGTATTTCATGACGCGCCTCGCGAAGAAGTGCGCGGGCGTCGCGCCGTGGTGGCTTTGACTGACGGCGTCGATTCCACCAGCGATTCAGATTTTCAAAGGGCACGAACGAAACTCACTCGCGCCGGTATCGCGTCCTACTTTATCCAGGTCAACACGGAAGATTTCGTCGAAGATCGTTTGCTGAAAGACTGCCAGGACGATGGACGGCTGACGCTTTCCGCGAAACAGTTGGAGCGCTACCGGCAAGTTTTCTTTCCGCGTGCCCTGCCGGAAGACTTCGTAGACTTCTGCCAGATGGGACCGTTTGAAAAGATGCAGATCAGCCGCGACCTGTACAATCTCGCGCGCCGCGAGATGGACCAACTGGCGAAGGCGAGCGGCGGCAGAAATTTTTTGGCGGCGAGTTTGCAAGACGCCCGCGCCGCTTTCGCGCTGGTTGCTACGGAGATCGGCACGCAATACAGTTTGGGTTACTATCCGACAAACAAAACGCGCGATGGTAAGTTTCGCGTTATCCGTGTCGAAGTTCAGGGCGCGCCGGCTAAAGCTCAGGTGCGCGCGCGAGAAGGATACTTTGCCCCGAAAAGTTAGGATGGCTTGGTAGAGAAATCCAAGATTTTCCATTTCTGATTTTTCATTTATCAGCTACCATTAGAAAACACCGCTTACTAATACCGCTGACTATCACCCACCGCTGCGCAGAAAGAACAGCGTATGGAAGATGGGAAGGTCACAAGAGATCCTCAGTCAAGAGCAAATGAACTTGAGGAGCGCTTAATTGATTTCGCGGTTCGGATTGTGAAGCTGTCTGCTAACTTGCCCAGAACATCAGCGGGCAAGCATATCGCGGGACAAATCATGCGGTCGGGAACTTCTCCGGCGCCAAATTATGGTGAGGCAAGAGGCGCAGAGAGTCATGCTGATTTCGTCCACAAGTCACGAATCGTTCTTAAAGAGTTGAATGAGACGTCAATCTGGCTGCGCGTGATAGAGCGTAGTAACCTTCTAAGGACAGAACTGATTACGGAGATCATCGGAGAAAATAGAGCACTCTGTAGAATTTTCACTGCCTCACTCAAGACCGCCAGCTCTGGAGTGAAATCACGAAGTCAGGTCTCCAATGACAAATGAAAAATTTGAAATCAGATATGGAAAATCCGTCTAAGAACTTTCATCGAATTTTACTGATAGTGCTGGATGGCGCCGGTATCGGCGCGATGCCTGACGCGCCCGAGTGGGGCGACGCCGGCTCGGACACGCTCGGCCACATTCTTGAGTCGCGCGAGCTTCGTCTGCCAAACCTGCAGCGCTACGGTCTCGGCAACGTGCGTCCACTCGCAAATGTGCCGCCGTTGGCCCAGCCCGATGGTTCATATGGACGTTGTGCGCTGAAGTCGAATGGCAAAGACACCACCACCGGCCACTGGGAGATGGCCGGGATAATTCTGGAGCAGGCGTTTCCAACTTATCCCAACGGGTTTCCTCAGCCGCTTCTGGATCGCTTCATTAAGGAAACTGGCGTGCCCGGAATCCTCGGCAACTTCGCGGCTTCCGGCACGGAGATCATCAAGGGCTTGGGCGCAGAACACGTCGCGACCGGCAAGCCGATTGTTTACACGTCTGCGGATTCTGTTTTTCAGCTCGCGGCGCATGAAGAGATCATTCCGCTCGACAAGCTTTATGAGATTTGCGAAACGGCGCGGCGCCTACTCGATGGCGAGCACAAGGTTGGACGCGTGATCGCGCGGCCGTTCCTCGGCGAGCCGGGAAATTTTTATCGCACTGAGAATCGTCACGACTATGCCGTGCCGCCGCCGCGCGCCAATCTGCTGCCCGCGCTCAAAGACGAAGACCTCGACGTGGTCTGCATCGGCAAGATCGCTTCTATCTACGATTCGCTGGGTGTGACTGAGGACTTGACTGCGAAAAACAACCAGCAATCGATCGATCAGACCATTCACGCGCTCGAGCAGGACACGCGCGGCCTGATTTTTTCCAACCTGGTCGACTTCGACATGCTCTACGGCCATCGTCGCGACACTGAAGGCTACGCGCTCGCTCTCGAACATTTCGATTCGAGCCTGCCGCACATTGAAGCGGCGATGCGCGCCGGCGACTTAATGATTCTCACCGCCGATCATGGCAACGATCCAACTTTCCCAGGAACCGATCACACGCGCGAATACGCGCCGCTGCTGGTTTACGGAAAAAGCGCGCGTCCCGGCGTTAACCTCGGCACGCGCGGCTCGCTCGCCGACATTGGTCAGACAGTGGCGGAGAATTTTGGTTTGAAGCTGACTGCCGGTGAGAGTTTCCTAGCAAAAGTGCTGCCTTAGCCGCGGATTCACGCGAATAAACGCGGATCAGAATTAGGCATGTAAACCCACTCTAAAGATTTTCAGATTCGTGTAATCCGCGTTAATCCGCGGCCGACTCTAATGCTTCGCGGAGAGGCTGTTGTAGATGAGCTCGATCCAGCGGTCGGTGTTGATAAAGCCTGAGCCCCAGGGTTTCCATTCATCCGGTAGGCCTTCCGCTTTGATCTGGGCCAACGTCTTGCCCGCGGCCATGCGCTTTCTCACGATGTCTGTCGTCTCGACCAGCATTCGGTGATACGCCTTCAAGCCTTCAACGTCTGAAAGCGGTCCGTGGCCGGGAATGATCTTCACGCCCGGCACCTTGCTGAGCCTCTCAACAATGCCGCCGACGTTGTTCGTCATGCCTTCGACGTCGCCGCCTGCTTCGAGATCGACAACCGGAAATCTGCCGTTGAAAAAATCGTCACCCATGTGCACGACGTTTGAGCCGGTGAAGAAGATGACACTGTCGCCGTCGGTGTGGCCGTGAGGGAAGTGTATGACCTTGATTTCCTCGCCGTTGAAAAATACCGAGACTGCCTGGTCGAAAGTGATTACCGGCAACGCTTCTTTCGGTGAGGGTGGCGTGGTGCGGTTGAAGAACCTGGATTTTTGTTCCTCCGAAAGCCGCTTGCGTACGTTGGTTTGCGCGATGATCGGAGCGTCTGGACCGAAGACCACATTGCCGCCGGTGTGATCGCCGTGGTAATGGGTGTTCAAAACAAACTTTAGTTTGCCTTCGCCAAGCGTCTTTAGCGCGGCTTTGATCTTGTCGGCGAGCGGCGCAAATTGATCGTCGACGATCAGGATGCCGTCGGGGCCGGCGGAGACGCCGATGTTTCCGCCGGCGCCTTCGAGCATGTAAACATTGCCGGCGACTTTGGTGACTTTGATTTCAACTTTGGAAAAGTCCTGGGCATCCGCACTATCTGTAATACACAGACAGACGACCATGACGGCGACCAAAAGAAAACACTTTCTCATATGTCACTCCTCAACCGTCAAATCAGCGGGCCTCGAAGATCGTTCCTCCCAACGAGCAAAAAGGCTTCATAGTTATTTTCCATATAGCGTGGTTCTCAATTCCTGCGGTGATTCCCACCCGGTCCACGCATAGCGGCGAGCAGATTCCAGACTGGCAGTCAAATCAACAAGCTGATTCGCAAGCACGGAATATTGTTGCTTACAAGCACCTTTCACCTCTTCATCCGCCGGTGCGGGCTTCGTCGGCGGATACTGGTCATACCAATTCTCAGCGCAATCGAGGTAGTCGCTGACGGCCTTCTCAACGTTTGTCCAGGAGGCCGTCACATTGGATCTACCGGGATGGTAGTAACCCATGAGTAGTCCAATTTCCTGTCCCTCGCTATGCCACTTCGCTTTGCTCTGATTGTAATTGTCCCTAATTTCCTGCTTCTGTTTCTCGACAGCAACCGGATCTACGAAATGTTTGCGCCAGACCGCCCGCGTCAACCCAGTAAGTCGATCTGAAGCACCGATGCAACTTCCAATCGAGCTATAGGTACGCCTAATCAACTCTCTCTCCTGATCCAAATACTCTTTGTATGAAACGAGCGCCTCGTCGCCGCGCGATTTCAGCCATGCCTGATTGAATTCCCTGACTTGGGCGCCCCACTGAATTATTCCGGTTATCCCAGTGGCCGCCAGACCGCCGATCAGGACGGTGATCAGAGCTGCGACGACTGTGGGTTCACGCAAGGCGCTCCGAAAAGTTCGGGGTTCGCCAGTTTGACGCTGAATTGCTTCCGCAATTAGCGCCCATTGGTCGAGCGATCCTTTTTGAGGCTTGGATTGGCTGGGTTCTTTCGGCTCAGCGGCTGCTTGATCATTTCTCATAGAACACCATGAGATACGAAGTCGGACTTATTCGATGCACGCCGATAAATGTTTTCCGCTTGTTTTGGTCGAGGCGGATCGACAACTCACGAGCGTCAAGTGATTGAGTAATCAGGGAGGCAGAGTAATAAAACCTCGTTCCGCTCTTTACGCTTTCGAACACAAAAACACTTGTCGTATCGCCGACCGGGATAATCGTCCTAAGACGTTTTCGGTCTTTCTTGCTCTCGTCTAACCATTTTATGAGGTCGATGTCGTTATCAAAGCTTTGCTCCGAGACTTGTGGTTGCGGTTCTCGTTGTGGAGTTGAAGGTGATTTAGTAACAGCGGCTTCGGTACGACGGCTTTCAGTTGGCGGTGACTTGGTTTCTCGCTGCTCATCGGGAGGGCTTGGAGCTGGCGGTGTTTTGCCGGTCCCGCTGGTGCGTTCCGACGATCTGGGAACATCGCCCAGATCGAAGTTTAGGCTCCTTGATTCAGACAATCCAATCTCGACCACTTGTTTTTGCTCGGCACCCGATAGAGAACCAACCATTACTACGTACGAACCAGGCGCAAGACCTGTTACCGTATAGGAGCCGTATTCATTGGTCGTCACTGTTTGCTGCGCGCCACTCTGGACGTTCGTAATAGTGATTCGCGCGTAGGGTACAACCGTGCCGTTGGCGGTAACGGTGCCGGTCAGTGAGCCAGTTGTTTGTAGCGGAAGGTTAACATTCTGAGCTATCACGCTGCATGGCAGAAACAAGACTACGGCGAAAAGTATGATGAGGTTAGTCATTTGATGAGTCTCCAGCTTCTATACAAAAGCAAAACGCGAGAAGAGGCAACCGCTTACGAAATAGATTTTAGCAGCTTCGAGGATCTTCTCAAAGAATGCACACCGTGTTTGCTGGGATCTACGTTTCAGGATTTTTCAAGACCGCGATGAATGGCAAGTTGCGGTAGCGCTCGGCGAAATCGAGGCCGTAGCCGACGACAAAGTGATCCGGAATCTGGAAGCCGAGGTAGTCGATCTTCACGTCCTTTTCACGCCGCTCAAACTTATCGAGCAGAGCGACCAGCTTAACGCTAGCCGCGCCGCGCGATTCAAGATTGGCCAGCAAGTAAGAAAGCGTCAGACCAGTATCAACGATATCTTCCACCACCAGTATGTGGCGGCCTTCAACCGGCACATCCAGATCTTTCATGATGCGCACTTCACCTGATGTGCGCGTGGATGAGCCATAACTGGAGATTGCCATAAACTCGATACTCAAGCGTGTGTCTATCGCCCGCAGCAGATCGCTAAGAAAGAAGCAAGCGCCTTTCAACACGCCGATGAGCAGTGGATTCTGTCCGGCATAGTCGCGCGTGATTTCGGCGCCGAGTTCCTTGATGCGCGTTTGCAGTTGTTCCTCTGAAAGCAACACCTCAAGGTTAGGATTGCGGAATTCGGAGGGCATGTGTGCGGAAGAAGTAGCCAAGTTGAAAATCTCCTTGTGGTTGCCAGGCAGAAGCCCGCGCGTTACCAAGGGCTTCGAACTGAGCCCTCCCTAACGGTTGGGCTTCTGCCTGCGGCGAGCGGTCTAACTCTGTTGCGAATCTGCCTTATGCTGCGACATACTATTGAAGCTCTCCGTACAGGTCAATCGCGCTCAGAAAATTGAGCTGTTATATTTCGCTTCTGCCAAGAGGAATCAAATCAGTGTCAAGAGCCAAACTAGCGCTTCTTAGTTGGGCGCTGTTGCTTTGCGTGTTTGCCGTCGGCGCGCAATCCGCTCTCGGCCAGGCGGCGCCGCGCGCCACTCCCGCGCCCACATCGGCCGACATTCATGCAACTGTCACCGAGACTCCAGTCGATTCGAGTCTGCCCGACGATCCGGCGGTAGATAAAATGCTGAAAGTCTACAGCCCGAAAGTGCGCGCGCTGGACGAAGTGATTGGCAAACTCAAGGGCGACTTGAAAAAAGGTGGCATGGGCGCGGGTTCGCTTGGCAATTTTGTTGCCGATGCGATTCGCGCTGAGGCCAGCCGTAAGCTGGGCAAGCCGATTGTGCTTGCGGCGACCAACGTCGGTGGCTTGCGCAAGAGCGTGATTCCGGAAGGCGAGCTGCGCGTGCGAGATATTTTTGAGCTGATGCCGTTCGAAAACGCGCTGGTCGCTTTTGATTTGACTGGCGCGCAGGTGCTGGACTTGTTGCGCGTCGTAGTTGCTTATCGGGATGCGCAATCAGGCGCGCGCATCAAGTATCGCATAGACAGCAATAAGAAACCGGAACTCGAGCAGGCGCGTTTGCTGATTGATGGCCAGGAAAAGGAAATCGATCCGGCAGCGACTTATACCGTCGTTAGCATCGATTACTTGTGGAAACGTCGCTCCACGACACCTTCGGAAACGGAAGGCAACTATTCAGTTCTGAGTCACGCAAAAAACATCCAGCCGCTCGGGCTTACGATTCGCGACACGCTCATCCAGTATGTGAAAGGCGAAACGGCAGCCGGCCGGGAAATCAAGGCGACGCTCGACGGTCGCTTTGTGCTTGATAAAGCCGCGTCGCCAGGAGGGGACGGGCAGCCATGATCACCAGGCGAGGTTTCCTGAAAGCTTCACTTGCCGGCGGGGTCGTCGTTGCATCTCCGCGCTCCGCGTTGCAGTTGTTCTCCGCGCCGCTATGGTCGGCGATTAGCGCGCCGCTTTTGGAAGTAGCACCCGGCGAGACGCTGATCACAATACTGCACACCAACGACACCCATTCGCAGATCGACCCACTGCCCGCAAACGACAAGCAGTATCCGGACAAAGGCGGTGTGGCCCGGCGCGCGACGCTGGTCAAGCGCGTGCGCAAGGAGAATCCAAACACTCTGCTGATCGATGCGGGCGACGTGTTTCAGGGAACGCCTTATTTCAATTTTTATAAAGGCGAGGTTGAGTATAAGTCGATGTCGCTGATCGGGTACGACGTCGGCACGTTGGGCAACCACGATTTTGACAACGGCGTTGACGGGCTGGTGGCGGCGATGAAGTTTGCCAACTTCGATTTCGTTTCGAGCAACTACGATGTGCGCGGCACGCCCCTGGAGACTCGCGTGAAGCCTTACGCGGTGCGCGTGATTGGCGGCGAGCGCGTGGGCCTTTTCGGATTGGGGATTAGTCCGGATAATTTGATCACGCCGGAAAATTTTAAGGGCGTGAAATACAACGATCCGGTGAAGGCGTCAAGCGATATGGTTGCAGCGTTGCGCGGGCGCGAAGGTTGTACGGTAGTAGTTTGCATGTCGCACCTTGGTTATTATCCCAACGCCAAAGAAGGCGAGATTGGCGACACGCAAGTAGCCGCGCAGGTAGACGGCATCGACTTCATTGCCAGCGGACATACGCACACGTTTATGAAACAGCCGGTGATAACCAAGACACCTTCAGGCAGCAACACGATCATCTTCCAGGTGGGCAGAAGCGGAATCTATGTGGGCCGCGTCGACATGAAGCTGCGAGCCGGGAAGGTGATTGCCGCGGCTGGGCGGTTGCTCGACCTGCGCGATGAATCGCTCGGCTAAGTTTGGAGTGCGGCGACCTGTCGCCGCTTTGGTCTGCGGCGACTGGTCGCCGCAACTTTCAATTGACTCAAGCCGCGGTCGCGACAGGTCGCGACCGGACAAGGCGCTGACAGGTCAGCGCACTCCAAAGATTCATCATGGACGACAATTCCACCCGTGACCGCATAAGAGCGCTGGTTCGCGACGTGCTCGACAAAGCGATTCCTCCGCCGGGCGAGAGCGAGCCAAGCTCGTCCAGCACCTCAAGCCGTTTCATTGATACGGCGCCAAAGAATCCCACGGCCACTGCAACCGTCACGCGTGATGAGTCGTCAAAGACCGTCATCACTGAGGACGATGTTCGCGACCTCGCCGAGGGATCTGTCCTGCGTATTGCCGAGGGCGCGCGCCTGACACCGCTCGCGGCAGACATTGTGAGCGAGAAGCGGATCGACATTGTTCGTCGCGTGCCGCGGCGCGGCTCGAAGACATCTCGGTTGATTGCCGTTGGCGCCGACCATGGCGGCTTCAAGATGAAGGAAGAACTCAAAACTCTGCTCGCTGGCCTGGGCCACCAGGTTCATGACTTCGGCACCAACTCGGAAGACGCAGTTGACTATCCTGACTTTGCCTACGCGGTCGCGCGCAGTGTGGCCGAAGGGACGGCGGACCTGGGAATAGTTATCGACGGAGCCGGCGTCGGCAGCGCGATCACGGCGAACAAAGTGCCGGGCGTGCGCGCTGCGGCTTGTTATTCAGTTGCGGTCGCGCGCAACTCGCGCGAGCACAACGACGCGAATGTTCTTAGTTTGGGAAGTAAGACCATAAGCAGCGCGGAAATGCGCGAGATTGTTCAAGCCTGGCTGGGCACGGAATTGACTGAGGAGCGACATCGCAAAAGAGTCGCTAAGATCCAGGCGATCGAACGACAGTATTTGTGTTAGCCCGCGGCCGTGTCGTCGCCAGTGAATTCGTCATCACTGCTCTTAGTCGGCCATCGTGGTAGAATGTCTAACGTGAAGAAAACCATACTACTTTCAATATTCGTCTCTTTAAGTTTCATTACAGTTCTGGCCCAGCAACCTCAGGTCCAAAGCGAGTCACGCGCCTGGATTAGTGTAGTGCCCGACAATGCGGGATTCACCATCCTAATGCCGGCAAAGCCCGACGAGAAGGTGGAGCCAATGGACGGACACCCCGGCGTTGAAAATCACACTTTGACGGTCGAAACAAAGCTGGCCGGTTACGTAGTGTCTTACATACAATTTCCTGACATCATAACTGACTCGGCTCTGATCAAAGAGATGCTGGATCGCGGTCGCGACGGAGGAATTGCAGCGAGCGGCGGCGAAATAAGCAGCGAAAAAGAAATCAAAATAAACGGTTACTTCGGAAGAGAATGGAACATGAAACTTCCGGGAGGATTCTCAGCTATCGCTCGCGCTTATTGGGTCAAGCGGCGACTCTACCAAACCGTTTTCGTAATCGGCCCGAGTGCGAGCGACCCTCCCGAAGTTACAAAGTTTCGTCAGGAAGCCGCAACCAAGTTTCTCGATTCGTTCACTTTGAGCGGAGACTCTACCAACTAGGCTCTGCACACACACTGCTTCAAGGCGATGCCTGACCATAGTTCACGTAACGGCGAGCTCGAACTTCTTATCGATCAGATAACGGACGCGATAGTCGCGCGCCTGAATGGCGAGGGTGCAGACCAGGCGGCGCTTTGCGGTTGCACTTCGGAATGTTTTAATCGCTGCCCCGAGCGCATGCACCGAATTGTTGACGCCGGAGCGGCCCGCATCGGTCTGGTGTTGGGCGAAACGTCGTCGGCGAAAGATTGGGCCGGACTGATCGACCACACGCTGCTGAAACCAGAAGCGACCGACGAAGATATTAAAAGGTTGTGTGAAGAAGCCGCACGCTATCGCTTCGCGTCCGTGTGCGTGAACCCGACCTGGGTGCGCGCGGCGGCCTGTAACCTGCAAGGCACCGGCATTCCAGTTTGCACTGTCATCGGCTTTCCGCTCGGCGCAACGCTGTCAGACGTGAAAGCTTACGAAGCGCGCCGCTCGATTCTTGAGGGCGCACGCGAAGTGGACATGGTGATCAATGTCGGCGCGCTCAAGAGCGGCGACGATTGTCTCGTCGAATACGACATTCATTCGGTGGTCGAAGTAGCACATGAATACGACGCGACCTGCAAGGTGATTATTGAAACTGCCTTGCTGACTGACGATGAAAAGGTGCGTGCCTGCCTGGCTGCCAAAAATGCCGGCGCCGACTTCGTAAAAACTTCGACCGGGTTTTCCAAAGGCGGCGCGACTGTGGCTGACATCGCGTTGATGAGACGCACGGTCGGTTCGGAGCTGGGCGTGAAAGCTTCAGGCGGCGTGAAAGGTCTCGACGATGCGCGCGCGCTGGTTGAAGCAGGAGCAACGCGCATTGGCGCCAGCGTCGGCGTGAAGATTGCGCAGGAAGCCGCCGGCGTCAAAAGCAACGGACGGGCAACGCAGGGTTACTAGCCAGGCCGGACTTGCGCGTTTTGAAATCCCTGATTGAAAGTTAGAAATTGAAAACTGAAAATTGTAGAGTGATGCACCTGCGATCGCATGGCTATCAAAAATCGCTTAACAAGCGGCAATTTCCTATTTACAATTTTCAATTTGCAATTTTCAATATTGGGCTCGCACTCTGTTTGATCGTCGGGTCCCTCTTACTGGCGGCGGCCCAAACTCCGGCAAGTCAGGACGTCGATGTCGTTCGGACGCAAACCGATCTGACAAATCTGCCCTTCAGCGTCTCTGACAAAAACAATCGCTACCTCACGACGCTGAAAGAAAGCGACATCCGCGTGCTGGAAGACGGCGTCGTGCAGACGCTCTTCACCTTTCAGCAGGAAACTGACCAGCCGCTGGCGATCGCTTTCCTGATTGACGTGAGCGGCTCGGAAGAACGTACGCTGCCGCGAGAAAAGGCGGCCGCCCGCGCCTTCATCGAGAGCGTGATCAAGTCCGGTAAAGACCAGGCCGCGATCGTTCCCTTCGAAGGCTACGCCCATCTGGAACAGCCTTTGACACGCGACGTGCTTGGAATCTACCGGGCGCTGGAAAGCGTGGACGTCGCCGTCCCCTCGTACCAGGGTTCTGCTCCTCCGCTTACTGGAATTATCTCTAACCCGGGCACCGTAGGGCCCCCAATGGAAGGAACAACTGCGATCTGGGATGCCATCGCAGTGACTAGCCGGCAAGTGATGGCGCGTAGTGACCGCCCCAGACGGCGGGCGATCATACTTCTGACCGACGGCCACGATACGAGCAGCCGTTTGGCGAGAAGTGCCGCTATCACACAGGCAATCGCATCGGAAACAATCATCTACGCGATTGGCATCGGCGACAGCCGCCAGGAGGGCGTCGATAAAGGCGGGCTCAACCACGTCGCCGAGAGCACCGGCGGACGCGCGTTCTTTCCGAAGAAAGAAGACGACTTGAAAGCAGCGTTTGCCGAAATCGAGCGCGAACTCCGTTCGCAATACCTGGTCGCTTATTCATCCACGAACAAAAAGCATGATGGTTCGTTTCGCCGGATGACCATCGAGATCACCAATCCTGATCTGCAAAAAGAAAAGCTGACGCTTCGCTATCGGCCGGGATATTATGCAAAGAAATTGGGGTAGGTCGACGCGGGCCATCCGGGCACTAGCCTCCGGGGTCCCCGCGCGGGCAGCCCGCGTGGGGCGGGGCGGTGAAGGAGGGTTCGTCACTGCCCGATCGTCTTTTCAATCCGCCGATCGGGAACCAGCCACATCGCCGCGACCAGGACG
>Ga0137409_10000543_pt1 | contig 41687 bp, 34 predicted proteins | sample CZODoug1_16funga_FD_122059 | JGI IMG/M metagenome (GOLD analysis project Ga0137409, IMG submission 122059) | Vadose zone soil fungal communities from Angelo Coast Range Reserve, California, USA - CZODoug1_16fungal (Hybrid Assembly) | ecosystem: Environmental > Terrestrial > Soil > Vadose zone...
CACGCATCCCACCGGCGGCACCGCCGACATTCTCCCCAGTGCCATCACCGACAATCCAAATCCCGCCGTCGTCAACGCCCTTGCCTACCAAGACGTCCGCGTCAAATCCGTCCGCATCCTCGGCCTCGCCCCCGGCGATAATCTCGAATACCGCGTCATCACCACCACCACGCACCACCCACTCGCCCCCGACTTCTGGCTCGATCACTCCTTCGACCGTACCGGCGTCGTCTCTCAGGAAATGTTTGAGCTCGACATACCCACTCCCCGTCTGCGAATTCACATCAATCCAGAAACTCCTGCGCTCACGTCAGAGAACTCCGGCGAAGGCGAGTCCGCGCGTGCGCTCTATCGATGGGACATTGATTCCAAGGCGTCCAAGAATGCGACCGTGCAGAATTTGGCAAGGGCGGACATCGCTCTCACCACTTTCTCGTCTTGGGCTCGTCTTTCGAAGCGTATGTACCAGATCGGCTGGCCAGGCTTTTCCACCCAACTCTGGTACGACGTCATGAAGGCTTCCGGCGCTCCGAAGGAACCGGTCCCGCCAAGAGTCATTTACAAGTTCGTGTCTCAAAGAATCGCCACGATTGATTTGCCGGTCGACCTGTCCGGTTACGTGCGAAGAAGTGTCGACGAAGTCCTGAAATCAGGATATGGCACGTCGTTGGAGAAGGCGCTTCTCCTGTCATACGCCATGGCTCAAAACAAGGGTGTCGGCGATGTCATCGTGATGTACGGCCGCGGACGCTCGCTTGAAGATGAGTTGCCGCGCCCCTCGCTACTTTCTGGCGCTTTAGCCTCCGTTCGCGAGGGTACCCATCACTTGTTCCTGGCCATCGATGTTGGCGAAGCGCCTTTCGGCATGATCCCGGCGGACCTTCGTGGTCGAAAAGCACTTGTAATCAACGAATTTCCTGACGGTGCAAAAGATTGCTTGGTTGAGGTCCCGAGTGAGCTGCCCTTCCCCGCGATGCAGCACGTGAATGTCGAGGCCGCTCTTGCCGCCGATGGCAAGCTCACCGCACATGTTCATTATTCTTTGCGCGGGGACAACGAACTGCTCCTCCGCGTTGGGTTTCATCAAACACCGAAAGATAAATGGAAAGACCTCGCGCAGCTTCTCTCGCTCTCGGACGGCTTCCGCGGACAAGTGACCAGCGTGAACGCCTCCGATCCTTACGCCACGCGCGAGCCGTTCATGGTCGATTACGAGATCACGCAGCCCAAGTTTGTGGATTGGTCGAAGAAGCCCCTGCGCATCCCCGCTCTTCTCCCCCAGCTAGGCTTGCCCGATCCTCCCGCCAAGCCCGCTCCGGGCGCGGCTACAGCCCCCATCGAACTTGGCACGCCGCTGGAGGTCGAAACCAAGATGACTCTCCACCTTCCCCCCGGCACCGACGTTGCGGCGCCAACCGGCACTTCCGTGCAGCGCGATTACGCCACCTACGCTTCCCAATACTCCATCCAAGGCCTGACCGTCACCGCTTCACGCCACATCAACTTTTTGCTCCGGCAGGTCCCCGCCGACCGCGCTGCCGACTACAACGCCTTCCTCCGCGCCGTCCTCAGCGACCAGGCCCAGGACTTCACCCTCGACCGCGAATCGCCCCCCGCACCGGCCGCCAAACCCTAATCGGAACTCCGCCAACTGGCCGCCACTAATCACGGATTTTCTTCTTCTTTGATGGAATCAGAGAATTGAAGACTGAAAACACTGGCAGGATGTCGGCCTCGGAGAGAGGCCTTCTGGTCTTGCTTTACTAAGAACCCAAAACTAACGACTTGCAACTACCTGAGTTCGAGAATCTCTCTCTCCTTGGCGGCCGACAAATCCTCGATCTTCTTGGTCTCCGCGTGTGAAATTTTCTCCATTTCGTCCAGCGCGCGCTTCTGTTCGTCCTGGCTGATCTTCTTCTCTTTCTCCAACTTGTCGATCGCTTCCTTGACGTCCCGCCGGATGTTGCGCACGGCCGTACGGTGATTCTCCAGCACCTTGTGCAGATGCTTCACGATCTCCTTGCGGCGCTCTTCGGTGGGCGATGGCATCGGAATGCGGACTACTTTGCCGTCGTTGGTTGGATTCAGCCCAAGGTCCGAACTCCGGATGGCCTTGTCAATTAGCGGCACCACGCTCGGGTCCCACGGCGAAATCACAAGTAACGTGGCTTCCGGCACCGCCACTGTCCCTAGCTGATTCACCGGCATGGGAGTCCCGTGATAATCCACGCGGATCGACTCCAGAATGGAAGCGTTGGCCCGCCCGGTGCGCAGCGTCGCCAATTCCTTCCGGAAATCATCGACCGCTTTTTCCATCCGCACTCTGCCCGCTGCAATCGCATCTTTCGTCGTCATATTCGAAGTCCTTAGCTTTTGGTTCTTGGTTTTTCTTTCTGAAATAGTGGCAATGCCATTTAATAGCTGACGAAAATCATCCTGTTTCTGGCCGGAGTTCCGGTTCCCACTAACAACTGCTGCTATGCTGGCGACACTTTGGATCCCACGCGCTCCCCAAGAACCACGCGCTTGAGATTCCCTGGCCGGTTCATATTGAAAACTACGATCGGCATCCCGTTGTCCATGCAGAGTGAAATCGCCGTCGAGTCCATCACCTTCAGATTTTGGCTCAGCACTTCGCGGTAGGAAATTGCGGCAAAAAATTTCGCGTCCGGAATCTGCTCGGGATCGGCGTCGTAAACTCCATCCACCCGCGTAGCCTTCAGGATTACGTCCGCCTTGATTTCCATCGCGCGCAGCGCCCCGGCGGTGTCTGTCGAAAAATACGGATTCCCCGTGCCGGCCGCAAAAATCACCACGCGATCCTTTTCCAAGTGTCGCACCGCGCGCCGCCGGATAAACGGCTCGGAAACCTCTTTCATCTCGATGGCGCTCAGCACGCGAGTAAACACGCCTTCTTTTTCCAGTGCGTCCTGCAGCGCCAGCGCGTTGATTACTGTCGCCAGCATGCCCATGTAGTCGCCGGTCGCGCGGTCAATCTCAAAGCCTTTTTGCCGCGCGCCGCGGAAGATATTCCCTCCACCGACCATGATCGCCGTTTGCACGCCCAGCGCGTGCACTTCTTTCAGTTCGCGCGCGATGGCTTGAATCGTTTCCCCGTGAATGCCGAATCCTTGCGGCCCCTGGAACGACTCTCCGGAAAGCTTCAGCAAAATTCTTTGGTACGCCGGCTTGGCTTTTTTCACGCCCTTCTTACCAGCTTTCTTCGTCGCCGCCATGAGTCTCCATTCGCGCCATCTGAAATCACCGGAATTGTAACAAACTATCCTCGCCCCCGCACTTTTGGAATGACGAAGCTCGTTCCCGCACTCCAAAGAAAAAGCGCTCCGAACGGGTCGGAGCGCATGGGGCACTGTTTCAGATGTTGTTCGAGCTACGCATTGACCGGCACTGGCAGCGAAGCCGTCTCTGGCCCAGGGCCGCCGGATTCTCCGACTTTGAAGCGCACGAAGCGCCGGATCGAAATATTTTCGCCCAGCTTGATGACGGCTTGGGCGATCATCTCGCCGATGGTCACGCCCTCGTCCTTGATGTAGTGCTGCTCGTAGAGGCAGTTTTCCTCGTAGAATTTTTCCATTTTGCCGTTGACGATTTTTTCGACCACCGCTTCGGGTTTGCCTGTCGCCAGCGCTTGCGCCTTGTAAATGTCGCGTTCTTTCTCGAGCATCTCCGGCGTCACTTCTTCACGCCGCACGTAACGCGGATCGAGCGCCGCGATATGCATGGCAATGTCGTGCGAAAGGTGCTGGAACGCATCCGTGCGCGCCACGAAGTCGGATTCGCAGTTCAGCTCCACCAGTACTCCGATTTTTCCACCGGCGTGGATGTAGTAGCCCACGAGGCCTTCCGATGCTTCGCGCATGGCTTTTTTCGCGGCCGCAGCTTGTCCCTTCTTCCGCAGAATGGCGATGGCTTTTTCGATGTCGCCGGCCGCTTCCACGAGCGCCGCGCGGCAATCCGCAAAACCGGCGTTGGTCCGCTCGCGCAATTCTTTCACGAGTTGTGCTGGGATTTGCATAGCTGGCTGTTGTGTGCTCATCCTTTTCTCTTTGCTGATTGGCAATTTCTAGGTTAGTTCGTTTGCTTGCAAAACGGCCCGCACCGAATCGCTCGGCGCGGGCCTCAGAATATTTTCACCCGCGCAATGTTTTAGATTTTTTCGTCGTCGGGAGGAACAGTGGCTTCCGCAGTTTCAGCTGGCTCCGCCGGGGTTTCCACAACACCCTCGACGAAATCGCCTTCCTGCTTTTCGTACTGTTCGTACGCGCTGGTATCCACGTATTCGACGCCGTCGACGAGTGCCTGATCCTCGGCGGCTTTCTGCTCGGCCACTTGCGATTGCTGGTAGGCGTTGTGGCCTTCCTGCACTGAATCCGCAATCTTGGTCGTAAACAAACGGATGGCGCGCAGCGCGTCGTCGTTTCCGGGAATGATCCAGTCCACCACGTCCGGATCGCAATTCGTATCCACTACCGAAACGACCGGCACACCCATGCGGCGCGCTTCTTTCACGGCAATCTCTTCCGCGTTGGAATCGATCACGAACATGGCGTCCGGCAATTGGGTCATGTTCTCGATACCTTCGAGATTCTGAAATAGGTGCTTCATCTCGCGGTCCAGCCGCGCTTGCTCTTTCTTGGAGAGCTCTTTGATGCGGCCATCTTCATTCATGGCCTTCAGCAGCTTCAGCCGTTTGATGGATTTCTGCAGCGTCGCCCAATTGGTCAGCGTGCCGCCCAGCCAGCGGTGATTCACGAAAAACGCACCGCAGCGCTTCGCCTCTTCGGCGACCGCTTCCTGAGCCTGCCGCTTGGTGCCCACAAAAAGAACGTTTCTGCCCTGCCCGGAGAGTTCGCTGACGAAGCGGCTCGCTTCGCGGAACATCTTGAGGGTTTTCTGAAGATCGATAATGTGGATGCCGTTGCGTTCGCCGAAAATGTACTCCTTCATCTTCGGGTTCCAGCGCCGCGTCTGGTGACCGAAGTGAACTCCGGCCTCCAGCAATTCTTTCATCGTAATTTCTACTGCCAAGTTTCCTCCTAGTAGGATAGCTGTTTGCGGTGGCGGCGCTTCAAGTTACGAAGTCATCGCCACAGAACAGCCTCTTGCCGGCTCCTTGCCGGCCGTGATCTCAGCGGACCAACTTGCGCCGGCCCGCTGGAGCTCGGAACAGCCCGGGCATCGCCAGGGCTGCAAACTTTAACGCTTCGTGAACTGGAAGCGCTTGCGCGCGCCCTTCTGTCCGTACTTCTTGCGTTCCTTCATGCGTGAATCGCGCGTCAAAAAACCGTTCTTGCGCAGCGCCGGCCGCAACTCCGGATTGAACCGCGAGATCGCCCGCGACAATCCCATGCGCACCGCGCCCGCTTGCCCGCCCACGCCGCCGCCATGCGCCGTCACCACCACATCCACCTGGTCGGCGATGTTCGTGAACTTCAGAGGCTCAATCGCGTCATGCTTCCACGCGTGATTCGGAAAATACTGCTCGACTGTCCGTTTGTTGATCGTGAACTTGCCGCTTCCCGGACGAAGGAACACCCGCGCCACCGATTCTTTGCGCCGTCCGGTTCCCAGAAACCAAGTCTGCGTGCCCGATAGGGGCGTACCAGTTGAACCCAATGTTCCTCCTAACGATGGATGGCTGCCCGGCAGCCATCTCGATACCACTCCGCAGAGCAGCAAATTCCCGTTCCGCTGCTTGGCGGATCAATCTCAAACTTCACGCCTGCTTATTCCCCGCTAAGGCACCACTTAGTAGGAACAGCTACGTGCGGAAAAAATCTTTCTTACAGCGTTACGGCTTGGGGCTTTTGCCCCGCGTGCCGCGCCAAACCAGCGGCATCCCGGTACACGCGCAATTTCTTCGCGCGGCGCGCTCGAAGCTTGTTCTTCGGCAGCATGCCGAGAACCGCTTCGCGGATCATCCAGTCGGACTTGGACTCGCGCAACCGCTTGGCCGGAACTTCCTTTAATCCGCCGGGATACCCGCTGTGCGAATAATAAATCTTTTGCTCGACCTTGTTCCCGGTCATGCGAACTTTGTCGGCGTTAATCACGACCACGTGGTCACCCGAATCCAGATACGGAGTGAAGCTCGGGTTGTCCTTGCCCATAAGCATGCGCGCGACTTTGGTCGCCAGGCGCCCCAGCACCACGTTGGTGGCATCCACCACAAACCAGTTTGCGCCCACTTTTAGGGCTTCGGCTTCTTCACCTTTGGCTACGTACGTCCTCATTGCGCTCAGTCACACCTTTCCCTGTAGGGATAAACACTAATCTTAGGGTTTGCCCTTTGTTTTGTCAACGAAGAGTTGGCGGATGCGGTGGGTTAGGGTATGGATTCGGAGGGCAGTTTGAGCCACGCGAGGGCAAAGATAAGGAGGGCCACAGAAAGGAACGTGGTTGGGACGATGAAGAAGTAGCGGAGTGCTACGCCCACCATGACAACCAGCCAGAGAATGTTGACCAGGCAGATGCGTTTAAGAAGGGCGGCACGTTCCTTGACGATAGAGAGGTCGAGGAGGCCGAAGCCAAGAGCGGCGAGCATGAAGCAAATACTGAAGCCGGTCATGAAGTTGTCCATGCTGCGCATGGTGCCCGCTACATTGAATTTGTAATTGGACATGAGATCGAACAATTGGCGCTCGGTCGCGTTCTGGGGCGTAAGCGGGTTGATGAAAGAAAGAGAATGCACCGAGCCCATAAGCAGCAACCAAATGGCACCAGCGAGGAAAAGACGTCTGCCCCATTTGTCAGTCATGGCAAAAGTTTATAACACGAAGTGCGTATCTTGGGAGTGCGGGAACTTGCTCCCGCTTTTCCGTCGGCGCAGAAGACTTAGTTCTCGCAGACGATCGCAACCTCAGGAAAAGCGGCGACAAGCCGCCGCACTCCCAAAAGGGAGGCGAGTCAGGCGCGCGAGACCGGGGTCCAGACTTGCATGGGAGTCGCCGTTCGGTTGGCCCATGCGTAATACGGAATGAAGGTCAAAGCGACAGGCTTGGATTTGCGAAGCTCGCGGGAATAGCGGAAGTAGAGCTGGGGGTGCTCCGCCGATTCTCCGTAGGCCGCACCGGCATGGCGCAGCAGGAGGACGCCGCCAAGCAAGTCCTTCTGAAATTCTTCCTGGAATGGCGCGTTCAAATTCGGACCCAACTGCAGCGCCACATCTTTCAGAGCCACGTCCTCCGGCTGGTCGATTTGCTCCAAACAATAAACCAGCGGTCCGCGCTGGACGGCGACGCGGCCATTGTTTTCGATGACTTGTGCATTGGCCTCCAGAAGCTGGGGTTGCATGTTGAACTGCGCGCGGATGACGTCTCCGCCGGACCAGCGGCGGCGGAGCGGAAGATACTGGCCGAGAGTGGCGCCGCCAACCGGCTTTCCGTTGACGACGACCTGGGCGCCGTCGGTCCATCCGGGGATTCGAATGAAAAAGGTGAACTCAGAGGGTTCGGCGGGAGTGATGGTAATTTCGGCGGCGCCATCCCAGGGGTAATTTGTCTTTTGGCGGACCTTCAAACCGACGCCGTTTTCGAGGTGCCAGTCGAGTTCCGAATTGTCGAAGAGGTGGAGATAAATGCCCTCGCTGCTGGTGCTATAGAAATACCCCGGCAGCGAGGCAAAGGTGCGCTCCAGATTCGGCGGGCAGCAAGTGGTGTCGTACCAATCGTTGCGAATCTTATCGCCGCCAGAAGGATCAAACGCCAGTGGATTGCGGTAGCAGTAGAGCGTCCCGTCCAGTGACATCCCCGAATTGATGCCATTGTATAGAGCGCGTTCTATGACGTCCGCGAATTTGGCTTCCCCGGTAGCGGCGAGCATGCGCCAATTCCACATCATGTTCCCGATAGCCGCGCAACTTTCTCCGTAGGCTCGGGCGTTGGGCAGTTCGTAAGGATCACCGAACGCTTCGCCATCGCTGCGCGCACCGACTCCTCCCGTGACATACATTTGCGATTTGACGAGGTCGTTCCACAAAACGTCGAGCGTCTTCCAGTAGGCGGAATCGCCGGTTTCCAGGTAATAGTCGGCGGCGCCGCAGCAAGCGTACATAGCGCGCACCGCGTGACCTTCCAGGTGCGTTCGCGAGGTGAACGGGGTGCCGCAGAAATGATAGACGTAATCCCCTGGCTGAACATGCATCCGCGAATCGCCGGCGAGGAGGTAGCGTGCAAGCTCGAGCTGGCGTTTGTCGCCGGTCATTCGATAGAGCTCGACCAAGGCCAATTCCATTTCCGGATGGCCGGAGAACAAGGGCTTTTTATCCGTCCCCGGACCGAAGGTGGGAAGTAGAAAATTATTTACAAAACGGATTCCGGCGTCCAGCAAAGCTCGATCGCCGGTAGCGCGATAGTAGGCCGTGGCGCCTTGCAGGAAATGGCCCATGTTGTAAAGCTCATGGCCCCACTGCTGGACCTTCGGCTGCATTCGTTGGGAGGCATGCTCGCCGACATAGTAGGTGTTCAGGTAGCCGTCGGGCTGCTGCGCCGCAAGGACGTCTTTCGAAATTTTCTCGACCGCGGCACGGAGTTCGGGACGATCGCCAGATTGCAGAGCAAATCCGGCTGCTTCCGTCCACTTGTAAACGTCGGAATCGGAATAGACCGGGCCGCGCTGCGACGCAGTACTCTTTCCGGTGAGGCGGCGAAAATTGTCCATGCGGCCGTTGGCTTCCAATAATTTTTCCATCGAAGGAATGCTTTTGTTGACGTTGACTTCGCGGCGTTGCGCCCAGAAACCATTTTCAATGGTGACGGCGCGCACCGGCACGTTCCGCAGTTTGGCGTACGGGGATTTTGTGAGATTGAGAATGCCCTGGTCCCGCCACGGCGGCGTGCTCGTGAGGGCGACCGATGATTGCGCGGAATTTTCAAGCGCGCCAACTCTTGCCGCGGTGAAACTGGCAAGAAGTTCACGGCTCGACGGCAAGCAGGAAATCGTGGCGGCGGAGATTGCTGAGGATACAAACTGCCGGCGTGAAACGCCTGGTGTCTTGCTCATTGTTCGTGGACTCCTTGCCGTTGACTTGCGGAATCGTTCGCGTGCGAATCATAACTCAATGGGCAGCCGTCAAGCCCCCGGTGAAAGAAAAAACGGTCAGCCAGCTTCCGGGCACCGCATCGCGCAATGTGCCGAAATCGGTCATCGTGCTTACGCCCGATTGCTAGCCCGGACATAGAAAAATCGTAAGGATTCTACTCTTTCTGAGAGACAAGAGGAGGGCGGAGGGGACAAAAAATGTGCTTTCCAAATGGGGTCCTTTTTGGTACTCTTTGGATCAAGCGGTGTCCCCCCGCGGGTCGGTTTTGCCATGCTACGAACTGATCTCGACACGCCCTTGCTGACCAGTCCCTCGTACGCCGCGAGGCCCGTTTCCCATTTTGTCAGACTTACCTGCTCTGGAATTCTCATCATCTCTTGCACAGTTTTTGGCTTCTCGCAGTGTTACGCCCAGGATGTCGCTGACGCAGCGCGCCAAGAGCAGACCCGGAAGCAAAATCAGCAAAAAAAACCCAAACACGTTTATACCGACGAAGATCTAAAGCGCGCCCAGATTCTTACTCCTGAAGATCGCGCTGAAGTAGAAGCGCGGAAATTGCAGCAGCCTCTTCCAGGTGCGGAGAATGCACAGCCGCTTGACGCGCAGGCAGTTACCGCCGACGAACCTCTTGGCGACGTCGCCCGGCGCTACCGCAAACAAAGGGAGTTACTCAGACTTCAGGAATCCGCACAGTTCCATCTTCCGTTTATCGAAGAGACCGTGCATGCCTCTCCCAAACCCTCGGTACTTGTCGAAATCAAGCCTCCGGCGCTCGATTCGCCTAAGCCCTCAGTGATGCCGTTGCGTACGATCATCTCTATTCCTGCGCCGCCGCCGCAGGAGGAACCGTTCCAGCCGCCCGTGAAACGCTCCCCCTTCGAGCGCCCGCGAGTTTTCTTGTCGGCCCCACGTGTTGCGCCGTCGCAACCGTCCGTGAATCACGTGGCACCTCCTCAGCCGCCCGCGGTAGGCGTGGCCCCTGCACACCCGTCAACAATCCCGGTAGCGCCCGCGAAACCCTCGGCACCGCCTCCGGTCGTTCGCTTGATGCCGCCAAACCGGACCTCCCCTCGGATGACGCCAGCGGAACCTTGTGAACCTGCCGTCCACACGGCACCTTCGAACGCGTCCACACTGCCTGTAACGCCTTCTAAACCGGACGCTCCCGCGCATGACTTAAAGGTGATGCCTGTTCCTGCGCCAGTCGTTCACGTGGCACCGTTGCAACCAGCGCTACCTAAAGTTCCCGCTGTGCCTGTGCAACCTTCGACCATCTCAGTGGCACCTTCGGGACCGATTGCTCCGAAGCCAGACTTTAGGTTGTTGCCTTCTCCCGCGACCGCAGTTCACAAGGCGTCAGCGCCTCCTGCCGCCCCTGTCGTTCGGACTGTTCCGCCTCAGACATCTGTAATCTCGGTAACGCCGTCGAAACCGCCTGCTCCGAAGCCAGACTTGAGCGTGTCGCCTTCTCCAGCGCCTGTCGTTCGCGTGGCGCCGGCGCTGCCCGTGGCGCCGGTGGTTCGTCCGACACCCGCGAAGCCGTCAGTCCTTGGCGTTGCTCCTTCCCAACCCGCCGCGCCTGTTGTTCGAGTTGCGCCTTCGCAGCCGACCGCGCCCGCACGTACCGCACCCGTCGGCCCGGCGAAATTGAACGTAATCACGGTGCAGCCAGGCGATTCCCTCTGGAAACTCGCACAGCAGAATCTCGGCGAGGCTCTTCGCTGGCATGAGCTGCTTGCTGCGAATCCGGCTATCGTTGACCCCAACCACATCGTGGCGGGCGCTCACCTTTTTCTGCCCGCGATATCCTCTCGATTCCGCACGGCCACGAGCATCATCGTTCAAAAAGGCGACACCCTCTCGGAGATCGCCAGGGCCCATTTTGGCCACGCTTCCTTTTGGGCATGTATTGCGCATGCCAATCCCACAGTCCACGATGCCAATCTGATTTACGAAGGCCAGTCTCTGCTCCTCCCCGGCAGCTGCAAACCATAGCTTTTTCGGTGTCGCCAGGGCCGCGCTGCCTCTAAATTCCGTATAAAACTACTTCGGTATTTTGGAGGGGCCTTCCGTTTTTGGAAGCCTGATCCACGCTCCAGATTCAACTCAGCCGAGGTAAACCTTTAAGGCGCTGATATCACTCCCTTTCGGGCCGGGTGAATAAAAGTCCATTCTGGCACTGCGATTGCGAATTCACGCGGGGCAGCGTTGAGCAATTCAGGTGCGTAGGCACACAGGAGGAGTTGAAAAATGGAAGTTGCATCGAGAATCCTGCTTGGCACTCGTAGTTTTTTCGTTCGAGCGTTCGTTTTGGCCGTACTTACGGCCGCCTTGGGAAGCAACCTTTTCGCGCAGTCTACAGCGACTTTGGGCGGCACCGTGACCGACGCCACAGGGGCTGTCGTCGCAAACGCGAAGGTTGTAGCGACCAACCAAGCTACAGGAGTCGAAACCGCTACCCAGACTGACTCTGCTGGGGCGTATCTCCTTCCCTCGCTGCCAATTGGAACTTATCGCATCCAGATCAACGCTTCCGGTTTCCAATCCTCAATCATTTCCAACCTAAAGCTCGAGGTGGCAACCGCTCTCACGCAGAACATTCAACTAAAAGTCGGGCAAGCCGCGGAAAAAATCGAGATCGTGGCCGATGCCGCACTCGTCGATACCACCACCACTGGCGTGGGACAAGTCATCAACGATAAGGTCGTGCAGGAAATTCCCCTGAATGGGCGCCACTTTACGGATCTCAGCTTGCTGACCACCGGCACGGTTACACCGCCCGCAAACGGATTCTTGTCTGCGCCGCTGCGCGGTCAGGGCTCATTTGGGATCAATACGGCGGGCCAGCGCGAGGATACCACCAATTGGCTGGTCAACGGGATCAACTTGAACGACAACGTCCAGAATCAGATCACCTTTCAGCCGCCCATCGATACCCTTGCGGAATATAAGATCGACAACTCCACGTTTCCCGCTCAATACGGCCGAAACGCAGGTGCAATCGTGAACCTTGCCACTCGCTCCGGAGGCAACGACTATCACGGCGAACTCTTCGAGTTCCTCAGAAACAACGCACTGGATGCACGTAACTTTTTCAACCCCACTTTCAAGGCGGGCGTATTCAACCCTCAAGCCCCGTTCAAACGCAACGATTTCGGCGCCACTTTTGGCGGTCCCATCAAGAAGAACAAAATTTTCTTCTTCCTGGCCTACGAAGGACTCCGCCAGCACCAGAGCTTGACGGTAGCTTCCAGCCGAGTTCCCAGCCAGAATGAAAGAGCCGCCGTAACTTCCCCCACGATTCAGAAGATCCTTGCGCTCATTCCCGCTGCCAACCTGGTGGGTTCGGGCACCGCGACAGATCCCACCACTTTTAACGCATTTACCGGTGCAACCTTGGCCAACGTTTCTCTCAATCAGGGCTCCGCCGACCTGGACATTCAACTTTCCGACAAAGACCGCATTCACGGCTACTACGTCGTGCAAAAGGATCTCCGCCAGGAGCCGACTGCTGGTGGCGCAATTAATGCGAACCTCCCTGGGTACGGAGATACCCGCGACGGTTTCCGGCACCTGATGACGTTGAGCGAAGACCACGTTTTTGGCCCCTCGCTGACGAACACTGTTCGCCTGGGTTTCAACCGCATCCATCTGACGTTTACGCCAAAAGCGTTGCTTGACCCTACCGCATTCAATATCATCATGCCTGCGGGTGCTCCGGCGGCCTCAGGAATCCCCTTCTTCAACATAGGAAATGCGCTCGGCTTTGGCGGTCCCACTGGCGAACCGCAGGGCCGCGGCGACACTACGGGGGTCTTGAATGACGACGTGAGTTGGCTGAGAGGGCGTCATACCTTCTACTTTGGTGGTGAAGTTCGGCGCGCCTACAACAACAACATCGCGTTCAACGTGGGAAGCTTCACGTTCAACGCCACGGGAGTTAGCGCGATGCAAAACTTCCTGAACGGGAACGCTCAAGCGTTCACGGTCCAACTCGGCTCGGGAAATGACAAGATTCTCCAGCCCTCTTACGACGCCTTTGCGCAAGATAGCTTCAAGTGGAGGCCCAACTTCACCTTTAATATCGGCTTACGATACGCTTGGAACTCCTCGCCGTCCGAAAGTGCCGGTCAATTCACGCAGTTCGATCGCACGACGGGAACTCTTGTTTCAGCCCCCCAGCCGTATCACACCAACAACAAGAACTTCCAACCTCGTGTGGGCTTTGCTTGGGACCCCTTTAAGAATGGAAAGACGTCGGTTAGGGCCGCCTATGCAATCATGACCCAGGACCCCACGACCAACATCGTCACCGGGTTGAGCGGCAACCCGCCCTTCGCTATCCCCATTTCGATTAGCAGCGGCGCCATCGATGTGAGCGATCCCGGAGGTTCTCTCGGCACAACGAGCCTAGGCCCGGCGGCCATCAACCCCAATTTCAACGACATGTATGCCCAGGATTGGAACCTGACGATCGATCGACAGCTAACTTCAAGCATGGGCCTTAGCGTTGCCTATGTTGGGTTGAAGGGAACACACCTTCAACTGAATCAGAACATCAATCAGCCGCTGGTGACAAACAACGTTTACGGTGCGACGCGGCCATTCCCAACACTTCCGGCTACTAGCTCAATCCTGCCGGCCCAGTGCACGGCTCCTCATCCAGCCTGCACCCTTGGCAACATCAACCAGGTGAACAGCAACGGAAACTCGAACTACAACGCCCTATGGGTCACACTCAACAAGCACTTCTCCCACGGGCTGCAATTCTTGAGCTCTTACACCTACTCCAAGTCGCTGGACTACAACTCCCTGTCCACGGGCGAGTCATACATCATTCAAAACGCGTACAACCCGCGCGGGGATTACGGCCCCTCCGAGTTTGATGTCCGCCACCGCTTCGTCCTGAGCGGTTTCTACCAACTGCCCTTCAAAGCCAATCGCCTTGTTGCCGGATGGGAAGTCGGCACCGTGGTTCAGGCGCAAACTGGAAATCCGTTGAATCCGACGATGTCGATCAACCCCGGTGTCAGCTTGACCGTTCGACCGAATGTGACCGGATCCATCAAGACCACGGGAGATCCAGCGGACTGGTTTGGCGCGCTTGGGGTAGCCGCAACCTCGACAACGCCGGCAATCCCGGGATTCTTTGCCTCGGAGTTGTCATCCCCCTGCGCGGTTGGGACCACGGGGACATGCCATCCCGGCAATCTGAGCCGCAACGCGGTCACCGGGCCGAGCTTCGTCAACACCGACTTCTCCGTCATCAAGAACACCAGGGTAACGGAGAGATTGAACGTGCAGTTCCGTGGGGAACTGTTTGACATCTTCAATCATCCGAACTTCGGGAACCCATTACTCACGTTCACACCGACAAGCACAACTTTCGGCGCAATCAACAACACGCGCTTCCCGACGGGCGATTTCGGCTCCGCTCGGCAGATCCAGTTCTCGCTTAAAGTGCAATTCTGACCAAGCGTGACTGTCCAGGGGGGCGGGCTCCGGCTCGCCCCCTTTTTGTTTGCGGCATGGGCTTTCCGGCGGCGACGATCCCCGTCATCAGGGCTTCTCCAACCTTTGATTCTGAGATGCGAACCTGCCCCCGGCTCAGCGACAAGATGCCTTTTTCAGTTACAATAATCACAGGTTGCGAACTGTATTTGTGAGGTCCAGTTGATTCACCCGAACGTCTTTCATAACGACGCCCTGCTGCCCATCGAGAAAGTACGCCTCTCTCCCGGCCAAGCTGGTCTCATCTGCGGCTGGGGTATCTTCACCACCCTGCGTATCTCGCGAGGCGAGGCGTTTGCTTATGAGCGCCACTGGCGCCGGCTCGAAAAAGACGCCGGGATCACCCGCCTTCCCATGCCCTACACCGCCGCCAAGGTGCGAGTGAATTTGCATGAAGTCATTCGCGCTAACCAAGTGACGGAAGGCTGCGCGCGCATCTATTTGGTTTACAACACCGTGGGGTACTGGCAAAGCGAAGAAAAACATCCGCAGGTGGATCTCATCATTTACAGCGCCGGCCTTCCCGAACATCGCGAGGTCGTGCGCCTGGCCATGCGCGAACACGGCCGGCACGCGGCGTCTCCGATGGCCGGCGTAAAAAGCATCTCCTGGCTCAACAATGTTTGGGCCGTTTCGGAAGCGGTGAAAGAAGGCTCCGACGAAGTCGTCATGCTCAACGAGCGCGGCGAAGTGGCCGAATGCACTTCCGCAAACATTTTCGCCGTGAAGAATGAAAAAATCCTTACGCCGCCGCTCAACTCCGGCTGCCTCGAAGGCGTCACACGCGGTATCCTGATGGAAATTGCGCCAGAAGCAGGCGTATCGGTCATCGAGCAGGCCCTACGCCCGGAAGACCTGTACTCCGCCGACGAAGTGTTTATCTCTTCCACGAACCGCAATCTGATCAGCGTCGGCGAAATCGCGGGCAACAAAATCCCGACGCCCGGCGCGGTCTGCGAGCGGCTCAACGATCTGTTCGACGCCTACGTCGCGGAATATGTCTCGCGCCGGCTGGCTTCGGCAGCGCGCTGAGCACCGCAGGGAGATGATCGTCAGAGGCAGAGTCCGTTGGCCCGGTAGTGGCCGCGTCCCAGGAATATCCCGCCCTCGTGTCGTGTCTACAGGGAATCCGTGTCGGACTTCATGTAAAGTAGATGAAGCAAACAAATGTGCTTTTTCAGAGGGAATCAGTAACGATGAATCGGGAGTCTGGGTTTTAAATGGCCAGCGATGCAAACTTGACGGCAGTCGGGGCTGCGGCCCCTTCTGACACTGGCGAGAAGACCGTCTTCAAAATCCTTTTGACTATCAGCTTCTGCCACTTGTTGAACGACACGATCCAGTCTTTGATGCCGCCGGTCTATCCGCTCTTGCAGAGAACCTTTCATTTTAATTACTGGCAAGTGGGCCGCATCGCGCTCACTACGCAACTAACCGCATCGATCCTCCAGCCTATCGTGGGCTTCTACACTGACCGCCGCCCAAAGCCCTACTCACTGGCCGTCGGAATGGGCGTCACCATGATCGGACTCGTGGCCTTCGCCATGGCTCCCAGTTACGGCACCATTCTCGCGGCCGCGGCGCTCGTGGGCATTGGCTCCGCTGTGTTCCATCCGGAGTCCTCGCGCATCGCGCGCTTGGCCTCCGGCGGACAACACGGTATGGCGCAGTCCTTATTCCAGGTGGGCGGCAACGCCGGTTCTGCCCTGGGCCCCTTGTTGGCCTGGGCGTTTATCAGCGGACAGTCGAGCATTGCGTGGTTTTCGCTCTTAGCTTTGATCGCCATAGTCCTGCTCACCAACATCGGGACATGGTTTCGCAATCATCCCATGCATCTTCCGAAGCCGATCACCTTTGATCCCGCGAGTCTTGCCTCTTCGCGCGCCGCTCCTCCGAGCTCGGTCCTAGCCCCCAGGAAAGTGGCCCTCGCTCTGGCTATTCTTGGAGCGCTCATGTTTTCAAAGTTTTTTTATCTCGCCAGCCTGACGAATTACTACACGTTTTATCTGATGGGCAAGTTTCACCTCACCATTCAGAATGCGCAGTTGCACCTCTTTCTCTTCTTGGCTGCTGCCGCAGCCGGCACGTACATCGGTGGCCCGGTGGGCGATAAAATTGGCCGCAAATACGTCATCTGGGTTTCCATTCTCGGCGTCTTGCCATTCAGTCTGCTGCTGCCCTATTCCAATCTTTTCTGGACCAGCGTCCTCAGCGTGGTAATCGGCTTCATCATAGCCTCTGCTTTTTCCGCGATTCTCGTCTACGCGCAGGAACTTATGCCCGGAAGAATCGGCCTGGTTTCGGGGCTATTTTTTGGCTTGGCCTTCGGCATGGGCGGCATCGGCGCAGCCCTCCTCGGCAAGCTCGCCGACCTCACCGACATCAATTTCGTCTATCGCGTCTGTTCGTTTCTCCCCGTTATCGGCATCTTCACCGCTTTCCTCCCCAACCTCGAACCGCCGAAAGTGAAAGCCGTGGCGTCGCAAAGAGCGACCGCCTGATTGTGGCAACTGCCGCCGCTGAATCGTGAATTTCAGGTCAAAACATGATATTCCGATCGCACCTAAAAAGGTGCGTACTTGGGGGTATGCCAATGCTGGACATCACGCGCGACATTCAATCGCTCACTACCTTTCGCCGTCGCTCTGGCGACTTTATGAAGCAGCTTAGCAAGAGCAAGCGTCCGGTGGTGCTTACCGTGAAGGGAAAGGCCGCGGCGGTCGTGCTGGACGCTGGCGCATATCAACGCCTGCTCGACATTGCCGCCCTCGCTGATCCTGAGGAGGGGATTCGTCAGGGCCTGGCGGACGCGAAAAAGGGAAAGACCCGGCCTGTGAAGGAATTTTTCGACGCGTTTGAAGCAAAGCATGGCCTACCTCGTTAGGATCACTTCCCGGGCAGAGCGCGACCTTTCTCACATCTATGGGAAGATTCACGCTGAGCATGCTGGCGCTGCATTGGAATGGTATCAGGGCCTCAAGGAAGCCATGTACAGCCTGCAAGAACGGCCCGACAGATGCTCTATCACGCGCAAGCGAGGCCCTCTGCGGCACCTGCTCTCCGGGTACAAACCTCACATCTACCTTGTAATTTTCCGTGTACTTCCGAAACTAAGACAGGTCGAAGTGCTTCACGTCCGTCATGGCGCAAGGCGCAAATTCAAACCGTCCGACATCGCCTAGCCTAGCCAACTCTCCATCTCTCCATCTTCTTCCCGCGTGCTACAATTCCCCGCCGAGTCGCCTATGCCCGATACCGCACCTCTCGCCGGTGAAGCAGTCCTCGAAGTCGTTTCCCCCGACGGCGCGCGCCGCTTCGCGCGCGTCACGCAGACGCCCTTTATGATCGGGCGAGGCGCGGAGACCGGCAATCACTTGCAGCTCTCCGACCGCCGCATTTCCCGCAACTGCGCCGCCGTGGTGATCGAGGCCAATCGCTTCTATGTTGAAGATCGCGGCCAGCGCCGCGGCCTCTTCGTCAACGGCGAGAAAGTGGACAGCCGCGAGTTGCGGGACGGCGACTCGATCACTTTCGGTCTCGACGACTCCTACGAAATCATCTTCCGCTCCGGCAAGACCTCGGACGAGGACTCCCTTCCCCATCTCCTCACGCGCATGGAGCACATCACCAGTTCGGAGCCGACCAGTGGCGGCGGTCTGGTCAAGCTTAAGCGGCTCCTGGAAGCAACGTCCTTGCTCCACTCACAACTTCCGCTCGATGTCGTTCTAGGCCATATGCTGGACCACGCCGTCTCCGTCACCGACGCCGATCGCGGCTTGCTCCTCGAAGCTGACGCCGCGGGCGCGCTCAAAGTGAAACTCGCGCGGCGGAGCGGCGGACTGCGCCTCCCTCCCGAGAGCCTCACGCCTAGCCAGACGGCCATCCAACTCGCGATGAAACAACAGTCTCCAGTCATTACCGAAGACCTTGCGCAAGCCGACGTGGATTTGCAGGCCGCGCAGAGCATCGTGGCCCAGCGCCTCCGAGCCGTGGTGGTGATTCCTCTTTTTGGGATGACCCGCGCCAACACGCAGGAATCCATGGTCAACGTAAAGCGCGGGGATTTCCTCGGCATCCTCTATCTCGATTCGCGCCGTCCCGCCGCCTTCTCCAAACTCGACCGCCAAATTCTCGATGCTCTCGCCGCCGACGCCGCGAGCATCCTTGACAACGCCCGCCTCGTTGAACGAGAGCGCGAACGCCAGCGACTCGAGCAGGAAATCAATATCGCCCGCGACATTCAGCAAGCGCTGCTCCCGCGCGATTTCCGCGAATACCCGCATCTCGCCGTCACCGGCTTCAATCTCCCTTGTTTATCCGTCGGCGGTGACTACTTCGACGTTTTTCCGCTTAGCGAAGGCCGCACCGCGTTTCTCATCGCCGACGTTTCCGGCAAGGGACTCGGCGCCGCGATTCTCACTACCATGCTTCAGGGTGCGCTCTCCGGAATGACCCTCGGCATCGATCCCGCGCGCGTCGTCAATCATGTCAATCAGTTCCTGTGCTCCCATTCCGAGGTCGGACGTTACGCCACCATGTTTTTCGGTATTCTCGATCAACAAGGCCACCTGGAATTCATAAACGCCGGGCACCCCTCCCCCATCCTCATTCGCCGCGGCGTCGCCGAAGAAGCATTCACTGAAGGCTCGTATCCCGTCGGCCTCGTACCCGAAGCCCAGTACACCGCGGTTTGTCTGAAGCTTGAACCGGGCGATACCCTGGTGCTGTTCAGCGACGGCGTCACGGAAGCCGCCGATCCTGATGAACAGATGTTTGGCACCGCACGCCTCAAAGAACTCCTTACCGGCCAGCTCGAGTGCCCCCTCGAGCAGCTCCAGAAATGCGTGCTCGAGGCTGTCGAAAACTTTGCCCGCGGCGCACACCAAGCTGACGACTTAACCCTTCTCATCGTCCGCTACCGGGCTACCGCGGCCACCACGGACACTGATGTGCCGTTATCTTCTTCGTCCTCAGCTTCAGTTGCTTCCGTCTGAATACAATTGTGGGGCGTTCGTCGCCGGATCTTATCTACCAACTCTAGAGACAAAAATAGGGCGAAAGCCGCGGTCATCGGCCTTCGCCCTGTTTTCATTGCGTGGATTTGTTCAGCCTGCGCGGAGAAAGCCCTTCAGTCGTTAGAGCTATTTCCGTCTTCCGTCTTACGCGCCGAGATCCTTGAGGTCGTCCTTGGCCTGCTGCTCGGCGTTCTTGGCGCCGCCCTTGGCGTCCGCGCTGGGATTCAGCTCATGGATGGCCTTGTGTAATCCTTCGGCTTTGTCGCCAATCGAGCCTTTGCACCCGGACAGATCCGCGTTGGTGTGCACGCCCGTCACTTTCGCCCGCAGGCAATTGAATTCCACTCCGAGATTGTGGCTGGCGTGAAGCGTGGCAAGGCATTCATTCAATGCCGTGAACGGTGCGCAAGCATCCGTGGCGTTCGCATCGGCCGCCAGAATTCCCTGCGTCTGGAGTTTCGGTGTCAGCTTTTTTTCGATGTCGCTGCGGCTGCCATTCGAATCCGCTGTGTTCTTGGAATCCTTGTCCTTCTTCACCCATTTGATGGGATTGAGGGAGTGGCCCTTCGAACTCGACGAACTGGAACTTCCCTGCGCTGCTCCCGAGGCGCCGGCGCCCGCGGGGCCTTGGGCCCCAGCGCGCTCTGCGCCAACGGTCAACAAAAGACAAAAGCTCGCAATCGAGACTGCCAGAACCAAATGTGATCTTTTCATCGTTACTCCTCAGTGGAAATCTTCGCTCAAGGCTGGGGTGGGCCGCCTCAACCTCAGTAGGCCACAGGCAGTCAGCGATCGTGCGAATTCGAGAGGCGGGTACTCCCCCAATCAGTCACACTGGCCATTCGGACAGGTTCCTCCATCGGCCTGGTGTTCATTTCTAGGAGTTCCGAATGCCCGGCTAGTTCGAATGCCAAATCGGTGGAGCGTGGCTTAGGATTTGAGCTTGAGAACGAGGCCGTAGACCGTAAATCCCAGTCCACCTAGGAACAGCAGTGGCGTGAGGTATTGCGTCAGCAACGGCATTACGGGCGCTGGCAAGGGAATCTGAAAAACAGGAGCGCCGTACCCGCCTGCAAAATAATGAATGACTGCTCCTAGCAGCATATAGAGCAGCCCCCGCCGGATCTGATCATGTCCATTGGAGCCATTGGACGCTGAACTCCTACGAAGAGGCGAAAATTGCACCGTGGGAACTGCCTCGCGGCAAAAGGGACACTGCGGCAGATGCGACGCCATTTGCTTGCCGCAATAGGAGCAGCGTTGCGTTCCCCCGGCCGGCCTTCCCATGGCGCTCATACTGTTCTCACTTTGCCTCTCATCTAGGCTAGTGTCGTACTATCCCCAGCGTCAAGGGACTTCGTGCCGAAGAGTAAAGCGAGGATTCGAATCCGACGTTGCGCAGTTAGACAAGCCGTGCACTCGGCCCCTAGTTAGTGGCCCCGAATCCCCATCGCGATGAACTCCTGGCTACAAATGAAACCATTCAGGATGTCCCTTCGGGCAGGTGCCTTTTTGTGGACGGAAATATTGGCCGCCATCTTCCTATCCTTCCAATCTGTGTTACAAAAAATGTTGCAGCCCAAAGTTCTCGCGAATTCATAGTCTTGCGATGCCAAGGTCTTCGCGAGCCAAGGAGATTTAATGGTATTCCCTTTCCAAAGGACGATCCGACCCCTCCTGGCCCTGGTTTTAGCATTTCTCATCGCCTGTGCGGCCGTGCCGGCTTCCGCGCAGGAGAAGAAGGTCGCGCAAAAGAATGGCGTGGATATCTCAAAAATGGGGGCCTACCGCGCACTTGCTCAGCACATCTATGGAGATTTCGCAAAAGGCGACCTCGCCGCCGCCGCCGAACTCAGCACAGTGTTGGAGAGGCTGTGGGATAAAGCGGAAGAGTATGGAGGGGATACCGCTCTCGCCAAGACCAACCGCCAGCTTTTCGATGAAATCGATAGAGCCATGGATCAGTTCATTACCCCCTTTACAGAAGCAAAGGGCAAATCTCCCGATCCCGCCAGGACGAAGGCCGCTTTCAACGCTTATTTGGAGAAATTGAAGCTGGCTGACTAAATTGACTTTTCAAGACTTTGAAACAAAAAGAGGCCCATTCCTGGGCCTCTTTTTGTTTCCTTCAAGCTCATTCGGTAAACACCAGAAGCCTCACCGACGCACTTCCTGATGTCGTCTACAACTCGCGCAGAGCCGACGCCACAGGCATGCTCGCGGCGCGCACCGCCGGCAGGAATCCGCCGATGATACCCATGACCAACGCAAAAACGATTCCCTTCACGAGCAGTTCGGTTGTGATCTTGAACGCAAAGGCAACGTGCGAAAACGTTTGCAAGTTCATGGCACCAGTGGTGAGCCCGTTCAGAGGCAGCACCGCAATGCAGCCGACCAACCCGCCGATGAAAGCGATGAGCAACGCCTCGATGACGAACGAGAACACCACGGAGGGTCCTCCAAATCCGAGCGCGCGCATGGTGGCAATCTCGCGCCCGCGTTCCGCCACCGCGGAATACATGGTGTTGAGCGCGCCAAAAACAGCGCCAATGGCCATGACTCCAGCCACCAGGCCGCCCAGTACAGTAATCAGCTTGGTCAAACGATTCGACTGTTTCGAGTAGTAATCGATCTCGCGCGTCACGTCCACGTTGAGGCGCGGATCTGCAGTGGCTGCGTCCTTCAATTGCTGCAATGCGGACGCCGAGGCGAGATGCACGGTTATCGATTGGAAATAAATGTCGGGGCGGTTGAAGGCCGGCCCGATCAGGTGCGCGTCGCCCCAGACGTCCGAGTCAAAAGAGCTGCCGCCGGCATCGAAAATACCGACAATCTTCCAGTGCACGCTGCCCAGTCCGATGGTGTTCCCGAGTGTCAGCCCGGAATAGGAGGCGTTGGCATTCTTACCCACCACAATTTCGTTGAGCCCCGGCGTAAACATCCGGCCCTCAACGATCTTAATATTTCTTCGAATCTCCAAAACATTCTTGGACACGCCGCGGATCTCCACGTTGGCGTCGGTTCCCGTGGAAATGAGAGGAATTGGAGCAACCAGCACCACCTCGGGTGTCACGAGCGGGCTACCGTCCGCCCCTTTCGCGATTCCCGGCTTGTCCTGGATGATCTTGACCGTGTCGATGGTCACCCCGCCGGTCATTTCGGAAGTTGCCCCGGCGCGCATGATGATGGCGTTATCTTCGGACCCGGAAGAAACCAGCGTGGCTTTGAACCCGCGGGCCAACGACAGCATGGCGACAAACACACCGACGGTTCCCGCGATTCCCACCACCGCCACAATCGCCGAGCTCCAGCGAGCCTTTACGCTTCGGAAATTGTAAATGACCGGGATTGCCACGTCAGACCCTCCTCAACGCATCCACTACCCGCATCCTCATCGCGCTAATGCCCGGCAATAGTCCGCTGGCCAGTCCAACTGCCACAGCTAATACGACGCCCATTCCCAGCGCAGCCGCCGACAGCAGCAGTGGCGGGAGCAGTCCGTTCAAATTTGCGCCCACCACTGGAATAGCTAGAATCGCGAGACCCAGTCCAATCAGCCCGCCAAACAACGCAATCACCAGCGACTCCGCGAGCACGAAGAACAGCACGAAGCGGTCGGAATACCCTATGGCCTTCAGCACCGCGAGTTCGCCGGTGCGCTCGCGGATGGATATCGCCATGGTGTTTCCGGTGACGAGGAGCAGCGTGAAAAACACCACGCTCCCGATCGTGGTAATCAGCAGCTGGATGTTCCCAAGCTGCTTTGCGAAACCGGCTTGGAAAGCCGATTCCGTTTCCGTCTTGGTTTCGTAGGATGAGTTTGCGAAGCCGTCATCAATGGCCTTGCCCACTCGTACCGCTTCGTCCGGCGAATCCAGTTTCAGCACCCACCACCCGGCCTGCCCCTTGATTTGCTCCGGAACATTTTCATAGAAATAGTCCCACTGCAGCCAGAACTGGCTTTCGTCGCCGCCTTCCTTGTCATTCGTATAGATTCCATCGAGATTGAATTCCCAGGTCTTCGTGGAGCCATAGAGTGCATTGAGCAATGGAATGCGATCGCCCACTTTCCAGTGAAAGCGGTTGGCGAGGTTCCGGCCGGCGATGGCGCCCTGACGGTCGCTCAAGAATTTCTTCCACTGCTCGTCGGGAACGCGCATCTCGGTCATAACCTGCCGCTGATTCTCCGGGTCGATGACGAATTGCGGAAAGAAATTCTTTTCGTCCTGGTACACGCCGCCAAACCAATTGTTGTGCGTGACGAACTTGACGCCCTTGATTTGCCGGATCTTCTCGCCATAGGCCAGCGGCATGGTATTGATGAGGCCGACGCGGTTAATCACCACCAGGCGGTCCGCGCCTGCCAGTTCGGTGCCGCGGCTGAACGCACCCCTGACGACGGCGAGAAACGTGAATAGGAAAAGCGCGATAGCGAACGAGCCCACCGTTAGCAACAGGCGAATCTTCTTGCGAAAAAGATTCGCGAATATCAATCGGCTAAATTTCATGCCGCACCTCCCGCCAGGACCGGCTGTGCCGCTTTACCCCCCTCGACGAGCACGCCTTTCTCCAAATGCAATGTCGTGTGCGCGCGTGCCGCCACCACCGGGTCGTGCGTGACCATTAAAATCGTCTTGCTGTACTTGCCGACCAGCTCATCGATCAGCGCCATTACTTCGTCCGCGCTCTTCCTGTCTAGATCGCCGGTGGGCTCGTCGCACAAAAGAAAAGTGGGGTCGGACACGATGGCGCGCGCAATCGTCACGCGTTGCTCCTGCCCTCCCGAAAGCTGCCGCGGATAATGATTCATGCGGTCAGAAAGACCCACTACGCCAAGGGCGGTCTCCACGTGCTTGCGCCGCTCGGACTTCGAGAGCTTGGTCAACAGCAGCGGAAGCTCGACATTTTGAAATGCGGTCAGCACGGGAATCAGATTGTACATTTGGAAGATGAAGCCCACGTGCCGCGCGCGCCACTGCGTTAGTTTGCTGGCCGACATGTGCGTGACTTCATCGCCGTCCACGGTAATGCTCCCCGCCGAGGGCACGTCCAGCCCACCGAGTAAATTCAGCAAGGTCGTCTTGCCGGAACCGCTCGGTCCCATGAAAGCGACAAAGTCGCCCTTGTCGACATCCAGATTGAGCCCTTGCAGCACCTGAATCTTTTCACCGCCGCGGCTGTACGTCTTATTCAGTCCGCGCACTTTGATGAGACTTGTAGAATCACCACGGCCATCCACTCGGATCATGCTTTTCTCCTACTGCCGGATTTCGACTTTGTCTCCATCATGCAAACTTTCGGGGCCTTTGACGACCAGCGAATCGCCGGGCAACACTCCCGCGATCACCGCCACTTCTGTTCCGCGCTCCTGCCCGACACTCACCGCCCGGCGCTCCACTTTCCCATCGCGGATGAGAAACACATAAGAGGTGTTCGAATCTGAGCGCACCGCTCCTTTTGGAATGAACGCTACCGCTTGCGGCCCTTTTTCTTTGCCTTTGTCCTTCGCCGCGGGCTGCTCATTATCCAAAAATGCCACCTTCACCCCCATGTCGGGCAAGATAAAATTGTATTTTTCCAGGTCGATGATGGTAATGCGCACTTTAACGGTCGCCTTCTGGCGATCGGCCGTTGGAATGACGGTGCGAACTTTGGAAGGAATCTGTTTATCAGGGTAAGCGTCCAACGTCGCGGTGACCAGCTGTCCATTTTCCACCCGCGCGATATACGACTCGTTGACGTCCACTTCAATCTCGTTCGAATGCATGTCCACAATCGTGGCAATGCCCGTTCGCGTAAATCCACCACCAGCGGAATTGGGCGATACCATTTCGCCAACCTGAGCGTCCTTGGACACGACGATTCCCGCAAACGGTGCTCGAATCGTGCAATTGTCCACTGCTTGTTGCGCCACCGCGATACGCGCGTCGGAGGCCACCACTTGCTGTTTGGCCAGCGCGATTTTGGCTTTCAGGCTGTCCGCGGCCGTCATGGCGTTGTCCAGCGCCTCTTGCGTTTGCACTCCCGCCGCCTTCAATTGCTCGGCCCGACGAAGTTCGATCTGTGCGTTCTTCAGTTGCACTTCAAAGTCGGCAATAGCAGCTTGGGAGGCGTCGCGGTCAGCCTTAGCCGAATCCAACGAACGCTTCACGTCCGCATCATCGAGCGTGGCAAGGAGCTGTCCCTCGGCAACACGCGTGCCTTCGTCGAAGAACACGCCAGTCACGCGGCCGGTGATCTTGGCCGCAATGGTGGCCCGTCGGCGGGGAGTGATGTAGCCACTGGCATTTAGCAGTGCTTGACGTCCCCCTGCTTCCGGCTTCGAGGCCGTGGCCACTTCCACAACGGGCTTTTGACTCCGGAATGCATAGGCGGCCGCAACAATTCCCGCGAAAATGAGCACCGGTATCGCTGCGTACATGACCCGCTTACCCATCCCGGAACCCTTGCGCTGCCCATCGCCGATTCGCAATGAGCCCAGGTCGTGTTTTGGGGGATTCGTTGGAGTCGCCATTAGCGCCCCTGCTCCTTCTTATTCATAAGCTTCACTATGACCTACGGTTGGCAGCCTCTAAAAATAACAGATGTAGGAGGCTTTCTGGACGTCGCATCCATTCTATCGCGCCTCGGGCACTTCGGGTGAAGAGAGTCGTGCCCCCGGGGATCGGCCCGCCGGCCGACCTTCAACTCGTCAGTTCCACGGTCGAAGTCGATCTCTACTGTCGGGCCAAGACTAAGCTCATGAATAGGCTTCAAGACTGTGGATTCGGCGAGCAGAAAACTTACCGATCGCGCAGAGTCAAAAGGATTTTCGCTTAGATGCTCCTGCCAGGCTCCCGGATATCAATAATTTACGAATTCTGCGGCTTCCCGGGCGCCTCGAAATCACCTCTTGACAGGCTGACTCGCAAGCCGTATTAAGGAGCTTCCGCGGGGCCATTCCCTACCTTATCCTCCCGCGGTTGGGGGTTGTCTACATGAGCCCGACCCGCCGTGATTTCATAAAAATATCTGCCGTTGGTGGAGCTGCCGCTGCTGTGTTTGGCTTTGATTTGAAGCCAGCGTACGCACAACTCCGCACGCTCAAGATTGCGCGCGCCAACGAGACACGCTCGACTTGCCCCTACTGCGCCGTGGGTTGCGGCACCATCATCTACACCATTGGCGACCGCGCCAAGAATGTCACCGCGCAAGTTGTGCATGTCGAAGGCGACCCCGACCATCCAACGAACCGTGGCACGCTCTGCCCCAAGGGAGCCTCTCTTCAGCAAGACATCATGAACGACCGGCGCCTGCTCAAGCCGCAAGTGCGCCGCCCCGGCGGGACTCAATGGGAAGACATTTCCTGGGACGACGCCTTGAACGAAATTGCCGCCCGGGTCAAAAAGACGCGCGACGAAAGCTTCATCGAAAAGGATGCCGCCGGCCACACCGTAAACCGCAGCGAGTCCATCGCTTGGATCGGCGGCTGCACCGACACCAATGAGTTCAATTATCTCGTTGTCAAAGCCATGCGCGCCCTGGGGGTCGTGCACCTGGAAAATCAGGCCAGAGTTTGACACGGCCCCACGGTCTCAAGTTTGGGACCAACGTTTGGCCGGGGCGCAATGACGAACGGCTGGGTCGACATCAAGAACACCGACATGATGCTGATCATGGGCGGGAACCCGGCCGAAAATCACCCCTGCGGTTTCAAATGGGCTCTGGAAGCCAAGCGTAATCGAAATGCAAAAATAATCTCCGTGGACCCGCGCTTCACGCGCACTTCCGCGGTCGCAGACCTTTTCTGCCAGATTCGCGCCGGATCGGACATTGCATTTCTTGGCGGCGTCATCAACTACGCCATCCAGAACAACCGCATCGCGAAAGAGTACCTCGTAAACTTCACAAACGCCGCGTTCGTCGTCAAAGGCGACTTCAAGCTGCCCGCCGACACCGACGGCGTCTTCTCCGGGTTTGACGCCGGAAAGCATACCTACGACCGCTCGACGTGGAACTACGCGGGAGTGGGCGGAGCGCCGCCGAGCGCGTTAGCTCCGGGCGCCTTGCCGCCCCTGCCGGAAAAGGTCGAGTACGACCTTGCGCTTCAAAACCCAAACTGTGTATTCCAGCTTTTGAAGAAACACTATTCGCGCTACACGCCGGAGATGGTCGAGCGCATCACCGGTATCCCCAGGGACCAATTTCTCAAAGCCGCCGAACTGTATACCTCGGTTCGAAAAGACGGCGACATGAAGAAGGCCAGCACGATTATTTACGCCGTCGGTTGGACCCAGCACAGCTTCGGCACGCAAATTATTCGCACCGCAGCGATGCTGCAATTGCTCCTCGGAAACGTCGGGCGCGCTGGCGGCGGCGTCAACGCTTTGCGCGGACACTCAAACATTCAGGGCGCTACGGACATGGCCGGCCTGTTCGACACTCTGCCGGGCTATTTGAAGGTGCCCACGCCGGGTGACCCGTCCTTCGACGCTTGGATGAAGCGCGTTACTCCCACAGCTTCCAAACCCGCCCCGTGGGATTCTTTCAACTACTACAGCAACACGCCTAAATTCACGGTCAGTTTCCTCAAGGCACTTTACGGGGACGCCGCCACCAAGCAAAACGGTTGGGCGTTCGATTATCTGCCGAAAGTAGACCGTGACTATTCCTGGACCCACTTGTGGGACGATATGTACAAAGGCACCGTCAAGGGCATGCTTGCCTTTGGCATGAACGGCGTGGCCATCGGGCCGGACTCCAACAAAAACATCGATGCCCTCAAGAAAGCGGAGTGGCTCGTCGTCGGTGAAATTTATCCCGACGAGACCAGCGAGTTCTGGAAGTCCCCGCGCGTTATCGCCCAGGGCGACATGAAGCAGATCCAGACCACGGTCTACCGTTTGCCCTGCGCGGGCTTTGCCGAAAAAGATGGCTCCTTCACGAATTCCGCGCGCTGGTTGCTTTGGAAAAACACCGCCGTCCCGCTCCCGGGTGATTGCCGCCTCGATCACGGAATCGTCGCGCAGATTTTTCTGAAAGTCCGCGATTTGTACAAAAAAGATGGCGGAAAGTTCCCCGATCCGATTCTGAATCTCACTTGGAATTACAGCGATCGCTTGAATCCTCCCCTGGCGGAAGTATTGAAAGAAATGAATGGCAAAGCGCTCGCTGATCTCGAAGACCCCGCCACCAAGCAGCAAATTAAAGCCGGTCAACAGCTTCCCGGCTTCGCGTGGCTCAAAGACGACGGCACGACTTCGTGCGGGATTTGGATTTACGCAGGCTCCTTCACCGAAGCGGGCAATCAGACCGCGCGGCGCGATCCAGCCGACCCCTCTGGCATGGGCGTGCACCCGGGCTGGGGCTGGTCCTGGCCTGCCAATCGCCGCGTGCTTTATAACCGCGCTTCCTGCGATGTCGAGGGCAAGCCTTGGGATCCCTCACGGCGCCAAGTCTGGTGGAACGAAGCCACCAAAAAGTGGGTGGGCAACGACGTCCCAGACTTCAAGGCCGATTCGCACCCCAAGGATCACATGGGCCCCTTCATCATGAACCCCGAGGGAGTGGGCCGAATTTTCGCGCCCCTCGCAGCCTTCGCCGACGGGCCTTTTCCGGAACATTACGAGCCCATCGAAAGCCCCATTGAAAATCCTTTGCACGCCGGGCAGTCGACCAATCCCGTGGTCACAAAATTAACAGGTGCCGACGACAAGTATGGAACCGTGAAGGACTTCGACGTGGTCTGCACCACCTTTCGCCTCACCGAGCACTACCACTACTGGACCAAGAATAATCCCATGACCGTGCAGCTCGTCCCCGAGCCTTTTATCGAAATGGCCGCGGAAATGGCCGACGAATTGGGCATCCGCGGCGGAGAACTGGTGAAAGTCTCCAGCGCCCGCGGCGAGTACATCGCCAAAGCAATGGTCACCAAGCGCATTAAGAAAATGATGATCGATGGCAAGAAAACCTACCAGATCGGGATTCCCTTTCATTGGGGATACCGCGGCATCGCCGAAGACGAAGGCAAAACGCAGCTAAATCTCGTTAACGCGCTCACCCACACGGCCGTGGACCCCAATGCGCACACGCCCGAGTTCAAGGGCTTTCTCGTGAAAGTTGTAAAGGTCTAGAGGACACCATGAGCCAGGAGACCCTGCGCATCCAGAAAATTTCAGGCCACGCCGGTAGCGTTCCCGGCGAGGACACCCAGCGCGAATATCAAGTCTGCAAACTCATCGACACCACCACCTGCATCGGCTGCAAAGCCTGCGAAGTCGCGTGCATGGAATGGAACGATTTGCCCTTCGGCGAAACGATTTTCGGCAATACCTACCAGACGATGCCGGAAACGCGTTGGAATTACTGGAACCTGATTCTCTTCAACGAACACGTTCGCGAAGAAGACGGCTCGCTGATGTGGCTCATGCGCAAGAACCAGTGTATGCACTGCGCCGAGCCCGGCTGCCTCGCCGCATGTCCCGCGGACGGAGCCATCGTCCAATACACCAACGGCATCGTCGATTTTCAGCAAGCCAACTGCATCGGCTGCGGCTATTGCATCACGGGTTGCCCCTTCGATATCCCCAAGATGAATCCCAAGAATAATCGCGTCTTCAAGTGCACGCTCTGCAGTGACCGCGTCAGCGAAGGCCTCGAACCTGCCTGCATCAAGTCTTGCCCCACCGGCTGCCTGCACTTTGGCAGCAAGGAAGACATGCTGGATCTCGCCGGCAAGCGCGCCAAGCAACTTCAGCAGCATTCCAACTTCCCCAACGCCGGCGTCTACGATCCAAAAGGTGTCGGTGGCACTGGTGTAATCTATGTTCTCCATGACGCCGCCAATCCGGAAATCTACGGCGGACTTCCTAAAGATCCGCGCGTTCCATGGGCTGTCAAGCTCTGGAAGGGTCCGCTCAAGTGGCTCGGTAACCTCGCCATGGTCGGTGGTTTGATCGGCCTCTTCGTCCACTACCTGCGTTTTGGCCCCAAGGACCGCGACGACGAAGACATACCTACGGGAGAATCGAAATCGTGAGCCAAGCCCAGCAAATTCTTTCCCACGGCCGGATCCTCCGCTATGAGCTTCACGAGCGCCTCACCCACTGGGCCGCTGCTTTTTCCTACATCTATCTCCTTCTAACGGGGCTGGCGTTCTACACGCCTTGGCTCTTCTGGATTGCCGTCGTCCTCGGCGGCGGACAGCTTTCCCGCATGCTCCATCCCTGGGCGGGCCTGATCTTTTTCCTCGCTGTTATGAAAATGTACAGCATGTGGGCGGCGCAAATGCGCACCACCGATGCCGACAAAGCCTGGTGGAACGCCGTCGGCCACTACGCGCGCAACGAAGACGCTCAGATGCCTCCGGCCGGGCGCTACAACGCGGGCCAGAAACTTCTCTTCTGGGGCTTCTTCTGGTGCAGCCTCTTGCTTCTCCTCACCGGCGCCATTCTCTGGTTCCCGGAATTCATCCCATGGAACCTTCGTATCCTCCGCAAGACCGCCGTGCTGATTCATCCCGCCGCGGCCCTGCTGACCATCGGCCTGTTCATGATCCACATCTATATGAGCGTGTTTGCGGAACGCGGCGCCTTCGGCTCCGTCATTCGCGGCGATGTTTCCATCGAATTCGCCAAGCGCTACCACCCCGGCTGGTATAAAGAAATCGTCGGCGAATCCACCACGCCGCGCAAATGACCGCCATCCAAACCGGTGGGCCCGAGTACGACGCACGCATCCGCCGTGCCGAGCGTCTTGCCGCGCAGCATTTTTTCGCCTCTGAATTTCTCGATTTCTACAAACACATCGCCGCGTTCCAGAAATCGCTTCGTGCCAGCATCGCGGCTTCAAGCGGCGCGAAATCGCAGAGTACGGCTCCAGTGGAGATGCACGCTCCACTCGACCTCACCGTCCTTCTACCTCACTTCCGCGGTTTTCTCTCCACTCTCGAACAGCACGCCCCTCCCGCACTGGCAAAATCCGCCCAGCAAATGTCTCTACTTCCTTCAGACTCCTGGATCGCCAGCCTCGAAGCCTACTGGCAACACGCCGGCAAGTACGATCAGCAAGTTGGCGCCTTCGCCCAGTTCCTCGCGCGAGCCTTCCTGCAACCCTACGCCGAATTCCGCGCCTTGTTGCTTCCCAGGCCTCCCATTGTCGTAACCACAAAAATCTGTCCGTTGTGTGGCGCCCGCCCGCTCTCCGGCGTCCTCCGAGTCGAAGGCGACGGCGGCAAACGCTTCCTCCTCTGCTCCTTCTGCTTCCAGGAATGGGAATTCCGCCGTATCCTCTGCCCCACCTGCGGCGAAGAAGCCGAAGCCAAGCTCCCCGTCTACATCGCCGAGCAGTTGCCCCACATCCGCGTCGAAGCCTGCGACACCTGCAAGTTTTATCTCACCACTGTCGATCTCACCAAAGACGGCCACGCCATCCCCCTGGTGGATGATCTGGCCGCGGTTCCGCTCTCCCTGTGGGCCCATGAGAAGGGCTATTCCAGGCTGCAGCCGAACCTCCTGGGCACGTGACCTTGGCGAACACGGCTGAGACTTCTGCTCCCTTCTTATTTGCTAGGTTATTCTGCGGGGCCCGGCGCCGAGAATATCTCGTGTCGGATAGCATAGTGAATAAGTTCGGTGAGCGAATGCAGGCCAAGCTTCAGCATGATTTTCGCCCGGTGCGTCTCCACCGTCCTGGCGGTAATTCCCAGCTCGGCAGCAATCTCCTTATTCGCTTTCCCCTCCGCCAGAAGCCGAATAATTTCAACCTCCCGGGGAGTCGGCCGAACTTGTGAATGCTCCCTGACCTCAGGTTGATTCCTGGTTCTAAGAAATCCCTTCAGTACGATGTCGGATACTCGCGGGGTCAGGAAAAGCCTGCCCGCGGAGACCTCTTTCACCGCCTTTACGAGGTGCGCTGCAAGATCGGACTTCAAAACGTAGCCAAGGGCACCGGCATCCAGAACTAGGCGCACCATCTGGTCGGACTCATGCATCGTGAGCACAACAACTTGGGTACTTGGGGTTGCGCCTCGAATCTGGCGCGTCGCCTGCAGCCCGTCCAACTCCGGCATGCTGATATCCACGATAGCTACGTCCGGTTTCAGTTTGCTTGCTTTCTCCACCGCTTCCCGGCCATTTACGGCATCGCCGATGACTCTCCATCCGCGTCGAGCGCGAAGTAGTCTCCGTATGCCCCGCCGGACCAGCTCGTGGTCGTCCGCCACCAGGATTCGAAGGCCCCTCGTCCCTCTAGTCATCTGCCGGTATCGTCACGCGCACCGTCGTGCCGCTGCTGCTGGATTCAATATCCAACCTGCCGCCGATGAGCTTTACTCGCTCGTTCATGCTGCGGATACCCACTCCAGGTCTGAAGGGAAATTCTCCATTCTGTCTTTGTAAGTCTCCGGTAATTCCACTGCCACTGTCGCTCACTTCCACGGTGATCTTTCCGGGTTCGCGATCCATTCGTATCTTGGCCTGGAGATTGCCTGAATGCCTCTGGATGTTCGTGAGACTTTCTTGCACTACGCGGAACAGAGCCATCTCGGCGTCTGCCTTCATCCTTCCGAGACGCGGCGAAATCTCCAATTCGATTTCGATTCCAGTTCGCTCCGTGAAGCCGCCCGCGTAATGACGAATCGCGTCCTCTACTCCAGCTTCGTCCAACATCGGCGGGTGCAATAAATAGGAAAGGGTACGGACCTCCCGGATGCACTGATCCGCCAACGCTTGGCATTGCGAAGCAAGCTTGCGTAACTTTCTGCTGGACGAAGGAACTGCCGCATGCAGCTGACTCAAGGTGGTTGCCAGAGCAACGAGGTCTTGGCCGGTGGAGTCGTGCAGGTCCGTTGCGATTCTCCGCCGCTCTTCGTCCTGCAAACGCAAGAGCTGACCGGAAAGGCGCTGCAGTTCCTCCTCGGCTCGCACACGTTCAGTGATGTCTCGGCAAGTGCCCGCAACACGGACCGGCTTTCCTTCTTCATCATGAAAAGCTTGCCAGCGCTCCTCGACTATTTTGACGCGGCCATCCGGCATAACGATCCGGTATTCGACCGTGCTAGGCGACCGCTTCTCGAGGGACGCTACAAAGGCAGCATCCACTTTCGCGCGGTCCTCCGGATGAATGAATTCCCGGAACTTTGGACGGGTGGCGTGGAAACGAGACGGATCCGTCTCAAAGATACGGTGTGTTTGGTCTGACCAAATCACGTTCATGCTCTGTAATTCCGCTTCCCAACTTCCTATTTTCCCCATCTCCTGCGCCTCCACCAAACGCGTGCGCTCTCTTTCCAATTGCGCGGCTATGTGGCGCTGTTCCCGCTCGCTCGATTTAACGGCTTCTTCTGCCCGCTTACGGTCCTCAATATCGATGGACACTCCGTACCACTTAAGGATGTTCCCTTGCTCGTCGCGCAGCGGCGCGGTGCGCACTAGGAACCACCGATATTCACCGTCAGCTCGCCGCAAACGCATCTCGTCCTCGGAGGCTTCCCCGGCGGCCATGTCCGCGCGCCATTTTTCCAACACTCTTGGGAGATCTTCGGGATGAACTGGGCGCGTCGGTTCGTCCATTTCCTCTTTCAAGGAAAGGCCCATATAGTCCATCCAACGCTGATTCACAAAATCAACCGCCCCGTTTGGTTCCATGGTCCAGACCATGGTTGGAAGTGCGTCGATGATCAGCCGGATGCGATCTTCGGCCCTTTTTAGATCTTCGATTTCGCAGGTTAATCCATACCATTTGATAATATTTCCCCGCTCATCCCGCAGCGGCATGGCGCGAATCAGGAACCAGCGATACTGCCCGTCAGTCCCTCGAAGGCGCGCCTCTGTCTGGAAGGGCTTCCCGGCCGCCATGGCCGAGGGCCACTTCTCCTTCAAACGGTCGTCAGGATGGAACACATTCAGCCATCCCCGGCCCAGGCCGTCCTCCAAGGAAAGGCCCGTATATTCCCGAAAATTTCGGTTCAGGAAATCAGCAGAGCCATCAGGCGATTTTCGCCAGATTATCGTGGGAATTGTGTCAATGATTAGCCGCAGGCGCTCTTCGATAACCTCCGCTGCTTCGTCAGCGTCGCTGTGGTTCGTATTAGCACCGTTTTGGCTCATGAACTCGGCTATTGCAATCTGAGCTACTTACTTGCGGCTTCCTAACTTCAATAGGCCGATGGTACTCCAATCTCGACGAAATGGCTCGCGGACTTGCCCGCTTAGCCGCCTTGCGTCCACATGCTCCAGGGGTGCGGCGGAAGCCGGTGGTGCCTGCCGGAGAGTGTGAAGGAGGCAAACCAATACGTGATTTGCGGTACGTAGTTTTCGGCATTGCGAGCACCGACCGGGAGGTTCCATAAGGGTGTCAGTACACAACTCTCCATCCGTGGGCGATACCCATGATTTACCGGCACCGGCCAAAGCCTCAACTTACGCGGCTGAACGCGAGTGATTGGATTGAACTTCATGGTCGAAAAAAGAATAAGGAGTTCGCAGCTAGACACTAAATCTCGGGCCACCGCGGCTTCTCTCGTGGTCCTAAAACGGTCCGCTCGCAAGGGGGAAGACGGCGTGGAAGAATTCTTGATATGCAAAAACGAAAAATGCCGGTTTCTGGTTTCCCTTCGAGAGGGTAACAAACTCTTGCGCCGCTCGGAAATCGTTCTCAGCGCGTGTCCGGAGTGCAGTCAAGAATGGTCAAGCCGCTGCCCTTTCTGTGTTCAACCTCTAGCGGTCGTTTGGAAAAACAAAGTTCCCACCTGCTCACACTGCAGCAGACAGCTGCAGCCCGAAACGTCCGTGGAATAGATTGCTTGGCGAAATCTTTTCTGTACGAAAGCGGCATGGATAGGACGGAAGAAACGTGCCTACGGTGCTTATCATCGATGACGATAAGGCTTTCCGGAACCAACTTCATGCTCTTTTCGATCACAGCAGCGGCTTCGACGCTTTTGTGGAGGCCGGGAACAGTGCCGAAGCCTTGAAAAAAACTGAACGGCTATTGCCCACCCTGGTTGTCCTGAACTACTCATTGCCAGACCTGAACGGGTTAGAGTTGGCTCAGAAGCTCAAAGCCATCGCGCCTGAATTGCAGGTCTTTATGCTGACAACGCACTACAGCGTGGAAATGGAGAAGAAAGCTCTGTCTTATGGAATAACTGCCGTATTTTCCAAGCTCGACGATTTGGCCACGCTCGTCGCCAATGCCCGCGCGGTCTGTGGAATCGAATGGCCCGCGGACATACTCCGCGTCTTCCCACCTTGAAACTCACCTCCCGCTCCCGGCCTCTCTCCCCGTTCACATTTACGCCGTCTCCCAGCTAGTTCCAGAGTCCTTATTTTCAACTTTCAACTTTTGACTTTAACTGCCGACTGTCGACCTCCCTCAGGCCGGGACACCTTCCACGATGGACTCAGGAACAACCGTGGGAATGACACGGCTCAACTTCCATCCCGCCGCCGCAAACAAATCGCGGAACTGCTTTTCCGTCCGTTCGCAACCGCCCGGGAAAATCAGCATTTGCAAATCCATGAATTTGCCCGGTGCGAAATCGTTGTCCGGCTGGATCACGTTGTCCACCACCAGGAGTCTGCCGCCGGAATTCACGCCCTTTCGGCAGCCTTTCAGGATATTGATGCATACGTCATCGGGCCAGTCATGAATGATGTGCTTCATGATGTACGCGTCGGCGCCCGCGGGCACCGAAGCAAACATATCCCCAGACGCGATCGTGCACCGTTCCATCACCGGCTTGAGCGGTCCATCCTTGGCGCCCGCCACCACGTGCGCCACATCGTACAGTGTGCCCGTCAAGTGCGGATTCCTCGCCAGGATGGTCGCCAACAGCAGCCCGTGTCCGCCCCCCACATCCACGATGGAATGAATTTCGCTGAATGAATAGGCGTCGGTCACTGCCGGACCATCAATCGTGGACAAATCGGTCATGCATTGATTGAAAAGTTGTGCCTCCTCGGGGCGCTGCTCGAAGAACTGAAAGATGGGCATGCCGTAAATTTTATCGAGGGCTTGCTTTCCCGTGCGCACGCAATAATCGAGGTTCGCCCAGCCGAGTCCGTGCCATTCTCTGCCGTGCATCATTGCGAACGCTCGCAAGGTGGGATTCGCGTTGCCGCGTAAAACCGCGGACAGGGGTGTTTCGTAAAATTTTCCATCGGCGCCTTCCGAAAGCACCCCCACGCAAGCTGTCGCGCGCATCAACCGGTAGAGCGCCCGCGGGTCCACTCCAATCGCGGTTGCAAGCTCCTCAGCCGACTTCGGACCGTGCTCGACAAGATCGGGAATCCCGAGCTGTGCCAGGCACGAAATCGCGCCGGCAACGAACATGCCATTCAACAATTGAAACATGCCAACATGCGCAGGAGGTGTTTTGCCTTTTACAGGCGTCGCAGTCGTTGCGTTCATTTTTTCCACCAAGTTTTCTCTTTGGGGTGCGGGGACTCCCGGCATTGTACACTCAAACCCCCTGCGGGCGTTGCATTGGTGACACTCCCTGCGCCTGCGCCAGTGCTGCGGGATGATCCGGTGGGTGAGCGGGGAGTGGATCCGCCGCGCGATGGGGAAGCGCCTAATGTGGTTGCACTTCAACTGGCTCCGGCAGGTGAACCGTTCCGCGCATCAGTGGTCCTACGGTCAGGCTCTGGCCGTGTTGAACGTAGCGGGCGAGTACTCCCGGCTGTAGCCATTCAAATCCCCAGGCATCTTCGACGGCGACGATTGTGTACGAGCCTGGGATCACGCCGCGCACAATAAATGTTCCATCGAAGTCGCTTTGGTCACGCCGGAACATCTCAATGTGCTTCTCCGGGTCATCCGGTACCAGCGCCACCATAATGCCGGCGACCGCTTTATCCTTCTTCTGGACAACTCCTTCGATGCTTACCATGCCTGCGGCAAGAAAAGCCGTCATCTCCTGCGCCTCCCCGGGCGTGACGTTTACGAAGTGGCCGGCGGATTCGCCCGCTGGCGACGATGTCCGCGCCACGGCGTAGGGCTTCGTCTGGGAAAACACCAGAATTGTGTATCTACCCGGCGCCAAATTTTCAAAACTGATTTGGCCCGAAACATCTCCTTGCTGGAAGGCCACCATCCTCCGCCGGGAATCTTGCAATCCCACCGTATAAGGCTTGGGGAGCGCTTCTTCGCCCGGGTTCTTCACGGACAGTTTGAGACTGCCAAGCGGTTCGCTGTGAGTGTCATTCAGCTCCTGCCCGTTCCGCACTAGATCGACGTCGGAAGACTGCTCAAGCTGTCCCGAGTTCGCGTTCTTTTCTCTCACGTTATAGCGCCCCGGAGGAACGCCGGTCATTTCGTACACGCCGGGTGCTACCGGGCGCATGCCCTCGCTCTGCACAAATTCCACCGAGTCGAACACGTGCTTTTGAAGCACCGGCATGCTGAAATTTTGTTGCTGCTCCTGAGGGACTCGAAAAAGAAGATGCAAAGCCGGGGTGGGATTGAGATGCATATCGATTTGCAATCTGTCGCCGCCGTTCACTTCAATGGGAGTGGCCGATTCGGCTTCCGTGGCGTCGTGGTAGTAGGTTGTGGGGTAAGCGACGTCAAGAGCTGCGGAGATTTGCTGGGCAGGACCGTCGGATGTGTCTGGCGCGGCCGTCGGATGCATCGCGTACCATGGCTTCGCGCTAACGGACACGTAATATTTTCCCGGCCGCAGCAGAGAAAAATCGTAATAACCTCGATCGTCGCTTAAGGAATTCACAAGGCGCGTGATACGCGTCATTCCCCCGCGGTGGTCCTCGAGAAAGAGAAACACACGCGCCTTTCGCACCGGATCCCCGAATTCATCAAACACATGACCCGTAATCAGTGCCATCGGCGTAAGTCGCAAGATTAGATTTTCGGTCGGAAATTCAGGCCCGGTCACAATGGCAGTCGAGAATTGTTCATGCTGTTCGTAGGCCGAGGAAATGAATCCGCGTTTCGCTCCCTGCAAGGAATACTTTCCCGGCTTCACTTGCGAAAACTCAAAGTGGCCATTTTCCGAAGTGATCATCGAAATCGATTTGGCGCGCTCTTTCGTTTCTGCGATGGTGATGCGGGCCTGGGAAAGCGGCTCGCCGGTAATCGCGTTTACCACCGTTCCCGCAATCTTAAGGGTTTGGCCGGCTTGGGCTCTTTCAGGCGCCGCAAGATTTTGATTCTGCCCAGCAGCTGCAGAACCTGGCTGGAGAATCGCCAATCCGCAAATGGCAAAGAGTATCCACCGAATACGCTCTCTAACGCTCATTGCGAATCGCCTCTCATAATCACTTTCAGGCGCAGATGCTCCTTCTGGCCGGCGGCCACATGAATGATTTGTCCCTGGGACTCGAAGTTCTTTAGCACTTCCTGATTGGTGTACGCCAAATCTGCCTGCGCGCTGTCAAACGCCAGCACCAGATAGCTGCCCGGAGGCAGCTGCGCGACAGTAAAGGACCCGTCGGAATTGCTGGTCATTGTCCGATATTGACCGGAACTCTCGCCAACTGGCAGGAAGTAGAGGTAACCCTGCGTAGCGCCTTCGGCTTTGCCGTCCACCTCGGCGCCATCGTCGCGCAGCGTAACCTCAATCGGTGAACTCACCCCGCCCAGACCGACGACCAGAGCTTCGTGCATCAGGTCGGTGCCTCCGCACAGGATGGAGGCCGCAAAGCCGGCGCCAGTTTCGGCACGCACGTGGTAGCGTCCCGGTCGGACATTCGGGATAATCAGCGTATTTTCCGGATTGCCCTCAAGCCGCTGTGCGGCGCCACCTTCGCCCGAGCCAAACTCATCCATGGGCGCCAGTGTGACTTGCACATTCAAGTTCCGCATGCCCGCCGGGTTCGACGACCCATCCGCGGATTTCGAGGCGCCTTGGTTGGCGGCCCACTGTGCAGACTTGAATTCTTCCGTCACATTCACCGTCAACGATGTGTTTGGAATGAGGCTGAGAGGAGTCCCTTCGTACGGCGCGCCTGCCACTGAAAAATTGAGAATACCAGTGGAACCGGGCTGGCCATGGGAATCGGCTTCGAGCGTGTAGTTGCCTTCTGGGAGCATTCCTTCAATCAACTGTTCCGCGAAATTGTATCCGAGAGAATAACCCGGACCAGGATGCCCCAGCGGATAAACGTGAATGTTCATCGGCTGCCCGGCGGCTGCATTGCCCACCGGAATCTTGACGGAGTAATACTCGCGGCGCACCGGCGTCACGTTGGCCTGGAAAGTCGCGCCAGCAGCAAGTTGAATCGGACGTGCAGCGGAGAAATCGGGAGCGCTCGGATAAAAAACGGGCACGTAACCAAAGAATGGTCCGCCGGGATTGAAAGTGAGTGGATCTCGATCAATTTGCTCGTGCGACACCAATTTGTAGGTTCCCGCCCGCAGTTCACAAAAACGAAATTCTCCATCGGACCACGTCATGAACGTGCCCGCCGAGGTCCAGCGTTCCCGCCCTTCGCTGACGTCCCGGCGGTACAACTCCAGACGCACCCGCGAGCTGCCTTCCGCCCCCGGAAGGGTGACGTGGCCGACAATCAGAGACTCCGGATCGAGATAGATGGTGATCTCCGGTTCAGTGGCGTTGGCACGGCCATAGGATGGATCACTCGAGTTTTGCAAAAACCCCGGCTTGCGCGCCATGAACACAGTAGGGCTAAAGTTTTGCACCACACGCACCTGCCTGGCACTCAATGGCCCGGCGTTATTCGTAGCTGAGAGGTCCCCTCTCGGCTGGGGCTCTTGCGCCGGAAACTTAAACTCGAAATGGCCGCGATCATCCGTCAACGCGGCATATCGTTGGTCGGGGGAATACACGAGGGCGCGGCCGATGGGTTCATGCGTAATCCGATTCAGCACCGTGCCATGAACACTTGAAGGGAGATTGTCGGTACTGCTGGGCCCCTGATTAAGTTGTGCCTGCGCAGATCCGGTTACCAGGGCTCCGGAAAACAGTAAGACCAAAACCGTGCGACAGTGGCACGAACTCAGCCTCAAGCGCATGCTTCCGAGGGAATGGTTAGCGAGGGCCATCATAACCAGTAGTTGTCTTCTCGCCGATTATGCCACGAATAAACAAGTTTTTCCCGAACGTTTAGTTGCCGCGTTTGGACAAAAAGCTGCCTTGCCGCCAGCGGAACAGCCTCCCGCAGTCAAACAATGCCCGACGAAGATAATTGTTCAGAAGAGGCGTTCCCCGGCGTGATATTCTAGCTTCCACTGTCACCTTTCAACTTTTGCCGTCGCCCCTTGATTGGGCATCCCTCGCCCTGCCTTACCTTCCATCCTGCTCCTAGCCGTTCAACAAATACTTTCCCCTGCCCCAGTGAGCTCTACCCCTTTGTTTTCTTTATTTTGCGCGGCCATTCGAACAATTCCCTAACGCACTCAATATAGGCGCTTTATTTTTACTATAATACTAGTTGACATGTTATCTATTCTGTGGTACCGTGAGTCGTGAATTCTCGATTCCACCGCCGTCAATCTGGATCACGCAACTCTCCCCGGGCATCTTCGCTGCCTTCCTTTCATGGCGCTATAACGTTCACGCTATTCGCTTCTAAGATTCAAACGCGCCGATGTTTCGCCCATCTCCCGTCTTCCGTATCTTCTTCCAAGTTCCGTATCCCGCAACTCCTTTGTTTGCCACTCTTACGAAAACTGCCGGGGTGTGTACCAACAATTCCCGTTCTGGAACTCCATGCCTCTCCACCATTTCGATGGCCGCAGAAGTTTGCGAGACCCGTTGCAATCGACCGTGACTTTGCGGCAAGCTTACCGGGCTTCGTGGGGGTGATGGATGAAGAAGAGCATTTTTTGTGCCGTGGCGATGCTGGCCACGTTGACGATGAGCGGCAGTGTTTTGCATGCGCAGGGCGGAGGGCAGAGCGGTGGGCCGGGCACAGCCGCGCTGACGGTGATTCGCGCAGGGACTCTCATTGATGGGGTGGGCGAAACGCCAAAGAAGAACCAGCTCATTTTTGTGCATGGCGACCGCATCGAAAGAGTGGCCGACGCGTCAGCGCCGATTCCCTCCGGCGCGAAAGTGATTGATCTCTCGAATGCCACGGTGCTGCCGGGATTGATCGATGCGCACACGCATATTTTCCTGTGGGGCGAGGACCCTG